>Ga0065711_1004622_pt1 | contig 29686 bp, 17 predicted proteins | sample Hoacrofraction12_FD_59098 | JGI IMG/M metagenome (GOLD analysis project Ga0065711, IMG submission 59098) | Hoatzin crop microbial communities from Cojedes, Venezuela - Epithelial fraction 12 v2 (version 2) | ecosystem: Host-associated > Birds > Digestive system > Esophagus > Crop | place... | reverse complement strand
CCCCCTGCAATCCCCCCCCCCCCTTCTGTTCATTTATCTGGTTTAACACGGGCAGCACCGAGCCTTTGTGTACTCGCTTTTGCCCCTCCTTGGCAACAAACATGCCATGTAGAAGGCAGCAGTAATCTGTAGAAAACCTGTACAAATACCAGCACCTTCTGCAATCCGACTCCATTGATGTACCAGCTGCCACTCCTGTTATCTCAGTGTTGTGGGGCAGCACGTCTGCACGCTGTGATGTTTGTGTGGCAGCTTGGGGGCAAGAGGCTGAGAGGGTTTCTGTGGCAGTATCAGCTGCTTGGGGTCATACTCTTGACAACGGTGGGGTCTTATCTGGTCACCTCTGGCCATTCCATTCCAAGTAAATGTATTGTCTTTCACACTGCAGTTGGACAACCTGCCGTCTATGCCAACTGCCCCACTGTAATCACCACAAGCACCAGTTTTGGGGGACCTACGAGACTATTCCATTCAAAGGGAAGGTTTTATTTTACCAAAATGACTGAAAATGGTTGCTGCATGGCTGAGATCCTCATAATGTAAAGAAGGAAGGAGAAAGTAAGGTCTTTTTGACTATGCACATGTTGATCGAGTTCCAATACTGTTTATTTGAAGCACTGGGAAATATAAACATGAACACTGGGAAACCTGCATTATGCTCCTGCTAATTATCACGAATGGAACGGAAACTGAGATCGAGCGCTTTACACCCAGTCTCGCAACAGCCACCTTTACTGCGAATTAAATGATCAGAGATGTGTGCTCTCAGATGAACTCTACAAGCCTTGTCTGAAACTTTGGCCTCTCTGGTATTGACTGCAAAATTCCCATTGAGCTCAGTGGGGCCAGAACATCAGTCTCGGCCTGAGAGCTGGAGAACTAAAGGAATTTTGAGGTACTCGTAGCAAATCCTGATATTGTTGGCCTATGGAGGACGGCTGCGAGGAAGTGGGCACTCAGCACGTATCACACCAGAGAGTCTAAGTTGCACCATGACCCTTTCATAATTCAGAATTTAAATAGTTCAGAGGGTCCCTCTCTCAGGAAGCCTCTCAGGAACACATTGCAGAATTGGGAGACCTAAATTCTAAATTAGCTTAATGCCCCAATGACGTGCCCTACAGATGCGCTTCATGTCTTCTAATAGGCAAAGCAGCGATTCCCCTCTCCTGAAGTCTATTCCCAGCTCAGTTGCTCACAGACTCCCCAAAGCAACCGACTGTATAGGAGTGGGCAAACCATTTTATCATTGTATTACACAGCAGTTGAACCACGGTTAGGATGTGCAGAACAGAGCCTCTTTCCCAGGATTGCTCTGAGGTATAGCTGTCCGTCTTTGAAGTCTTCCAGTGAAAGCCAGTGCTATACATACACAAGGAGTGTTCTCAGTAGAGGTGGGCCTGGTTTTTAATCACACAATGCTTTTGATTCTATTCAGTCTTTTAAAACTTCTTTTTTTCAGTGAAGATGAACATTTGTTATGAGCTTCATGATTTTTGCCTAGTGACACATTTAAACTGTATTCAAGAAACAAACGTTGTCCAGTCCTTTTCCTAGGCAGTTCAGTATACTACTTAAAATATAGTAGGAAAATGTATCACTATAAAATCTTAGAAAGCTGTTGCTATAGAGGCCTACTACCAGGATGAGTGGCAGCAATTTGGCTTTATATTACATTTAGCTAGAAAATCTATCAGAACGATCATCTTTACGGTTGAATTTGTAGCTGGGTTTGGCAATGCTAAGTACTTGTTGCATCTTGGTGAAAAGTGGATTCAGCTATTTAAAGCCTGGAAAATATAGGAAGCATTTTTATTACAACACTTTAGAGCAAGGTGAAAAAGATATAACTTCAAATGCGGTGCATCTTACAACAATTCATGCCTACAGGTTTTTACATAAAACTGGGGACCCTAAGTTGAGAAAACTATTTGATTTAGGTTTTGCTAGTGCATGAGAGGTACGACAAAGAGGCATGTATTACAGAAGTGTAACTCAGGCACTGAAAAGCGTTAAGGTATCAGCTCTGTAGAGAGCAATGACCTACTTCTGCCTTGTTTCTTCCCAGGAAAATCCTTTGGGACCACTCCAGGCCATGGTTCCTGTGCTCCCTACTACCTGGAGGACCTGATCTTACACAGATGTTCCTCAGCCGTGTTCACTTACCAGTTTCACAACCACAAGTTCCATGTAAAAAGGTAGCAAAGCAACCAGTTTTAAATGGGTCTTTACAGAAAAAAGAAGTCCCCCCAGTACCCTTGATTGTTCTCACATAAATTAAGTGCTGGACCAATGGCCATGAACCACTTGTCTTTCAGTTTTGTTATACTAACACGCATTTTGGAGGGTTTTTTCATGCTAATACAGTCAGATTTTGGGACTTTGTTTTATTGTACTAGGTGACCTCAGCCCACCACCTGCGCTGTACTGTGGTAACTTCCTTTGGCATATTGCCTGTATATTGATTTTTGTTACATGCAACATATGATTACCATCAGCTGATGCTCGATAGTCAAATACATACGCAAACTTCACCAACCCAGTTTATACCACGCTTAACAAAGTGTGACAAAATAAATGCTGGTTTAAAAGCTATACAAACATTAAAACATGAAATATTTGAGAGTTACTCCCCTCCTCCCTTATCTAATTATAGTATTAGTGAACAACATGCTGAATTTCAGCCAAGATGCAGTAACCATCAGAGATCAGACTCTCACAGAAATTCTCTCCCTATCATAACGTTTGCGGTACGAGCATGTTTAACCTCTGAGCATACAAGCTGTCCACCTGACACCAAAAGGGCTGTTCCCGTCTGGGCTCAGGTCTGCTCTGTGAACGTGAACTCCCTTGCCCTGGTTGTATGCAACTCCAGATTAGGCCAAGAACATATTCCCTCTGTTTTGCAGTAATTTGTCCTGTAGTTCCAGTTTAATACGATTGTCTGCTTTTTAGCTTTAATGGTTGCTCTGCATGGTTAAGCAGCCACACCATGACACTTAAAAGTCACTTTGTCTTTACAGCTGGTGAAGCAACCCCATTTTATGGGCAAAGGAAGGATCCAAGATGTGGCTATAACGTTGCAAAGAAACCTGTTTATGCAAAGTCATATCAATAACTTCTTTCATGCAGGTTAAAGGATCCAGTCCTTAATATTTGAAAATACACAATAAACATACAACACTGGATCAGGGAGTGTGAAAGTTAATAAAAATACAGCCTGGCATTAACATTAAAAAGGCTCTAATTTTTTCTTCACAGGTAATTAGTTCACACAATGAAATAATCTCCCTCCTTATCCTGGAAACACATGCATAAAACAGCTCAGATAACATCATTTACATACAGGCCGCTGCATCCGCATGTTAATGTCTGGCAGTGAAAAGTTCAGACAAGTTTGTAATCCCCAATTTCCTGCGCGTGCTCAGCGCCCAGATTCCCAGAGAGTCAGAAGAGAAGGGGACACTAAATACTGCTAAGATGACAGGTCAGCTGCAGTCTGTGCCGCATCTGGACAGCCTGCAAGTTCCACAGTTTCCCAGACCACAGGATCTTTGACGGGTCTGGAAATTTTAACATCAGGGTTTTTTTTTTTACAAGCATATTGGTATTTGCGTATCACCGCTTTTGTCAGTCATTTATGGTTATGGCAATCATTCTAAGCCTATTGTGCTGCCGCCACTTGCTTTGTCCCTTACTATCTTGCTTGGTATTGGAACCAATCTGCATTCCCCTTTAAAGCACTATCATGTCACCCATCAGCAATCATTTGCTTTCATCCCTGAAAACTACGGTACAATGGCAACCACGCCACGAGGACAAAAGCACAGGCAGAGAGGAAAAAGGAGGAAGGCTGAAGTGGGAAAGCAGCAGCAGCAGCTGCAGCGAGGCCAACTTTGTTCTTTCTGGGTCCTTCCGGGTGCGTACTTGAACTTGGACTGAGAGCGTACGTACCCTTCGTCTTCTGCTTCCCCTGCTAACGCAGCTTCTCTTCCCAGCGCAGATACTGGAAGGAAGCTTAGGTCGGCTGTGTTTGCATCAAGGCCAACAGGTAATAACACTGTTTTCACAGCACCAGCCCGCAAGTCTGTGCCTACTGACAGCTGCAGGAAAAAGGGAGGGCTGTGCGAGGGAAAGCCTCCTATTGCACTGACTCCTAGCAGCGCTTTTCAAAACACAAATCCAGCTTGCAGGGCATCCTTCAGATCAACAGCCCCTCAACAGCTGGAGGAGGCCATCGGACCGACTGGATAGGAATCTGGTGCGCTGCATTCCAAGGTGCAGTGACGGCACCCGAGGCTTTAGAAAGAATTGCCTAGAAAGGCTGGAGTGCTTAGGTTTTAACTGGGACGCACTCCTGTATGCGGTCATCCTCCTAACAGTTTAGAGCCATCAGCTGTAAAGAGATCTTGGACTTCACCGACTGCCAATGATTAATTGCCTGAAAATGTTGAAAAAGTTGGGGATCCTGTTCAAAGGTGAAATAACTGAAGTGCTCCAGCCTGAAAGCAGACAGACGGGGAAAGATACATGGTAATTCGTGCAGAGCACTTCTCTGAAACAGGCACGGCTCAAAGCAGCACTTTAGACTTCTACCTTTTACAAACATGACCTAACTGCGCTCCTTGGGGTTCACAAGATTTTAATGAGGCAAAAATGATCAGAGTGTCATGACCTCTGTTATTCCTCATCCTAAATGCTGGATAATGGAAATTAAGAGGAGCTTAGCTGGGTTGTATTTAGCTGCTCACAGAATGCAATAGCTTGAAGATCATGAAAGAAAAGTTTTAAAATAAAATGCTAAGTTCGCAGCAGTTATCCCTCCATATTCCAAAGAATCAGGTTATCTAAGCAAGTATGGTTTTCCCAGTGTTGCCATTCATTTGAGTATTCACCGGTTCCTCTTCAGCAACACAATCTCCTAAGGGGTTGAGAGGCTGGTTCTTCAATTAGCAGCTGCTACCTTGTGAATAGCGATCAGGATTCTCACACATTATCCAGGCACTTTGTCTTTACTAAAAGTACTGATTATTTGTAGGCACAAATATTAGAAACAGTAGGTGCAAAATATTATATGTGGGTTGGCATAGGCTACACAAAACCAGCCAGAAATGTTATTCAAAGGTGCTTTAGATGAAACAATTGCAGGTTTCCAGGCAATCTCCTGGCTCACAACATGACACCTTCAGCTAGTCCTCACTCATACACAAGCTGCCTTCTGTGCAGTACCAGCCCTTGCACGTGTAAACTCTCTGAGATAGTCTCCAGGCAGCCAAAATCAAACACGAAATAGTCACAAATATCAGAAAACATTAATCAGAAAGTTCAGTTTTATTTTTTCTGTGTCTAGATATGACCATTTCAGTGTAGAAAAAGAATAAATGCAATAGCCACTCATGTCTGTTTCCAAGACTGATGGATGAGCATGCAAATATTAAAACAAAAAAATCATTCATCTTTAGAACATCTGAAACAGCCTCTGCATTCTTGCTCACTTGGGATTTTACCCAGAAGAAAGTTGCATGATACAGTCAACTACACGTGTCATCAGTGTCAAGACTCAGCAGAAATTGGTATTGTGAAGCGGTGATTTTCATCAATTGAGAGCTGCTGAATTGTGAAGCTTTTTTCCAGTCGCTGTGAAATGTACTCTTGTCAATAACAATTTTCTCAAAAAAATTATTTGTTTGTACCTACTAATTATTTGATTTCTAGCAATGTGACTAGTACTAAATAGAATCTATTGCTGAAAATAAGGGAGATTCATGTGCAAGTTACTTGGAAATGCTGGGGGCCTCACATGATGCGCTTTGAGCTTGATCTTTCAAGATGCTAAGCACCTGCAGTTTTTAGTTATTTCCAGGAAGAAACTGGTGGCCTGGATTTAACTACTTATGTAGGGACCAACAGCTGTTGTACGGAGAAGGCATTTTTTCTCCATACAAGGAATGCAGAATATTTCACACATTGGGCTGGAGTGGATTTGAAGTTGCAGAAAAGACAGTGCCAGTCACTTCACTGTGATTCAGGAAAAGTAGCAGCTGACAACAGCTGAGGATCAGGTATTTTTCTGAAAGTTTTCATTGGCCAAACCTCTAGGTAGGTCATAAGGAAATCTTGCTTCTTCTGTGTATAAAGTTAAACCTGCGGGGTCGTCTTTTCTTTTTTCTTTAAAAATTAATTTCACCTTCAAAAGAGGAAGAGGGTATTTCCATTTTTAGTCTGAAATTCTTTGAAGTATTCCTGCTCCATAGAACAGGGATCTGGATAGAATTTGACAAAAAATTAATTCCTTATTTCAGGTTTGATTTTAGCAATAAAGAAGTTAATGAGATCACATCTGTTTTTGTCCTGATACACTCTACAGCACAGCACTGGAAACAGCACCATTTGCTTACAGCTTTTTCTTTTGTTCCAAAAAGAATGTAACCTAGCCTAAATAAGTGTTTTTAAACACATCCATAGCAAGACTGCCACATGAGCCAATTAGCAACCACGGTGGTGATGCTACTTACCCATGGCTACAATTAAAGAGTTGCTTGCAGTTTCACAACAACAGCTAGATAATATTTCGACAGACCTGAAAACCATGTCCTTTGGCATATGACAGAATGAAGAAACTTCACAAGAACATACCAAAAACTTCATTCCACAAGTAACATTTGAATACTGACACATCTGGAACAGCTGGGTAACAAGTTGTGCATGTCAAGTTCAGAAAGCAGCTGCTTTTAGCCTTCATTTTGGGCCAGACATTTGCTTTCAGCCACCAGTATATTCCATTTTATTTTGTAGCAGCTTCTTCAGTGTTCCCATATGGACAAGCTAAAGGATATAACAGCTCCAAGGATATAACAGCAAATATATACAATGTTCTTCAGAAGAAATGAACGCCAGATGCTGCTTTGTTATCTTCACGTGCATCCTTGAAAAAGTTAAATTGTTTCAGATACATTATTAATGCCAGGTATAGGCAATTTGTTCACTGGCCATTTAAATGTCAACTTTCCAAAAGATGGAAAATAACATTTTAACTGAGGATTCAAACTCAAAGATGATGAAACTACCCTAGAATAACTTACGAAAATCAGTATAGCAAAATCCAGAATCACAGGGACAAAAAGTATTGTGCAGAAAAGACGTGATGACCCACTTCTGAGATCTGAATGAGTACTATTTATGGTTTGCTTTATTAGAAAAGAAAGAAATCCCCATCTTCTTTTTACAGTATAACGAAAATTTTGGGGTAAGAGTTATCCAGCACCACCACCGGTTAAAGATCTTCCACCGCTGCTTTACTCAACCAGGACATAAGCCACCAGTCCAAGTACTAGTGACTTCAGTAGCTCTATTACTAACAGTGTAATCCATAAACATTTTTCAGGTACGTACTCCTGGTTACTACATCTAGTGGATCCAGTAGGGTGAGGAATTAATTGGACAGTCCGGGAAAGAATTAAGTGATTTAGATAGAAATGAACTGCTTAAATTTTTTTTTTTGTATTTCCTGAAAATAGAAGCATTCTTTCCTTTATTTAGTCATTCTTTCCTTTATTGGATTCATTTTGCGACAGATATATTTATGAGAAAATATTACCTGAATTCACCCCCAGTAATAATATAAACAAGGTTTGGGTTTCAGCTGCCTGATGAGGTCTTTCTTTTTGAGCCAGTCCACGAGACACAAAAACTGCCAAGACACCAACCATAACGTTTTGAATAATGTCACTTTATTAGGGGACTTAAAAGAATCACATTCTCTAGTAGTCTTGGAACAATGCAAATGGTGAACAAAAGACAAAAATAGATGTAATTGGTTCTGAAAAGCATGAACATCTGTAGAGAATGTGTTGCATTATTCCTAAGGACTCTTGCTTTTGAAAAAAAAAGCACATGTTCCATATATACAAGTGTCAGTGCAATAGCCAATAAAGCAATCAGTCAGAATATAAAAATATCCTAGATACAAACTTAAAATAGATGTTTGAAGGCTGACAATATCGGTATTCTGATATTTCTGTATCTCAGGAGTATGACCGCTGGGACGAGTGACTCTGATGAGGTAAGAGACAGTAGATGCTCTGTGATAACACAAAGCCAGACATTTCTTCCGTAAGACAAAAAAATAGAGCACCCAATGAAACTGCAAGTCTTTGTTGCAAGTGCCCACAGGAAGGGAAATTACAGTCTATGAGCATTAATTACTACATTCCTGCATCATTTACGTCTGCTGTCTTTGCCAACAGTTACACCAGCAAAAACTTGCTAATTCTCCCGCCCACCCTCAGCTTCAGCATAAACTGCACATACTTTGCAGGCACGCCAAACCGACAACAACATCTATAAAGGTCCAGAAACCACTTAGTCATTCTTTCCTCTTTTGGTTGCAGCTCTTCTTGGCAGCAAGGGCATAAAGAGACTGCAAAGCTTGAGAGCTGATCAGCTCGCTCTAGGAGGGTTCAGGAGAGAACAGGGTGTGTCCTATTTGTTTTGCCCCAGGTGTTCCAGTGGTGCCACTGAACTTCAACCTCAGCTGGCTGAGCAATGAAAACTAACATTCCTCCTCTTTGCTCTAGGTTTTGGTTGGAAGGATGCACTAATCTGGGACTACTGTTCCGAAAAAAAGAAGAAAGGCTATTCGGTCACACTTTTAGCTGGATGCTGTCTGCCTGCATCATGATTCATCTTCTTTCCTTCAGCCACCTCTTTCACTATGACCCTCCAAGCTCTGCTGCTGAATTCCGCTTCTTATTTCTTCACTTTTCAAAGAAAATGGCAAAACGATAGGCAGGCAGACAGCGTACTCCATGTCTTTGTGGCAAAGAGCCCCAAGAAGAACTGGCAGCAGAGCTGGGAGTGGCAGAAGAGTACAACGAACACAAACTCCTACTTCAGGGGGCAATGATAAAGAGTTAATTTCAAACTGTGTGTCAATCTCAGGCACTCTTCTATGGAAAGTACAACGAATTACAGAGTCTCCAGCACAGCAATATTAACTTGAACAGGATACGATTTGTATGGTAAAAAAAGCACAACTGGAGCTGGGAGTCGTCATCTTATGAAACTTGCCTTACCACTTATGGCGCACACATGCACCGAAGCACACATCGGTTGCCTGAACCTTTGAACGATTTCTTAGCTTTACATCCCAGATTCAAAAGCTCTCCCTTAAATCTTTCCATTTTTTATCATTCTTTTCTAAACCTCTTTTGTCTCAGGCAAATTCAGACAGCTGTGTGAGATGGCAAAGTGAAGCTAGTAACATCTGTACTATGATGACACTTGACAAATTACTTCAGGTTTTCTTTCAGTTTCTGGAAGATGCTTTGCAGATGTCAAAGCCTCCAGGAAATCATCATCCTTCTCTCCTTAACCCCACTGAACGTGACATTCACCATTCGCAAATTCTGAATGACCGCTCACCACACCCCACTCAGTCAGGCTACCACCTCTCCAGTAAACAGGCAGGGAATGGAGGCATAGAATGACTAAGTGATTAATTATTCCAACATCACGGTACAAGTCTGGGAGAGTCAGGAGCCGAACCTGTACTTCTCGCGTCTCCGTCTCAGGTTGTCTTTTGTTCTGCGTTGCAGCCTCATTCTTTCCCGCAGAGGAAGACTGGAATCTCTTTAAGAGTCTGTCACTGCTACTCTGGTTGACAGGTGATGTCACCAATGAGATAAGAGTTGTTGCATTCCCCACATCAAAAGGTGGAACACAGTGTGACATCTCTTTGCTGGAAGAAATACTAACCATACAAGTCCTTAAGAACATCAACATTTATTTAATATGATATAAAAGAAATGGGATATGAACATTATTTGAACAATAATAAGTGGCTTCTTATACTTACATCATATGTGCTCATTGTATAATATATACACAATGAACATAATTACATTTGTACACAAACTAAGTACTGGATTGAAAACCTGCTTATTGCTGTACACACCCTAACCCAACAAAGGAAAAGCCCAGTACCTCAAAATACCTACACTCCATTTTATTTAAGAAAAAGTAACCACTAACATTAATGTCTATGTTGACAGAAGTGTGGCAGTAACTGCTGACATTGCAACCTGACCAAGAAATAATTACAGCAGAAACAGGACATATTTTACTAAGCAATAATAAAAATGGCACATTTTAAATATATCTATATGTATATATATATAAAAATTTTACAAATAAAATGTTAAAACAAGAAATTGCAATGTTTTAAAAGTGTAAAACAAGGTTTAGTGGTGATATGTAAAATTAACCGAGTTATGCATCTAGAAGAAGCAAAAAGGTAAACTTATACGATCCATAATTAAAAGAACGTTGAATTCTAGAGAATATCAAATGAAGTTCTGACTGTAGGCTGCACATTAAAAAGAACCTTTATTTTATGTGCACAGAAATCATAGCAGCAAGCTGGTATCAGGAGAACAATCTGAAGGTTGTTGAGTGTACACGTGGGCCATTTAAAGCTCTCTTGGAATAAACATTTTCCAGGAAGTGATAAAATGATGCTCTGTGGCCAAAAGCATCAGAACTATGAATTTCATAGATTTAAAATATACTGTACAATATCTTCTCATATTTTCATAGGTCAGGTCCATACATCTCAGGCGTGAATTGTTTCAACAGAAGCCGTTAGTGCTGAAAGACAGACATAGATTAAGTTACTCTATTTTAGCAGCAACAGAATATTGTATAAAGCAACTCCTGGGATTAAACACAGCAAGGAATTTCTGACCTCATCCTCGCAGTAGTTCTCAATGGTGCTGAACATAGTAAAAGTATTTTAGAAATACGTTGTTTCCAGAATCAGTTTTCCTGATGAATAATACTGCTGTCAAGATACTCTGACAGCAAGAAGCACAAGCAAGCTTTTTTCAAATTTACACAGCTTTGTATGAAAGCCTGTTTATTCTGAGGGTTTTATCCTGTTGTACACAGCCTTCTCTAAATGTTCTTCGCATAAAACTGGTAAGAAGAGCAAAGACCCTAATTGCTCTTACAAGCGACAGGCATGGTTTGAAGAGGGATGGAGCATTATCCGGTTACTACACAGCAACGGCAGCGTAGCTGTAAGGTGTTCTGAAGTTCAAGTGCTCCACCCAGAGCTTGCTGGATTTTGGTAATTGCTGAAAGCACTTCTATAAATAGCTTTTAACAGTTTGTTAGGAAAAACGCTTCTGAGCTTTGAATCCAGGTGCTGTATAAAATGTCACTACCCCTCCATTACGCAGTGTAAATGTAATGCTTCAAACGGAACAATGTTAGCGGTACGCATCCAGAGCTGGCTCTGCAAAGCATGAGCCGTGACAAAGAAAGTACCTCTGTGTTAATGGGTTTTTCCTTAGACCTACAATATCCTGTGCCACCAATTTCCTATGCCAAATTCCCCTGACATTGTGCCAAGAGTATCATTTTACTAATTGACTGTAAAAGCCCAATACAGGTATGACCTCATTATTCTTTAAAATCTACCATACATTTTTTCCAGATGCTGCCTGAAAAATTGGGTTGCCTGTGAATGGGGCCGATCCCACAGCTCTGGAGTTCCCTCCGCCGTGCAGGATTTCTTGCATCTGAGCGACACTGAGCTCTCGCACCTCGCAGACCCAGCTTCCAGCAGAGCGCAAAGCTTGGGAGGACGGGAGCAGCGGCCCCAGCAGCTGAGGGGCAGCACGTCCCGCCGGCAAGGCGACTGTGCTTCGTGCATCCCCTACCCACGCTAGGCCCAGCGCATGGCCCCGCTCTGTTTTGCGGCTCCCAGGAAACAACCAACCGAGGCACCAAGTGCAGCAAAGAAACGTGGACTGTATATGCACATAGCTGAACGCTTTTCCCAACTCAATTCAAATAGTGAACAGCCCAAGGGATGTATCTTGAACTCTGGAATCCTTGCTTTGTTATAGCAAGGCATGTGTAAGCAGAGCATTATTTTCACCAGGGCCATCCCAGATGCACCATTTCGCCATAAGCAATTAGGGCCTATTTGTAGAATCATACTTAATATGGGAATGTTACGGCTACAGGGTTACCTACGAGGATACACCGCGCTGCGGGATGTCAAGGCTTGGGCTGTAAGTTACAAAGCAGATCACTGTAGGAGCGCTTCACTTTTGCTAGTCTCATGGGTCCAGAGGACGAAGATGCTCAGAGGGCTGGAGTACCTCTCCTATGAGGAAAGGCTGAGGGAGTCAGGGCTGTTCAGCCTGGAGAAGAGAAGGCTCCGGGGTGACCTTAGAGCAGCCTTCCAGTACCTGAAGGGGCCTACAGGGAGGATGGAGAGGGACTTTTCACAAGGGTGTGTAGTGATAGGACAAGGGGAAACACCTCTGAACTAAAAGAGGGCAGATTTCGATTAGGTATTAGGAAGAAATTCTTCACCATGAGGGTGGTGAGGCACTGGCACAGGTTGCCCAGAGAAGCTGTGGGTGCCCCCTCCCTGGCAGGGTTCAAGGCCAGGCTGGATGGAGCTCTGAGCAACCTGGTCTAGTGGAAGATGCCCCTGCTCATGGCAGGGAGGTTGGAACCAGATCATCTTTAAGGTCCCTTCCAACCCAAACCATTCTATGCAAGGAATTTGCTGATCTGATCATTAGAGCTGATGACAAGAGCTAAAAGCGTCTTAATGCAATTGGTAACAAATTTCTGGTGAAGTTACAGGTTGCGTCGCCTTTCAAGACAGGCGTGCTGCAGCGATGGACAGCATTCAGCAGAGCAGTTTCAGTTTCACTACTGACCTGAAACTGAGGTGACTGGGTAATGTTTGTCCCACTTAAAAAGATGATGCATGATAAATGCATGTGTATTTGTACAGTGAAACTGAAAAGCATTAACACAAATCAGTGTTACCAGAAAAACTGACTAGTCCCCCTTCTCTTTTTCAAACAGTTCTGTAATAAAACTGTCGAATAAAAGTACAAAAGTCCAAGCTAATCATGACAGACCACATCCATCAGGAAGCCAACAACACAGGTGTCAGTACTGAATGCGAAGACTGTATTTTCCACTCTCTCAAAAGAGAAAAAGATGAAAATAATGTCTCTTTTTTTTTTTTTAAGAATATAACTATATTACTACCCATAGTTCATACAAGAAAGATGTCTGTGAAGAACAGTAAATCTAATTTTACTAAGACGAAAGTTTGGCAATGGCGATTGGGACAGCAAACGAAAAAATGTATTTTCAGGTCTCCTCGTGCTAAATGAGTGAAAATGTCTCGATTTTAATGTTTTCTTGATTATAAAGTTTTCTTAAGTTACATTAGCCATGGCTTTTAACATTACCTTTGAAACAAAGCTCATTCTTTTAGTACAAAGCTTATATAAACAAGTACTTCCTGACAACAAGGAAATGTGGATTGATTTAAATGCTGGTAGAGTGCTGCAGCATTCACATTGGTATCCTATTAATTTCTTTAAACGCTTGCATGAGCACATACTTGTATTTCCATTTCCATTCATTAAGTAGGTAACGCTACAGGTGGGAACATGCAAACCTAGCCTAACTTATGCCTTCTGACTTGTTTCCTAGAAGAAATCACCTACTACAAGAGAAGTGAAGCTGTGTAGGTCTATCTCTATAGAAAGAAAGAAGTTTTATAACTGCTGCATTTCTTCCACCCTCATTTCTTCCCTTGCTGTTTGTCATGCCTCAGTCATCCATGTCTTAAGCTCTCTGAGCTATCAGACCGCTCCCTCCTGTGCATCACTAAGAGACCTAGCTCTCCTTGCCTATTACCATGACTGAAGCATCACAATTCATTTGCACCTGAGCACTGATGCTCCTGCCTTAACTGGGTGTCTGTTCTGTAACAGCTAAGCTCTCTCACGTAATTCAAAGGGCTATTATCTCGCAGGCTGTGGAGAATGTGCTTGATAAGCCAATTAGTCCTTTCTCTTTGTACTTGGACAGAGAATACATTATTTGCAAGCAAATCAATACATGTATTTGTTTTGTTTTCTGGTTAGTTTATATTCAACACTGCAGCTAACTTTGTCTTGCCAAGTACTGTCTACAGATGTTTCTCGGAAAAATAACTAGAATACATATACTTAGAAAAATATTAGGAAAATGGCGGGAGAGGTGGAATAAAAAGAGACGTACTTCTCTGTAACTATACACACATGAAATGTGATCCTTCTGTGAGCTGTGTCTGTGTAGATGGAGCTGGTGACAATGACGATTCTGGTGAAGAAGGCAAACTTTTCACTGCAAGTCATACAGCAAGATAAATAAGAATACAGGTTACAGAAGGCATGATTCCAAGCCGGAATAAATATAAGCAGAACCAAATAAAAGTTACATAAGTAATGACTCAAAATCTGATCAGCACAATGAGCACAACTGCAGGGGAGAGGACAGCTGTTCTCAAGAAAAATCATTCCTCAGGCCTATAAAAGACTAGTAGAACACCAAAAGAGCAAACAACGGACATACGAATGCTGATGTGTTATTTATGTTGCAAAGAGAGAGGAAAAAAAAAATAAAAGTAAGATTTAACTGGTCGGGATACTCCCAGACCCACCTTTATATCCCAGCTCAGATTAACTAAGCATTTTTTATTCTGCTGAGCAGAATATAAAATGTATTTACAAGTTCTGGTTTTGATTATCAAGTCACAGACAGGATTGCCAACTGCACTACAAAGGTCCAGGTCACCTTTTATATCCATGAATTGAACCATTTGGCTGACTTAACCGTTCCCATCACCAAATATCCTAATAATGCCTTAAATTCTATCTATCTTCTTCCTTCCTCCTCCCCTACACACTTTCCTCTTTTTTTTCCTCTTTGAAAAGAATTTTGCTTTATTCCAGTCTTCTCCTCTTGCAAAGTAGTACTACACCAGTTGTTTTACCAGTCAGCTGGTGTCTTCTGTTTCTTCATCTTTTCTTACTCCTGAAAATATGACCAAGTCGGGGTCTTTTACTTGCTAGTTCAAAATCTACTAGATATATAGGTAACTCTCAAGGATTCCTCAATCTTGGGCATGCCTGAGGCCATCCTTTAGCAAGGATGGGTATATAATCTATATATGTGGGTAAATAATCTATACATAGCCAGCGCTGAGATGCTGTTCTACAAGATGAATAGGGAAGGATTTGCTCCAACCAACAACTATAGTATGACTCAATATATTTAATTCCCTAAATTAAATGCAACCATAAAATTTACATTAAAACCTCAGAAAAATGGAATTTCTGTAGTTGTCTGATGGCAAACTATTTTTCTCTACACTATAAAACCATACACTTGACCTCTAGACTAGCTCAGCACTTCCAATTCACAAGGGTTTCAGAGCATCAAAAGACATAATCAAAATGAAATAGTTTTACACATGTACTGTTTAAGCTGTGCTTCAAACTCTTTTCCATACCTGCTGTTGCTTGATTTCCTTTTGAAGACTCTGCTGCTAATTCAAATGTGGACATAATCCCTTCTTGTTCTTCAACACTAACTACTTCACTTTCTTCTGAGATGGTTTTGGGTTTGTGGTTTGCAACTGTGGTCACACTCTGCAAGCTGGTTAAAAAAAGCACAGCGTTTAGAACTCACTCAAACTTAATTTCAGGTGTTAACCACTAAGTATAGGAGCTACAATTTAGTTTTATTCTGTTAACAGAAAAAGTTGCAGCTTGCAAGTTTGTGTAATATAAATTAAGCTTGTATTTTGAAACCCTTCTACCTTGTAAAGTTAGACTTAAAAAAAACCCCAAACCAACAGAACAGTACTGGAAACTGAATTCCTTTCCTTTACATATTCATGCAGTTTCCAACTGCGTGACATCTATTTTGCTGAAGGGTGCTGTCAGAAAGTTATGACCTACTGTAAGAGCTCACTTAGGATCTGCAGTACAACTTACACTAAAGTTAGGAATCCTTAAAGAGGAACAACCAAGATACAATATGCCTCTAATTCTGCAGTTCTCCAAAACAGTGAAGTAAGTTAAAGCAGGAGATACAGAATAAGCTGTTTAGTGTACTCCTAAATATCAGGAGTAAAGAGCTTGCTACGGAACCCCTACCTGAAGCTTTCATAATAAACCGATATAAAGCTTGAACTGACATTACTAAATACATTTCATATGCCAAAGCAAGGATTATGAACATATTCTGTTTGTAACTGGGGCAATACTTGAAAACAAAAACCTTGCTTCACCCACTAACTCATCACCTCTTACTGAACCCCTGCAGTAGTTGGGTTTCTCACTAGATATCTCTATATGTAAACCACTCAAAAACATATAAATATACCTTATAAGTATTTATGACAGTATTTCATTAGTTGCTTGGTCTGTTCAGCTAATAAATACAATGTGCAAGTTTAAAATAGCCTCTGAACATCTTGTTTTATTTTTACCTTATATCACCATCATGTGTTTCTTCCAATTTATTTTTCTTTTCTTCATTACTCACTTTTTTTGAGTCAGATACAACATGTGCATCTGATAAAAGATCGGTTTTTGTCAGCTGTAAAAAAAAATTGAAATCATGAAACAAAAAGCTGTAACACATACTAAGTGGCAGATAAGAAATACAGTATCAGGAAACAGTTTTATTAACAGACAAATTTTGCCATCATGTATACTTAGTAACTCAGCATTACATAACTTGAGAATTTTTATCAATACCATTCAGGTTAACAGAATTATCCTGAAACTTATACCAGAGCCAATGGGCAGGGCTTGGCTTAATAACTTCCAGAACTTACCTGAACTCTTTGGAAGGCAACCTGCCTATTTTTTCATGCTATCCCTCTCTTCACAATACCAACAGAGATTCCAGCTACTGGAATATATTGCTGATAAGCCTGAACACTGCTCTGAAAGGTCCAATTAGATATGATCAATGTGTATTACATAATTTTCCTTTAAAAGATTTGCATACTTAACAAAACAACAGACTCTTGACATAAAGTGTTTTTCAAGAATAACAACAGATGTCAATTATTTGATTTTATAACATTCTCCATCAGACATATGTTTAAAAAACTAAATATAAAATAGGAAAATGAAAAGTGAGTGAGGAAAAGCAAAGGATGATTAATTAAAGGATATGGATAGGAAAGAAGAAAAAAACCCTCTACATAAGATTTAAAAAAATTATTACACCGTAGGCAGGATATGATGACGTAGAAACAGCTCCAGTAATCCATTCTTCACAGTCAGTCTGGTTTTGCTGAGTGTTCAGGGGACTTTAATACCAGAAACAGCAAGGTAACTCACTGCCAAGTGAGTCTGAGACTATTTCAAGACAGAAATCAATCGAGTGACCAAACAGCACAAGCTAGAGTTACTACTGACTTCCATGTATAAATTGTGTCAGTTTTAGTCTGTTTCCTATAAACTATTCGATGCACTACAGCCAACCAAACAAAAAAATGTATTAAATGACTGTCAAAAACTACACTGGGATATCATAAGCAATGAACAGATCAACGATTATTATTTATAGATGCATTAGTATCAGTTTTGTTTCCAAAGAAGTAAAGATCATAATTTTGTAATTTTCCAATCAATCAAGACAGTAACAGATGAAGTTATTTAAAATGAAATTTAGGAAGACCATATACAAGAAAATTCAGTAGCTTGGCTATAGACAGTTCTGATACAATTTTGCGCTTCTCTGTAGAATACTTGTTACATCCCACAAGGTATCTTTATCTTCCAAGCAAGGGGAACTAGCTCAATTTCCCACACTCTGCTATCTGTGGCTCAAAATATTTTTCTGCTGCGAGACAGGCTGATGAACAGTTCAATACGGGACAGTTTAGTACCTCTTTAGTAAAACTTGAATTAAGTTCTTGTTCTCCATCATGTTTCAGTTGTGCCATTTCTCCTCCAGGGCTTTCATGATTTTGTTTCAAATTATTTTCTTTGCTGGTGGTCTCCAGTTCCTTCATGTTAGTAGATACAGTATCATCCTTTTTTCGATTCTGTGCAACAAAATTGATATATAGACACATTCTTACAAGAGTTATCATCGTCTCAGAACAGCCTTGCGCTGTCCTCTGATTAAAAAAAATACTTAAAAAACCCCTAAGTATACCACATTGCAATACCGAAAATGAAAATTATTAAGGACTTCCAAATTTTCTCATTTTTGTACCTTTCAAAACAGTTCAGCCTGTATAACATTTTTTTCTCTATAAGATTATTGTACTTTCTGCACCTCACTCCCAATCTCCAGAATTTCTATTAGTCACCTTCTGAAATTTCATCCATATCTAGCTCAGTTACACACAGGCTTAGCAGCATACTTTTTTGCATTCGTAAGCACTGATTTTTTAAAATTTTTCCTTGTTAAAAAAAAAGATGGATAAAAATCTGCTCTCAGTACAAAATTCACAGTGCACCTGTGTGCACCTTCTCCAGTTATCCTGGGTATGTTCCAAGCCTATGCTGTTAACTGATTCAGCAGAGGACAACACAGCATCTGATAATGGCAGAGGGTATTTATTCCTTAAAAAAAAAAAATCCATTGCACAGAGAATAATTTGATGTAAAAATTTTGAGGAAGGATGGTAGAGGTGACTTAAGATAGTGAACTGCGAGCATTATGTGGGCAGAGTAGCAAACCAAACTGAAGTGAGGGTCGTGTAAGTCTTATCAAACCAAGTACTAGGGCTGAGAAAAACAGAAGTCATGAAAGTAGTAAATCTTGCGGCTGAATTCCTGTGATTTAGCACATGCACTCTGTTAAGAGGAAATTCCATGTAAGTCAGTTCACAAATCAATCTCTTGACTTTCCTAACTAAAGTATGCTCCCATATGATACACTTGTCCCAAACAGTAATTGTGAAGCAACTTCCTTTTGTATTTTGGCAATCACTTAAAAATCACACAGTAGGCTGTTTATAAAATCCTTTTTTGCCTCCAAGTCTTAAATAACTACATCCCAGTTGAAGAGACTTCCAGCAGTTAATGCCATTGCACTATTTTTCTGTATAAAAATCAAGAGGCATAGAAGCTATGCTTTTAAAAGTAAGAGCTCTTACTCCAGTGTAATACCTCATCTTGGGGCTTTTTGCCAAATAGCATTCTGGAAGAATTAAAGTTGTAATAGAAAAAGTGATGTTGTAGCACGGACTACTAGCTGAATATTCAACTTGGACACGTTCTCACTTATTCTACAAATTTCTTATCCACGTAGCACTGATTTCACACAGGAGACTGAAGAACACGCTGACATGCACAAAATTATTTTGAGTTCTGTAGGACAAGTAGTGCTGGTGCAGAGGATTTGGCCGCTGCTCACACCCTGCTCCCAGGGTGCTGGCGAACCAGCTCTGACACGCACATGACTGCAGTTTCCTCACCTTGAGGTATGAAATGATACCACAGGGAAGTGGTAAAGCTCAAACACCTCTGTAAAAATGACAAAAAGAAACATCTGCAAAGCTTTGCTTTGCACGTCGCCTCTTGAGAAAGGCAGTGCTAATCACCAAAATATTTGTAGGAGCCTCCTTCATATACAGCACTCATGATGCCATCCCAAATACAGATGCTCTAGTGCAAAGGCAAAACTTGAACTCAGTGTCTTCCGGGGATCCAACGCTGCTGAAGGAAAAGTAGATTTTCTGTAGCTCTGAACGCAGTTTAGCATGCTCAGAGGGAAAAAAACCATCACAAACCTAAAACATATTTGGAAATATGAGACTTCTTAACAGTGCAATGCATTTAATCTGGTTTTGGAAAAATGCGTACAAAACATAACAGAAGGCATTCCCATGTCAGTGGTGCAAAAAAAAAAAAAAAAATCATAATCAGTGTGGTCTGAGGAAAAAAGTATGCCAGAAGTTTATTTCATTTAAAAAGAAAAAATGGATAACTCCATGAAGCCATTGAAAAAGAAAACTAACTCTTTGCAGTTATAGTGTGCTGTCTGACATCCACTACCCTGAACCTATTTGCTCTTTGTGTCCTGAAGTGGTGTGGGGTTTTTTGTTTGGTAGTTGGGTTTTGGGTTTGTTGTTTTTCATTCCCTCCCTCCGATATGTATTCAGGATAGCATTTCCTGATTAACGACAATCAGTTCTATCTTCCTCCTCTCTCCCCACCCTTCACCATTTAATAAACACACTGCTTTGCCTTAACTGTTTGAGAATGAGTGAAAACAAAAGTGTGGGTTCTATTTTTATGCATTTCTGGGCTCAAAAAAAAACAGCAAAAGAGCATCAGTTAAGAGCTATCATTGGAAATCTACATTCCTACCTAAAAATGTTACAGATGTTTGAATATATTACATGGCAGAAAGATCTTCATAATTTATACATCAACTGAATCACAATTCTCCCCAGCACTGCTTTTAGTCACAAAGCTTGCAATTTCATGTTTGCTAAATTTGACACAAAGCCCTGTTAATAAACATCACACTGCATAATCAAATGTATCTAAGATTTGAACTATTTATTCTCCCAAAAGACAAAGAAGTGACTTCTACTATCATTAGGTACAAGCACGAAGATTGCCTTCTCCCTTTCTCTTGTGTATAGCAGAGAATTCTGACTGTTACTTTACACAAGCAGTCTCAAATAGACACCTCTAGTATGATGTGATTTTGGAAAAAGAACAATTTTGTAACTTTTTTTTTTTTTAATTGAATACATTAAAGTTTCTGAATAACGTAGGGCCCACCTGTGCCAATTTGAATGGATTCTCTCTGACAAACGACAGACTCTGTGAAGGAGACTGGTCTGAAACGCCAAGAATACTGAGTCCTTTTCTCTTCTCTCTCAGGCAAGCTTGTTGGTGTCTCTTTATTCTTTCCATCTGTTCCTCCACAGTCATTCGAGGCCGTGTGCTTTCTGCAAGACACAGCTGCTCCACCGCACTTCTTGGTCTTTCCTTAAATGAAAGAAAATATATATATATATATGTGTGTTTTAAAAAAGCAAGATCCTAAACTGTTTAGCTTATCAGAAAAGATCACCTGATGATTTACTAAAAAGCAGAAAAATAGTGGGCAAGCAAAGAGCTCCTACGTATGTGAAGAAAGTGCAAGAACCAATTGTTAATAAATGAGCACTGAAATTCAAAATAAAAGGAAGGAATAATTTGCTTTTTTGTACATTGATGTTACCACCACCAATGATAAACATTAAGAGAATAGGTAGTAGATGCTCTCTGCTCTTAATGCCATCCTATGAAGTTGAAAGAAGTTACCAGGCGTTAAACAGCAGGCAAACACAAGTTACTTGATATAGAAACATAATGGAAATTTAGTGATCCAGGACCTTTACACCAGTTGATCTAATAGTGATTTCTGCCTTTTTATTTCAAGAAAAACTACAGCTGGACATCATTTAATAGCAAGTGCAGACTGAAACAAAGTGAATTCATCACTATTCAAAAAACTGTAATTCTAAGCATTATATTATTCCCAAAATAACAACCCTCACTTCACCTACTCTGTTCTTGGAATTCACTGATTTTCAGATAGGTCTATACTTTGTATGACAGAAAAAAAAGAATTCATTTGGGCTAATCAGCTGCATTCAGTACGTTCACAGTAACTGATTTCACTTCTGAAAAGTGGTATTCTTTCCCCAGTCAACCACCTGTGAGTTTCTGTCTGCTCTCCCATTCTTCCTACAACTTCTCCTCTTCTGTTCATGCTGTAACTACGGCAAAAGTGGTCCTCCCTTTTGTCTGAACTACATGTAAATGTCTGTCTTCAACCTAGAGACTACAGGACTCTAATCTGAAATTCCAGGCTTATTACCCACATATTGCTTTACTATATCCTTATTTTCTGGCTGCTTTAGGTATTTCCCAAATAATTTCAGCAATGACATAAATAAAAGCCAGTATTTGTTATACAAGGGCTGTTAAATTGTTTTATTTGATCCTATGATTATTTATGTTAATTAATGACATAGACAGCAAGATCAAGTGCACCCTCAGCAAGTTTGCAGATGACACCAAGCAGAAGGATGGGATGCCATCCAGAGGAACCTGGACAAGCTGGAGAGGTGGGCCCATTCAACAAGGCCAAGTGCAAGGTCCTGCATCTGGGTCAGGGCAACCCCCAGTATCGATACAGGCTGGGGGATGAAGGGATTGAGAGCAGCCCTGAGGAGAAGGACTTGGGGGTACTGGTGGATGAAAAGCTGGGCGTGAGCTGGCAATGTGTGCTCGCAGCCCAGATGGCCAACCATATCCTGGGCTGAATCCCCAGCGGTGTGGCCAGCAGGGCAAGGGAGGGGATTCTGCCCCTCTGCTCTGCTCTGGTGAGACCCCACCAGTCCTGCGTCCAGCTCTGGAGCCCCCAGCACAAGAAGGACATGGAACTGTTGGAGCAGGTCCAGAGGTGGGCAACAAAAACGATCCGAGGGCTGGAGCACCATCTGAAAGGCTGAGAGAGTTGGGGCTGTTCAGCCTGGAGAAGAGAAGGCTGCAGGGAGATCTTATGGGGCCTTCCAGTACTTAAAGGGTGCTTATAAGAAAGATGGGCACAAACTTTTTAGCAGGGCCCGTAGTAACAGGACAAGGGCTAATGGTTTTAAACTAAAGGAGGACAGATTTAGACTGGATATAAGGAAGAAATTTTTTTCAATGAGGGCAGTGAAACACTGGAACAGGCTGCCCAGAGAAGCTGTGGAGGCTCCATCCCTGGAAACACGAGATGCATTGTGTCCCTTCAACTCAAGCCTTAACTTCAGTAGCTTAGTAAAATTATCATTACAATTTATTTCTTGCCTGGTTTGAGTGTCTCTATGCAGTTTAACATACACAATATTTAAAATTTTGTCATTCTTTCTACAGCTGTCTCCATTAACTCAGTATATTTTTTTTTTGTAAAGAAAATTAAAAGGATAACTGCAACTTCGAAGCAACTACAGAAATTAAACTTAGGAATGAACACATCACTATCCATCAATGCTCGAAGGTTATTTTAAAGTACCGTTCTTAGATCTATCTTCTTATTCTTCCTCAAAGTGACATAGGATGCTATTGTTGAAGACTCTGGCGTTGGTGATTTGGTTCTGGGTGGTACAACTCCCACAGGAAAATGTGAGCCTGCAAAACAGTAAAGCAGCATACTAAGTGCTATGCAAAACACTGCCAAAACATTTTACTGTTTTCTAGAACATACACGTTGTCAGCCTCGGAAACTATTCTTCGAAAGAAAGCCAAGATCTTAATGCCTAACTCTCACATCTGTTAAGGTACACAGGCAGATGACTTTCCCCATGGGAAACTCCTGCACATGGCACGAGAAATTGCTGGACATAAAAATACAAATGTAGAAGTGTTGTCCCTGAGAAACAAGTTAGACAGCACTGTGTGGAATGGCCAGACTTCACAGATGGTTCAGGGGGAATTACATGAAAGACGGCCACACTTCACAGACAATCGGACATCAGTACGGGGAACTTTGTGCGGAACAGAGTTTGCAAGGCCAGCAGAGTGCCTAGGTAGCCATCTCAGTGCTACCACTTCAGGCCAAGCTTACCTAGATAATGGCGTCGAAGATACACAATTTACCAGAAGTAGGACCAACGAACAAAAAGTAATTATGGGTGGGTTGTTTATTTGGGAGGAAATACAGGCTGCAAAAGGGATGGGCAAGGCGGATTGGAAAGAACAGGCATGGAATAACGGACCAGAGGGGGAATAAAATGGGCCAGCTTTGCACAAAGCAGCCATTTGTCAGCATGCTTGTCTGACCAAGCCCCGTGCCTCAGCCTTGCAGTCTGTCTTATCTTGTTATTAAACTTCATTCTTAAGTATTTTCCATGCGAGTCTGCTTTCCCTTCTGCGCAGGAGAGATGCTAGTGATCTTCAAGCCAGGCTAGCTTCCCAGTAGGAGACAGCTACAGGGAGATCACACAGAGGTCTGGTGGACCAGGACAAGGAACGACTGTAGGTCTGTGGGTCGGCTATCAGAGGAACCATAAGTCTGGCCCTGCTACCAGGGGGGGACATTTCATCTGTGAGATGCTAACAAGCTTAAGACAAGACTAGATGGCAAACAGAATACAAGGTGTGGGAGCCAGCTGCCCAAGAGACCTTGGGTCTAGGATTCAGATATGGGTGAGGCCAGAGTTGACTGATGGACATACCATAGGTCTGGCCAGCTCTTGGAGGGACTCAATTGTGTGTGTGCACACGCGCGTGCTCATGTCTGTAGGTGGATGATACCAGCTAGCAAGCTTGGAGCCTGCTTAGCTGGCGAGTGAGAGCAGGATCATGCAGTTTGTGTTGTTCCACCTTCCTGTGAGCGCTGGTCTTGTTTACGCCGTGCCTGCACCAGCACTGGTCTCCAACCTGTCTGCGTTATCTGCTGCGGCTAGCTGTGGCTGTGCGTGTGCCCAGCAGGACTATGTCCTCAGCCCTGCAGCTCGCTGTACGCAGGGACAGGGAACCGCAGCAGCCAGGCCCTGTCTGGTCAGGAGCTGAGGATATTCCGTGTCCCGATGTCCACTACATTCAGCCTCTTGTTACAACCTCCACCACTAGTTTTTCTACTTAGAGAAACCCTGCCAAATTGTAATTAAGCTGGTAGAAAACTGACGTAAGTTAAAGCTTACCAAAAATATACAGATATAATTAAATAATACATGCTTCGTTTTTGCTTCTTGATACATGCAGGAAACCAAACTATTAAAATATTGCTCCCTCACTGATTTTGCCTAAAGACAGATATAATGTCTTCAATAGCCAAATTATTTCTCCTTGTTTTTCCTGAAGTTGCACAGATTTCAGAGGATATATTGACTCGGTGAAGGCTCAACTCTTTCTCTAAATTGTTTGATAGGCTGAGAAAATAGTCTGCAGGCACTTGAATGCCAAATCCATAAATCAAAACGAAAAACTATGAAGCAACTATTTGGGTCTCCTTTAGATGTAAAAAGGATAAAACACAGAAGTCTATTTTCCTTTGGTGTCACTCAGGTCATAAATAGTCCTCTGCTTGCAGACAGCTGTAAGGGTTACTTTACATAGCCCCGTAAAAATGTTTCTCTTTGATTGCTGAGATTTGAAGAGAGGGAAATGGCTGGCAGAGGAAACATGAGAAATGTCTACTACAGTAACGTGCACAATGAACTAGAAAAACATCTTTTAAATATCCTCTGAAATTTACTGATTGTTAGAACCACCCTCAACAGGAAACTATGTCATTTAAGTATAACTTCTTAAAACAGCAAGACAGAAAAATTGTAGAGATGAGCTGCCTTTGAGTTTGTCTCCCTTTTCAGCTTAGAAACTGCTAAGATAGAATGGCATAAAAATGTTTGCTGAAACAGCTTATAGTTGTAATGGCATATGCACTATACAAAGAAAACCCAGGAATGGTTATATTTTTCCTACTGCACGGCGATTGTTATTGTAAGTGAATACATAGAACAAAAAATATCCATTAGAAAATTCACATGCTGAAAAGTGTGGACCAGACGATAGAACACAGCTACGATACACTCACTTCACACTGTTGTTTAAGAAGATAAAAAGCCTCTTGCTGCTTGCTACTACTGCAGCTATTCTGTCCGCCAAGCCCGAATATTATTTATGTGAGAAGAATCTGTATTATTGCTTTCCCTTACTGAGGACTGTTTTTTCTACAAATGGACATAATAAAATTACTTCTGTCTTTACAGAAATAATATTACTACTCCTTTAGAGAAGATAGAAAGCAGACTGGGGTGCTCAAAAAGTATTGGTTTGCTTTACATAATCAGTGCAGGCTTCCTTACGTTGTCTTGACTATTACTTTCCCTCTTGTCATAAATTACTATCAACAAACTGGAATACCATGGGTCAATAAAACCTAGGTATGCTGTCAGAAAGGTAACTTCCTCAATTTAGGTGGCTGATGATTAGCAAATCTCAAGCTAAACCTTGCACTTTTCACCACCAAATTAAAAGAGATTTAATATTTATCTTAAGTGAATGTTAGACCCCAGCAAATACCATAGTGAATCTGAATTGACTAATTGTCTGGTAAGTGCAAGCTTCACTCCATCATAGGGCCATTCGCATTGCTTACACCCAAACTGTCTGCTAACCTTAGTTTTAAAAACCTCCATTACTGTTCTGATGAAAAGAATGTCCTTATACGACCGCAGTTCTTGGTCAAATCCTGGTACTGTTGCACCAGCCCGCTATGCACACGCTTAGTCAACCCTCCATAACAGAAGCCAGTGATCTTGCTGGCACTGGAAACATCAACCGTTATGGTAACAAAATGGATAAGCTTAGTAATTTTCTCTGAAAGCTCTTAGTATGGTTTTTGGGAGGTGCTCAAACTGCTTTTCCTGAAGTCACCTTTAACAAACTATTCTGTGTGTTTTAACAAACAGAATTGAGAAGCACTCCCTGGTAAAAGACTCTACCAAGCAATTAGTAGCTTTTATGGAAGCTAGATGAAGAGAAGAATCTAAAGCATTTAGCAATTGCAAAGACCTTTATTGTCTGTACACTCCAAGGTCATGATCATTATTCCTATTATATCAGAGGACAGAAGGCAATTCAACAATTACAAGATTAAAAAAAGAAAAAGACATTGTTTCCCTGCCTTATGAGAGCCTGAAAATTCTGTGGTGCTGCCTTTTTGGACGTTCCAGTGACATAACATCGGGAGCTTGATTCAAAAACTGAATAATTGTTCAAGGGCAAGAACATAAAATGGGTAATTGTTCAAGGGAATGGTGTGTGGGGAATGTGAGTGATGTGATTAGACATGGTGTCAATAAGGATTTCAGGGCTGTTGGTGAGTGTAATGTTTGATTTTTCTGTGGTGTAATTGACTGAAATCTTTCTTGTCATGTAATTAAATCATTATTTTATCGTGGAAGCTGTTTCAGCATATTAAGAAACAGACAGGCTACAAAAATACGAAGGATAGTATAACTTCTATAACACAGTTAAAGCTTTGCCTTCCTTGTGAAAAAGGCTGAAAGGCTGTGAACACCACGCCTAGGGACAAACCTTTAGCTGTAGATTCTGATTCTGAAACTTGTTCTGTTTTTTCTTCGCCATTAGACTCATCCACTTCTGCTACTGTAGTCAACTCCGGTTCACTCTTATAAAGCCTATAATCAGGACCCTGAGGAACAACAAGTTATGAGATAAATAAACAGACAATTTTGTACCAGCATTTATGTCTCAAGACTCAAAACAGTTGCTTCTGTGATGACTTTGCTCTTGCTTTAAGACAATATTTCTTGTTCAAGTGCTATTGCAGCAGTGTTTTTTGGTAGTTAATTTGCGTAACAACATTTGTAGATTTTCAGAAATTACAGAAAAAAATTGCCATAAAAATACAGAGGTTTTTTTTTTTCTTCTAAACTATCTTCAAGAAACAATTTGTATAAGGCTTCAGTGAAAACCAATTCTCAGCCTGGAGTTTTTTTAAGAACTTGTGAGCAGAAGAATTTAATTTTCTGAAAATTACTCAGATATAGTCCTTTAAGTCTTAAGACATTTTACATACGCACAAAATATATGACAGGAAAATGTGAAGAGCAAGATGGAGCTGTAAATAAAACTAAGTAGCCAAAAGTAAAAACATAACACAAAAGTAGCCAGATGACAAAATAAAAATTGTGACTGTGCAAAGGAAGTCAAGAACGACGTGGCAGTTTAAGCCACTTACACAGTAAGATCCATTTCTCTGATATCCTTGAACTTGGTGAATCTTCTTTTCTTCTGGCAGATGTACTGGGCCCCTGCTATAACAGAGCAAGGAGCTGCTATCACTGGGCAGAGGGGGGATTATGGGAGGATGCTCTGTAAAGTCATAGGACCGAGGGAGTGGAGGACGAGGTGGGACTACTTCCTCTTCCTAAAGATTGTAGAATAGTCACCTTATTTAGATGTGCACACCTGTTACAATTATTTATAACTTCAAAAGCAAAATAGATTACCATAGCTACACCAGCTACAGATTTTGGAATTAAAGGGACAATGTCACACACAATAAAAAAAGAAGGCCAAGACAGCTTTATTTTCTTCGGGTTTCTTTGGGGTTTTTTTTTGTTCTTTTGTTTGCTTTTTACTTTATTACTACTTCCTAGACTGAGATACTTCAGCAGTTCTATTATTCAGTTTATCAAGATTTTCAGTTCCAACACCTGCACTTTCTGTTGGACATGGATGAGCTCTCTGAATCATCCTTTTAAATTAAATTCAATGTATTTTTAAAGATTCGTATATTTAGAGATCTCTGTAAGCCAGATGTATATTGCATAAACTTTAGATGACCACGACAATGTCCCTTTAAAACTGTAACTTCTAGCCAGATTTTCAGAGGAATTCAACATTTGGGAGCTCCCACAGTTTCAGCTGTTCTTGTGGGTGCTCTGGTCATCTGAGAACCCGGCTCAATACGTTAATTGACATATAAAGCAATGTATTTCCTCCCATGAAAAGTGTGGTGGGTAGAAAAGAAATCCATAAATCAGGGTTTAGACTTCTAGGGTAAGAGCCTAGGGAGAGGTAAAGGTGAGAAACGGAAAAGAGAAACGTACTGTTGAGAGTATAATGACACGGAACAAATGAAAGTGTTAGAATTACTAGTGGAGATAATCAATCTTTAGAAGTAATTCATAATGCAATATTTTCCACAAAGACATACTGAATACATACTCCAGACATCCTTAAAACAATTATAATAATGTTCATTTTTATCATATGCATATAAGAAATTCAGTGATGCTAAAACGGTAAATGTACTAAAAGCATACCTCATTTTTATATTTAATAGCTGAAAATGTCCTTGATCCCATGATTCCTGTTTGGGGGGAGGGGGAAAGGCATAGAAGGAAAGAGAAAAATGGGTTTCAATGAACAGCTTTTAAAATATATATAAACTGTTGCTATCAAACAAATACACAAATCATCAACTTAAAACAGATGATTGCCGCCTTCTTTTCTCAGCAATTGTAACGTTTTCTCAAACATACAGAAGCAACTATGGATCTTATCTTTTAAAAAATGTATACGAATGAATCTCCCTTCCTACGAGAAAAAAGCCCAATCAGTTTACCTGCCTCTGAAGAGCTTCTTTGCTGTTTATGTTTACTTAAACCCTCCATGACATCTTGAATTCTCCACAGTTCCTTCTGAATCTGAGCACGCTGTATCCCTGCTGACTCAGTCTGCCAGTAAGTAGACAGCATACATAGGTAATAAATTAGAATACATTGCACGCAGAAAACAAACAAACCAGAAAACCTTTTTCTTTCTTCAGACTACACTGCATATTCTTTCCCAATGCAGGAAAATAACATGCAGTAATGACAGACACTCTCCTTTCCCATACAAATGCAACATTCAAATATGGTCAGAAGCAAAAAGTACAAGATTAAGTAATTTCATCATGTGACAGTTAATTTGACAGCAATTTGCTAATTCAAACTCTAGTTCAAACTGTTTAAGAACAGAACTGTATCTACTGTCTCCAAAGAAAATCCAGGCAAACTTTGCACAGGAGACCTACATACAATAAAAGCAAAGGAACCATCAGTTCCAACCCTAAAACAGGTGGAGATGAACACGGTGTCTGCGTACTAGCATATAAACTGCGGGCCTGTCAGCATTCATAGAAATCATAGAAAGTTTTGGGTTGGAAGGGACCCCTAGAGGTCATCTAGTCCAACCCCCCGCAGCAAGCAGGGACACCACTAACTAGATCAGGTTGCTCAGAGCCCTGTCCAACCTGGTCTTGAATGTTT
>Ga0065711_1031435_pt1 | contig 29691 bp, 19 predicted proteins | sample Hoacrofraction12_FD_59098 | JGI IMG/M metagenome (GOLD analysis project Ga0065711, IMG submission 59098) | Hoatzin crop microbial communities from Cojedes, Venezuela - Epithelial fraction 12 v2 (version 2) | ecosystem: Host-associated > Birds > Digestive system > Esophagus > Crop | place... | reverse complement strand
CCCGCAGCTCTGCCCCCCGCCACGCACCCCACGTCCCTCCCAGGTTTCACCCCCTTGCTCCCCACATCCCCCCCAGGCATCACCGCCTCGCTCCCCCAGCTCGTCTCCCTCTGCTCTTTCACACGGCTGCTGCTGGCCATCGCAGCCCCCGAAAACGCTTCTCAGCTGCTGCCGCCAGCTGAACCCGAAACCCACCCAAAAGGCTACACTTACAAAAATCTGCACGCAAAGGATTTTAGAGCCGAAGAGTATGAGATTCCAGGAGGAAAAAAAAACCTCAAAAACTAATAACTTTTTTCCCTGTGTTCATCAGAATTATTTTTAAGTTACTAATTAAAGAAACTTGAGGAAAAGACTGTATTCCAGGCAGAAATAGCAGATGAGGAATTAGGTGTCAGTCTGACTGCAAATCCCTTCTCCGCTCCACTCTTTTTTTCTTAAACAACACTCTTTTTTCCTTAAAAAACATGTTTTAGTGACCACCAACATTACAAACTCCTTCAGATGTGTTAGTCTGAATGTATTTCTCTCTCAGGGTAAGTATCTTTGTAGCACAGATTTTGTCTGACTGAATTTTTGCATTTGAGTACACCGAAGTAACTATCCTACAAACAACTCCTGGGCGTACATCAGCAAACTTAACAAACAGCATAAAATGCCTGAACAGTTGTTCGCTCATTTTTTTCCCTTACTGTACAAAATGTAAAGAACAATACTATATAAATATCAATTCCATTTCTCTCCACATGCAAAAAGGCACCAGTGAAACCTGAGACGGTCACCTGAGACACCAGCCAAGGGTAGGCCCAGGGGCACACCACATACAAAGCTCCCCGCTGCGGTGTAACAAAACTGCCAGCACCCTTGTACTCAGTAAGGAAATTGATCTGGAGGCAATTAATTCCATTTCAAACAGAAAACTGGAGGGAAAGCTTAGCAGATGAGCATTCGCACATGAACAGAACAGAGCTCTTCAATTTCAGACAATTCTGAAATTGTGAATAAACAAGCACCCAAGTAAGCTTTGAGGACTCATCCAAAGCAAGTACCCTGTTGAATGCTGAAGCACAAGGATTTCAGTTGATGGAATCTGAGATCCTTAATTGTTGCTTTCTGTCAAGATATACGGTATTGGAAGGTCGATTCCACATGGACCTAAAATAAGAGTAATACACTTTGCTCATCCTATTCATGGTCTCTGGAGCATGGTTGGTTTAAATAAATTTAATACTTCAAAAACTAAAACCTTTGAAGCTTTCTTAGTCATGGTGCAGAGATATGTATACATAAATACATATATATAATGTAGGTTCTAGCAAAAAAGATGTATTACAAAACCCACCATTTGATGGTATACTTGAGGTTTGGTTGACTGACTGTGCTGTCATCCAGGAAAATCGTGGAGCAGGAACTGTACTTCCTTCTCAGCTGCCCAGGAGGATGCTATGAAAAACATGCAAAAGAACAATGGCAATTATGTAAGACCAAAGCATTTTTCTGAGGAGATGTAAGAATTTGGAAAAAAAAAATTTCTCTGTCTCTCATAATGACGCACACAGTAATGTGATCATCTTTTGAAGCAGTTCAGAAAGTTTAGAAATAATTACCAATGCAAAAGTCACAACAATTCCTGTCTGAGCCTTGACTAATGCTTTTAAGTCCAAATGTCCCCTCCATCCCTCCTTCCCCAAAATCATGCAAGAATTTTTTCTGCAGAATTACTCAAATACATACATACATGTGGAAAGCAAAGATGAACAAGATCTATATTTCTGTCCTCGTTCCAGAAAATAAGTGGAAGAGTGAAAAAGAAATCACGAGAACAATACAGACTGATTTAGAAACCGATACAATACTGTGCTTGGAGAAAAGAGAATTAAAAAAAAAAGACCCCAAACCCCAAAACAAAAACCCAAAGCCTAATACACTGAAGTAGGGGAAAGAGGTCTGTACAGTAAAATTACTAAAACCTCTAAAAATTAATAGGGAAAATTCAGACAAAATTAATTCATCAAGAATAGTTTGTTATTAAACAGGAAGAAAACTGATCAAACGATGTAAGAGAAAGTGGATATGCAAATAAAAAAGAAACATTATCTCTTAATAGAAAAAGTTTTCAACAGTTTTCGACCCTATTTCTGCACTACCATAGGAAAACATTGGAAAGCTCAGCCACAAAATGACATTTGACAACACTACTTATTTCTGAAGATTTTCTGTTGAGATGACTTGTCCTTCAGCGGTCTGGAGCAGCCAGCACTCCACCGGTCTAAAGAGAACAGTTCTGTTACACCAGCTAACAGCTGTCACAGTCATTAATGCTCTTTGATTGTATCCTTGCTTATTCTACCTACGTTAGTGAATAACTCAACCAAGAACCTGTGTCAGGGAAATTAAGGCCAGTCAAATGACACGTTTAACTTCCAACAGAATAGGTTTAAAATTCAGTTGGCAGAGCGACATGGAAATTTCCATTTGCCTTACAATGAATGTTGTTTCCAGTGCTTCAGCAGAGAGACCAATGTCAATCCCATCGGTGGAACCCACAGGCATTTACCAGCTCAGAGCAACCGAGCGTCTAGGCTACGGTCCTGTGACTTCTACCTCAGTACACCTTCCCCTGCCTAATTTCCAAAACGAATATTACTACAAGGGCCAGCACTCCATCATCTCACTAACGTTTTGTTTTCCACAGGCAGCAGACTTCTGGGCAGCATTCATTAGATACAGAACAGACAGACTCCTGGTAAAACCTACAAGCATCTGAGTCATATTTCTGTTTTTCCTAGCTATGAGTGAACGCATTCAAAGTCTTGTTAATTGAAAAAAAAAATCACTTTCTGAAGCCTTTATAATCGTAGAAACATCATGTTCAAATGATTTGAAAGGTCACCAACAAATTCTATCAAGGTCCCTCACTTGACCAATAAAATCATAGGCTGAACTGCTTTTCTTGGAAGTGAAGAAGTTTACCGAGAAAATTAAAATTATCCCCTCTCAAAAATTCTTCAGGAGTTTGGACAGGTACTTCATCATACTTTGGAATCTCACAATCCATCTACCTTCCAAGCTATTGTATGTTAAGCATAGCTACAAACTGAAAATTTAGAAGCACTGGAAACAGTAATGCCAGAAAATGTATTATCTAGCATTGATGTATACAGGGAGAATCACTAAGGGATTGGTGATTTATAGCTTTTACTCTACCCCGGTTTAGTTCAAATTTCTGGATTAGTCTGTTGAGTACCTTCCACAGGCACGATAAAGGCAAAAGCAACTTAAAACCAGCTGAAAGTGAGATTGTTTAGTGGTTGAAAAAAGGGAGAGGTACATACACTCCAGCATCATTGAAGAAAAAAAAAAAACAGTGGACAGAAAGTTTTAATTCTACATTTTAAGTGTCAACATGTTTTAAAGGTTTAGATAAAATTTAACATAAATGTACTGGATTCATTCAAGGCAAACACAAGTGAAAAAACAGAAAATACCTCTGTAGCGACACCACTATCAGATTTAAATTTTCTTACGTAAACAGCACTCTAACATTTGATACATGTCAATAATTAGAGCCACGCACCTTACTTCTGAAACTACCACACCACAGAACTCTCCACGGTTTTCAGCCCACATCACACTTTGTTAGGCTTAGAACTTTTCACACTTCAGCAACATACGTAGTGTCTCATGCCTCCCTTTCTGTTCATACCAACTTGGCAGGAAGGGGCACCTCTCCCAGTCTGAAGAACGGTGCCAAGTGTAAACCTACTATCTTGGGTGTATATACACATTTGTGCCGTGGGAATAACTAACCTATCGGTAGATCAGTGTTCCCAGCTTCTACTCTGACGTCCAACTGCAGCCATATGGTATGCTAGGTAACAGATCTTCCAGTAATTTGGAGAAACAGAAAACACCCTTAGTTTCATATTCTAGCTTGACAAAGCTGGAGGACATCTGAAGTCCCACAGATCAATCATATCGGCTTTTCTGAACCTCCATAAAATGCTGCACAGGAACCTTTGCCATCCTTGCAAAGGACTGAAGAGGTTACTGAGCATCACCTCAGTATTCAGCACTGTCCTATGGAGAAATCCCCTTCTGTGTCCTCTTCAATGCACTAAGTCCAAAATGGTATAGGAGCTTAATGCTTTCACATTTGAAATCCACCACAGCTGACCACAAAAATCTTCCCTTTAGACAAGTCAGAGTGGCTCTAAGCGAGAAGAAAATCAGAAGAGCTGAGAAAGAATACAGAGCCTTTGAAGAAATTAGCCAAACCCTCTAACATTAATGGGATCCTTCTCAGGTTCTGTCCCACCATTAAGGCTGACATAGAGGAAAGCAAGGACTGGTATAACTCCTTTTGCAAACAGAATTATAGAATCATAAAGGTTGGAAAAGACCTCTAAGATCAACAAGCCCAACCGTCAACCCATCACCACCATGCCTATTGTATCTTCATATGCAAACATGACAGTGAGCACAGAACACATGCGGAGTCTTGACAATCTCTGCTATTACAAATATCTACAAATTAAAAGCACCTCATTCACATGAAGAGGGATTCACTTTATATGTACTTCACCTTGCGGAAGTAATGTTTTTGTACCCAAGCTGAGCTTCAGTAGATGTCATGCTTCTCAACTTCAGGAAGACTTCTGACGTCATCTCGCATAAAATTCCCAAAAGGGAAACCAAGGAAAACATGGCAGGTAAAAACTACTTGGAAAATTATATTCTGGTTTCCTAAGGACCACCTTCAAATTGGAAGGGACACTCCACAGAGGTCTGATCTACTCAATGTAAAATATTGAGCAATAACTTTGACAACAGAATGAAGGTATTTTTTACTGAATTGGCAGCTGGCACTAACTTGCAGAGGACTCTATTATAAAAAAAGGAAAACACCATATAGGATTTATAGAGTTACCATGTACACAGCAGGGTAGAGCAGTCTTCCACCCTGCTCAGCTGGAATTTTACGTGCAGTTTTGACCACTGTATTTCAAGAAAGATGAACTGATTTCAAAGACTCGGGAGCAGAGAGCAGCAAGATTAATCAGAGGTTTGAAAAACCTGATTTAGAAGGCAAAACTGCAAGACTGCAGAGGTTTTCTCTACGAACAAAGCAACAATAATGGTCTTAAGTCATGCTGAAGGGAGTTCCAAACAAGAGAATGTTGTTCTCCATGACCATTCCAGATGAGCTACAAAAGAGCGGGCTGATACTGAACTAGGGAAAATTAAAATTGGACATGGAAGTGTGAGAGGAGACAACAGCAAAAAACCCACGCCAAATCACCTTTTTCTAACAGCAAGGATAGCTTGAGTGACTTGAGCAGTGATAGAATCTCCATCACTGAAAGTTGTAAAGAAGAGGTAAAGCAAACACAGGCCGGGAATAGCTTAGATGCAGGATTCTGCTTTTAGGCAAGAAACCAGACTGAACAACCTGGACCAGTTTTCTACCATTTTGTGATTTCTTTCGGTGGAGGGGATTTGCAGCTCTTTAATCCAGAAGCAGTTGTTATTTTTCACATTTCTTCCAAAGACATTCATTAAGAAATGCAGACATTACAGGTTACAATAAATACATAATAGCTGTTTTGTTGAATTTCTGTCTTTACAGGAAAAGACGTATAATGGAAAAAAACTGCTTTATAACTTGCTAAGCTCTTACATGTGTTACAGAACAAGCTCTAAGAGATCAAGATTCAACATACTTCAATCAATGCCAGGTTTTTCTAGCTCTTAAAACCAGCAGTTTTTCCCTCTTGCACAGCTAGTACTAAGGAAATACCACCGCTTTATTCTTCTCCCAGCTTCACCCTGAAACTTTCCAACTTTCCAAATCATGTTTAAGATGACTGAACAACAGGATTAACTTGAAGTTTACATGAAATACATCTTGTCACTAACAGAATGACTTAGTTTGCCATCAAAATCATACAAGCTCTGTACAACTGCTTTTATGTGCCTGCTATGAAAGCAATCACAACAAATCCCTTACTAAACATCACAATGAGAATACACAAAGGGATGAACTTTTCTCAGCCTTCATTTTAGCATCACTCAGAAATTCAACCTAAATTTGTGGGGAAATTGGAAGTGTTGCTATTTCTTTTGTTAAAATAGTCACTTTGGGGTGTTTTTGGGAAGAAACATCTAACAGGCGGATGCATACTGACCAAAACCCACACTCCGAATTGACCAGAAAGAGCACCAGCCCGCTCTGTCCTGGAAGCTCTTTAGCAACACCAGTACGGCACGCTGCCCTGAGGCTCAGCAGGATTTGCTCGTTTGGGTGCAACCCTTCCCTAACGAAGCTGTACAGCTTTTGTACCAGAGCTGGCCGTCAGCCACTCAGCTCCCAGTTTGGCAGATGAGCTTCAGCCTTTTGAAGCGTTCTTCTGCACTTGTCCATCAAAAGATAATTTGCAGCTTCTGTCCTAAATAATGGCAGTACCGCCTCTCCTTCCATCAAACCAGGCGTCAGTTACTGCATGATTTTAGAAGGTACTGTTAAACAGTATTTTCCCCCAAGGAAAGACTGAGGCCTGCCTGCACCCGCCTGCGGAGACAGGCCCATTAGCTTCCAGGCAGGAGAGGCTGGCCAAAATGCTAATAGGCAAAACTGGCATGTCAAAGTACACATGCAGCCAAATTACAACAGCAAGGGAAAACACCAGGACTGTCGCTGACTCGGGAAAGGGAGGTTCTTATCTTGGGGATCTTCTTTTGCTTCAGGATATGGTTTAGCTCTGACAAGAGTTTTCACAGAAGAAACACGATTTTACAGGTCAGCAAAGTGTTTCCAAAATCAGCAGCCAAGCAACACAATTCTCTGCACAGCTCTGCAAAGCTCGGCATTTATTTTCATCGTGCATAATTTGATACTACAGCACAATTGTCTACATTTGGTGGCTGGTTACGGATATATTCACCTGAACAAAAGCTACAGGAAACTGCACCATTGTCTGCTTACCGTTCTCTGCCAACATTTACAATAAAAAAAAAAAAGATCCAGTCCAACCACTCTTCAGTAATCCCCATTGTACCTCACCAGTCTATGACATGATTCAGCCTTGTCCTCAGTTGATTAGTCTCACCGTGTTCGATAATGTTCAAAACTGATGCCTTAGACTAGACCTGTACTTGCAATTTTTTTGCTCTCAAAGTTTGTCCTTACTCAACGACAACTATAGAAAACTATGCCAGCGTACCACTGAGCTCGAGGGACTCAGCAACCATTAGTAAACTCTTCTGCAGCACACACAGGCCCTGCTTAACCACTGACAAAGTACCCTGTTCTGCAAACCTGAACAGATTAAGTATTTCTTTAAACACTAAAAGCAGCTCCAAGGCTTATATTTACCTAGAGTATAATTGCTAGTGTTGTGCAATTTGACCAAAGGGACTTTACTAGGCTCCCAACACTCCAAGTATTATATAGCAACCTTGTAAAACAACTCTCCTGTGTGCTCTCATGCTACCTTAAAAGTTCTCTTTTGTTCCACCCCCTGCAAAAATTTGACACTTCATATAACTGACTGCCTTGAGGCTGATAGGAGAGGTAAAATTCTTCACCCTAGAGGACAGGAAAAGAAGCAATGGGCTGAGAGATATTAGAAGAAAACATTTCAAATGGTAAGTTTAGGTAAGCCATTAAAGAAAATCTGTTCATTCAAACTTACTGGAAGCCTGAAAAAATTATTGTAAAGAGCATCTGTTAGGAATGCATCAGTATAGGGAAGCTGCTAGGTGGGCCAGATGGCCTATAAAGGCCCCCTCTAGACCTGTTTTTTTGTGATCTTGCAATGGACAGGAGCAAAGACCAGGTTAAGCAATCTCTAGGAAAGCTTCAAGAGCACCTGAGAAGCCTCTAATCTATCTTCCAGTTTATCTTGTTCCTTCCCTTTGAGTAAGGAATGTTAATTAAAATACCTTAAGGAATTTGGACCGCAGTGATAAACTTTCACAATAGCCAGCCTCACGCAGTCCACTTAAAAATAACATTTCACTTTTTATGTTGTGCTTTGCATTTCTCATGGACTAAACTACTTTTCAGACTATGTTCCCATCTCAGCATGTATCATATTTACTCTTATAACCACTAGCTGTAAGTGTTTGATTCCCAGTCACATGCCTAGTAGCTTTACAACAGAGAAGCAGAACAGCCTTTTTATCCAATCTGACAAGAAAATTTGGGGGCTACACAGGAGCAAATACCATACACCATTTCAAGCATGCAAAAAGGCTCAGAGAAATTGCTTGTGCCACACCACATACAGCAAAGGACCCCTCCATTCTCCGCCAGTCCCCATCAGCAAGGCTGCCACTGGGAAGAAGCTTCCCCTGACATGAATCACTACAGGGCCACTTACAGGGACCGGGGTTCTGACATGAATGATGCCCAGGAACTTTTCCCTGGGACGCTGAAAAAATTTTGATCTATACATAGATGTTAGTTTTCCTACTTGGAATGATAAAAACAGTATCAGCCTGCTGGGATTTGGACATACACTTGCCAGGTAGCAGACAGTGGATGTCAAGATCCCTAAACAAGATGATGCTGAAAGGAAGCTGTTCCTCCAAGGCTGACGAAGAGTCTGCAGAATAAAAAAAATGCAGGAGAGATACCACTTCCCTTCATCTTCCTTCCTTTTTCCTTCCCTTTATCTTCCTTCAGAAATATTCCAACATGCCAGAAGCATCCCTTGTTTTTACCAGCTATTACTGCTCATAAACAGAGATTCAACTGTAAGAGTCTTCTTGTCAAGAAGAGAAGCAAGTACTTTGGCAAACAGAGCATTTCCATCCTGAGATGGAGAAAATATATAGAAAAACCTGATGGAGAAAACAACTTTCCCCTCCCCTGCCCTACTCCGTTTCCCTGCAAAAAAAATAATCACCAGTACAAAGAACTAGCTACTACAATCATAAAATTTCACTCTTTTTCCACCCACCCTCCTCAAAAAGATAAAACATGTCTTCCTGTTTCCTTTCCCTTGTACCGGCAGAGACACTGATGCAATCTCTCCTCTCTGCAAAAGGAAACGCCTCTATCTCCATCTGCGTCTTTATCCCCCTCAGCAGCTTGACTAAGCAGATTAAAAGAAAAGACAAGCGCACACTGAAGCAGCATTAAAGCAATAACAAAAAAACAACAACTGCCAGCTCAACGGGAATGGGAAGTAGAGTCTGCTGCAACTGCTTAGAAATTCAAATAGGTGGAAGCAAGCAAACACACCAGGTATGCTGCAGGCAGGTAACTCCCAGCACTGACATGGATGCACAGGATCCAGCACCATCCCCAGCCTGGTGTCTGTCTCCCTGGGCTCCACGGGAAGACTGAGAGATGACAGCTTCTCCACAGCACCCTGTCACCCCCCACTTTCATTCCTTCCCCCTTGCCTTCCCCATTCCAAAAAAGAACAGCTGCTGGCTTCCTCCATCACATCTACTGACAAGGTGAATCTGAAACATGGCAACTGCAAGCTCCTGACAAAGTGCAATAAATCAAAGCAGGAACCCACTATTTGTATTTGGGGATGAAAAGAAACTATTCAGCCAATTAAAATATTCTACAAACAAGAGCAAGAAAGAAAGGAAAAGAACAGTGGTGGTATCATACAGAGAAAGTGCATTTTTAAATAGAATCAGTATTAATTGATTAATTTTTTCATACATAACATTTTGAAACTGTGTTTGTATAAACTACTGTTCTCATCTATTACTACACAAACTAGACAAGCAGTTAAAAAAGAAAAAACACAACATTCCTTGATAACTATCTTGCTAGCCAGCCACCCTGATCATCTGGGAGATGTTCAACTCTGCCTGCAAAATAACAATTAATATATTGCACAAAAGGATAAAAATATTTTGTTGCTCATCTTGGTTATTTGTCACAAAAAAGCAGTAAGTATAAAAGACTTCTAAAAGAAAAAAAAAAAAGATGACGTTATGGAAAAACCACAAAAGAGAAGAGGGCTGCATTATGGTGAGGAGTTCTTGTAAAAGGAAGACAAAACAACGCTCCAAAATTTATGTCCTCTGGCTTCCTTCCTGCAGAGCAGATGTGGGGACCCAGAATTTCACATCAGCAAAGAAACAGATGAGTAAAAATAACTCCTGTTAGAAGAGCACTTAGCACACACTGAAGAATGGTGGAAAAGAACTGATCAACCAATGAGGTATGTAACAAATTCATTTAATCATGTAAATACTACTCATCATTTGTCACATACAATTATCAAACCTAACTAGTTTCTCAAATTTCTTCAAACAAGGCGGTCTCAGAAAATTACGACTGTTCCCTGCAGCCTACAAACCTCAACACAGTTCCCAGTTAAAGGCCACAGCAACCACTTCAAAAATGATCACCAGTTTGTGCGTCAGCTTTAGCAGACTGAACATTTCAGAGGTGCTGAATGAATACTCACAAGTATGCTGCAGTTAACCGTACAATCTCAATGACAACATAAATATCACAGGGCACATTTGAAAATATAGCTTATCTCTGAGTATTGGCTAAGAAACTTCACTGACTCGTAAGGACACACACAGAAAAAGCCACGGTGTAAGGACTTCAGCTTCATAAAGGTTATTTTTAGCTTTGTAATTCAGAAGAAGTACTTTATAAGTACAAAGAAGTCAGGCTTAAGGTAGCAGTAAACCAGACTACTGAGGGAAGTTTACATTGCTGCAACCTTAGCCAATGCTTTGAATGATACTTTAAAAAAACACACAAAAAAACCCCGACTCACCGAAATTAGGAAGTGGTACAGTGCTTAGGGTCTCAACTGCCGGAGCTGCTACACTGAGCTCCCAACACAACTGCTCAGCGATATGTCATCCCTCCCTTTTCTGCAACAACTCCAGGACTGCCTAAAAATATTTTATATCAGGGTTTGCAACAGTGTGCTTCCAGCAGCATTGGTAATAGGTGTCTTCGTTCATCCTCCCAGAGGAATCCATTCACAGTCTGCCTAATGTCGAACACATTTTTTACACGACATGAAAACGATTCAGGACACATGAGAATTTCATCCATGACACAAGGTGGACACAAACTCCGGTAATTCCTTGCTTTGCAGTGTCTATGTATTAATTTTTCTGCATTGACCCCTCCAAGTTTGAGCCTAAAAAGCATGCTGGAAGTTACTGAGGACACATGAGTAAGTTTACAGGAAGCCAGTGCATCAGCTTTACAAGTAATTTTATAACAACACAACTGCACTGCAAACCACCCTCACACGCACTTTAAACAATCAAAATGTTTTACAGGAGAACAGAAGGTGAGAAGAACTGAGAATATTTGCTGACCTGCCGGGGCTGACTTTAAGGCTTTTATAAGCCTCACAGTATCTCATGACTTCTCAAAATCTTAACTCTTGGGAAACTGAAAATCTCAGCCTGCTTTTGAAGCCAGGCAATAGTTTCAGAAACACCCAGCACAAACCAGTTCTGCCCACAACGCAGCAGTCCTGCCTTCTCACCCCACTCGGCGGCTCACCCCTGCCTCCGTGCCTCCCTCCCTTTCTGCGGGCGCAAGCCCTGAAGCGAATCACGTTTAGGAACAGATCCATTTTAGCTTTTAGCTGTGCTGAATCTACACAATCTGCACGCATGCCCCAATCCAGTTTACCTAGGGCTGCACAAACGTTTGCCCCAGCACAAAGGGATGCAGAGGCTACAAACCACACCTGCTTCTTTCAGCTGCTGTACTGGATTAAAAATGATTTATGAAATTATGGCCTGTATTTCCAGATAGCGAAAAGATTGAGAACCTCTCCCCATTTCACCCGCAAGGCAAACACCATCTGGGAGACACTTAGTTCTTTCCCTCCGCAGTTTTACTGCCGCATGACTCCAGATATTTCAGCACAAGGTGTATCATACTGGGAACCACACTGGTTCCAGGTGCTTCTGTAGTACAAACAATACTAACTGGGGCAAAGAGCCTGCTCCCACACCCGAAGCAGGCTACAGGGGCTTTGCTCTCAGCTTCACCGAGAATTTGATTCAAACAGAAGAGACTTGAACTGAAAAATGCCCAGAGTACACAAGCATATTAAAACCCCACCTTCATACTCAAGCACGTACCACATGTCAATCCACATTTACATTGCATTAACACTGGTCAGGCACTTCAGAACTTCTGTGCAAATATCAAATGCTGCAGCTCTTTGCCAAAGCAAACTTGCATACAAATGTAATGTAAAGTTTTGAGAGGTTTTGTAATAATTTTAAAAATCATACTAATGTGTGCAGCTCTTTGTCCAGGTACCAGTTACCTAAGTACACTGGTTGTGAGCATGATACCATCTTCAAACCAACAGATCCATTCCACTAACTCAATAGCCAAGACCTACACTTCTGGACCCTGATGCAGACCAGGCATCTCAAGGATCAGCACCCTCTCATCAATATGGAAATTATGTGTGATAACTGTTATTTACTGTATGATATAGACAACAAGGAGAAAGCTGCATAGCGAGGCATTTTCACTTACGTGGTTTATATAGAGACTCTTGCGTTTTTCTCTCACTGCAAAAACACAAAATATGATAGAAATATTACATGACTATTTTTCCCGATTAAGCTTCTTTTATATACCATTTATAATAAAAAGAACAGGAGGCTATGTGCAACATTATAATTGCTTTTGCGATAACCAGGTATATTTATATATCAAACACAGAAGGAACATATATCTCTATGCATAAAGGCATTTATGCTCACTAGTGTGGTGATGGATTAAAATTCTCATCCATTTGGGTACTTCACCAGGCGCTGGTCCGCATGGGAAAGTTAATATGCAGTAAGCTACAGCCCAAGTCAGCAATGGATTAGCCATCCTTCACCAGTTCCCTGTGTGAGTACTCCTGAGCCACCAGTGCCTTCCTGCAAGGTACCTTGCTGCAAAGTGGCCTGCGCTGCCTTGCAGGTATGAAAGCACCTAAACGGCTACACCACGGAGTGAGCCAATTCTCATCATGACTTACTGTGCACTAACTCCCACAGAGGAGCCCTGAAATGCTACGCATCACACCACTGTCTTCTACAGTGGTCAGGTGCAAGCCTGAAACTATTATTCACGTCAGCTATAACAATTAATACATATTACTTTGGTGAGTATGAACCAGTCACCACAAGCAAGGGTTGCAAGTCAATTGGCCAAAATATTCGGAAAGTAAACAGCAACAACAAGGTAGACAGATGTACAGAGTCTTAATTGTCAGGCAAATGCTTACTGCAGCTGATTAAATATACTATATTTAATTTTTTTAAAGCACTTTCCCAATTAACTCACCCCATAGAGAGCCTGTGGAGCTCTGTTCCAGTGAAAATACCACAGCATTTAGCACACAAGTCTGGAGGCAACTAACACATAAACCAAACTGCAGGATTAAAATAATGATGTTTTCATGCTGTAGGTGATTAAATGCACTTTGGTGCACCATGATTTGAAAGCTATGCAACCCAATGTACTTAGCAAAATAAGAGTGTTCATAATGGTGGGATAGCCTGTCCATTCCCTGTTGGATGAGAAGGCATTATTTGTGATTTTTTATAAGCAAGCAATCTCACATAAACAAGGCTGTATGTGTGAACACTGTGCAATAATTGTGTTTAATGCAGACATAAAATGAAAAGAAAATAAGAAAAAACTTTTAAAAATCCTTACATAATTTTCCTCCCAGGGAGCAGAAAGGAGAATCACACATGACAGATGTTAGCCATGTCACTTAGCACATGCTCAGATCCACAATTACGGACATTGCATAACAGAATTGAACAGGAACAGCAGGAAAAATCTGATTGTCTAATAAATAAACTGCTTGAAATCCTGCTAAAACACTGCACTACACTTAAGTTCCACACACTGCATTTATCACCAGCAAGGGACATAAGCAATCTAAAGGAAAACAACAAAACGATGCTGGATACTCACTTCTAAGCATAGCCAAAGTATTTGTCTGGTATTGCATATTGCAATGTACTGGCAGCAAACAATTCTGTTAAGCTGCAAGTAAACCTAATACAGTACATAACTGAAAATTAACAACTGTTAACTGCGAAACTTTGAACACAGTTGAGTATTTAGCAGTGTTATAATCACAAGCAATTATACCGCATACAAAGTTCTTACAGACAATATCCTATTAAGACAGTCTGCACACACACTCCAAATTCCATTTTAATCACCTGTTGCCCCCCACCTTAGTTTTTATCTTCTTTATTTTCCCTTGTATCCATTATATTATTCAATTCCCTATGAAACCACGATCATCTGTGTACCAAAGCAGAAGAATCACTCACAGCTCATTCCCATTTGCCATTTCCAACCTCCAGAAGAATGTATTACCACATTTACACACCCCTCACTTCTCCCTGCTCAAGTACTGCTCCTGCAGCACATTCTTCTAAGCGTGACATTGACCTCCTTCCCCCTCTTTTCCCCATCTAACAGCCATTCCATTTGCCTGGATTCTCCGGTGAGGGACTACAAGGCAGCAGCTGTGCTTCTGTGTTCCCGGCCCACTCTGCCACTGCGTCAGGCTCACCTCTTCCCAGAACACCCGCCGGTGGGGAGTCGGGCAGAGCAGAAACCCATTTTGTCACAACTGCTCTCTTTTGTAATCACAACCCTCCCTTCAAACAAGGGAAAGACTTCTGCCAAGCTACAATGACTGTAAAGAGGTAATTCCACCACTTGGCTTCAGTCAGTTTAAAGAGGCTTTGCACTGCTCGCACAGCACAGTACGGTCTCCAGCAGACCAGACCGCAGCCTTACAACTAACTGTCATTTTGCAGCATAAACTCCTAACTGCAACTCCAGACTTCTGGCTTTCAAGAATGGGGGTTTGATGAAATGAAGCTGAACAGGTTTAGTGTCAGTATAAACAAACATTTACTTTCTTTCTAACATTTTAAAATCTGAAAGTTGGAATGAGACTCTTCAAGTGGAGACTGAGATGCTGCCAAATTGACTTAGTCTTCCTCATTTTAAGGTCAGTGACCTGTTCCTGTTTCTGCAGGGACTTTCAACTGTTATTGCTGAACTCTCACAATAGTAGGAAAATATATTATCCTGAAATATAAGGGAGTGATGAAATACACAAATATATATGTTCTTGTGTGTGTATATGTACATATGTACGTATTTTTCATTGAGCTGTAATAGAAACTTTCTTTGTGCAATTTCTGTAGACTATCTTAATGCAACCCATATCAGGATCAAAGACAAAATCCTTGAGGATTACATCAACAAAAATGTATCGCATTTTGGGAGTTCGTAAATCATTTATTTCTGTTTTATCCGAGACAGGAGACTGGTCTTAGTTAATGCTAAAGTGCAGCTTACTTTACCTCTATCCATTAGATAAACACAATTCCAAAATCCTCTTTGTCTGAAGCCCATTGTGCACTGATACTGCAAAATTTAGCCAGTATGTTGAATGTGTAAGGGCTAATGTAAGTTAGAAGAGGTGGGTAGCTGTAACCCACTTACAGAAAAGACCATTACCAGCACCCTAAAGCAGCAACTGTTGCCCTCTTGCTATTACAAGGAAGGATGGTACGTTACTGGAGTGCCAAGGTTTGGAAACGCTGGCTTAACCACAACCACACAGTAAATAGTGCATGGCTTTTCAGTCACCTCGACCACCCTGCTTACAGGCCAAACTCCGCAAACAAGGGAGAACTTGCACTCACAGAAGTTAATGACATAAAAGGTGATATTCTTTACTAACTCCCTAACCAGGGAGAATTACTCATGCATGATTCAGCACCTAGGAAATTCCCACAAAGAGCTGGAAACATTTAGAAAAGCTACTTTAGTTAGGAATCGAATTAATATTTATTAAGTCTTCCACTTTTCTACAGATTTATTAATTAAGAATGCATTCAGACTACCAACTAAGAGAGACAGAACAGATTTAGATGCTTAGCATGGCATCCAAGCTTCACAGAACAATGAAAATTCAGACCACGTAATATTCAGAGATGCCATGTCCCATCTCATTATATTTGGGGTAGTCAGCTTGTTGCTCTTCGTTCACGTGTTGATCACAAGCAGCTCAAACACAGTTCCTATGCCAGGACAGTACTACAAGACTACCACTGAGGCTGAAAGAGTACAGGGCTACTAGAAAGCCACACGTGGAACTGCCTGAAGGTGACGTTGCCAAGTCACTCTAGCACGTAGTGATGGACTCGGCCATTTCCCACTGTACAAACGTGTGATCTACACTCATAAGTGCCAGACCCTGGATGAAACCTTGAGTTCTGATGCCCTTCAACTCTCCCATATGTGTATTTTAAATGTCTGCAGGTCTTACCTACAGAAATGTTTTCACTTACAGTCAACAGGAAGGTTTCCCAGCCCCATAACTATACTGTTAATGGAGAGAGATACTTACATACCTTCGGTGTTTTCAACATTGCCAGCTCAGCTCTCCCCTTTCTACATTGTCTTAAGAAGTCTTGGGGGTCCCCTAGACTCCACAGCAGGCTGTCAGAATACAACCCTACATGCCCTAAAAAACTGTTACATTTTCCCCTTAGCAAGCATTACACTGCATTTTGGTGTTAGGCAACATCCTTGCATAATGTGATAACTCCTACAGCTCACATGGTTTCACAAAAGGCCCAAAGTATAGCCAAGCAAAATGCTTACTACTGTGAGCTGTCCTACCAGAACAGGATGGTTCTTGGCAATACATCAGTAGATAAATGTTTTCAGTATCTTTTTTCTTTTGTACAAGCAAACAGTCTTTGGATTTTTTCCACTGCAATGAAGGATAGCTGAACAGATCTCACACCCCGTCAATAATGTTTCTATATTGTTTCACTAAATTCATTGTTCTCACTCAAAAATATGTTCTTCATATTACTTAAACTAGAGCAAAGTTTCTTAGACCAACTCTAGTATGGGTGTAACCTCTCATTTCAAACAATGCTTACAGTTAACTCCATATGGCAATAAATTAACCACTATTACTACAAGTAAGAATAACCATCGGGTATGGTCAAAATTTTAGTTGTTGGACTTGGGATCTTTTTTGTCCTTCCCTTCAATAAGCTGTAGCAAGAAAGAGGCAGCATCCATAGGGGATTATACAGTCTCAAACCACTATAAAATAGACATCAATCTTCATAATTCAGCGCACTATGGAAATATTATCATATTCATTTTACAGGCTACCAAGCCAGATTAGAACGGTAAATCACATCCAAAACCACATAATAAGGCATTGACAGAACCAGGGCTGAATTCAGGAGGGCAATCTGAAGGGTAAAAGAGGTACTCACACAATCAACTCTTCAATTAAGGCCTAAATATATTTCCTCTTTGTTCTAGTCATGCTCAAAAATTAGCAAAAAATACATAGCAAGTGAAAACTACATTATTTTCAAGTGATGTGTTTGACACTGCAATTTACTGTGTAAGTCAAAAACTGCAAAAATTTATACGCAGCAGAAAGAAGGACAAAGAATTCACACTGAACAGTCAGAACTACAACGCAGAAACTGCTCTGAAAAGTCTTGGTAGAAAATAATGTGTTTTGCATCGATTATTCACCTACTTCTGAAACAACATGTCATACATGTCCAACAGGGAATGAAAGAGCCAGAACAAATGGCTTCTGTTCGACAAACTCTATCAAGTGGCTTGCTTGACAGATGTAATTCCAGAGGGATCATTTTGCCTATGGACAAAAAAAATACTCGAGACAAATATATGATTGTATCAAATCCATAATGAGAGAAGAAGAGAGAATGTTTGGGTGGGATGGAGGTTGTTTTGTTATTAAAATCTATCATTGAGGTCATTTACAGTATTGGCTATATCAGAGGAAACTCTGGACTGTCTTCTTAGCTAATGTAAACTGGCATTTTCTCAAGAAAATACTCCCCACACACTTCCCAGAAGCTTGGCCTAATATTTAGAGTTTTAAAAAAACAATGAACAGTTACACAGTAAAGTTTGGATTTAGGGAAAGATTTTTTGAACATAGTTATATTCCACTTTATCCATATTTGTAGTTCTGATATGACGACTACTTGGAACTTCTAATTTCAGGACGTGACAGGGCTCAAATCTGTACCTTCTACTACTGGTCTGACAAAATAATTAACGAAAGGTGCGACTTTTTTCAACTTTAACACAATGCATACACAAGCCTCTTTTTTTTTGGAGGGCAATTATATATTAAAAGACTATCGCACGTATTCTAACAAAGGGTTTAGAGATAACTACAACAGCAAATACTGTAATAAATTCAGTAACCTACCATCTGTTTGCGATTTACTGAGAAATATCGTACTGGCCCGTGGATGATCTGATGGGTTGAATTCCATGTTCAAATCTGGAAAGAAAGAACAGCACAAAAACATTTATGATTATCCAACGGTATACACAGATTTTCTCATCTTTTTAATAAAACCAAGTTTACATGCTTCAGCAGCTATGGTAAAACAAAATCCATTCTGAGGCCCACTTTTTTATTCTTCGTCACCCAAGTGCCTCTTTTTGGCATGAAAATCATTTGCATCGACACAGCTTTGGGGTTAGACTTCGGTTCTAAGGGTTGTTTTTGGATTAAAACAGATAAAGCAGCTTGAGAAGTTTGTACACAAGAAGTCGTGAATTATCCATTTACCACCAGTTTCTTCCCACTGTGCCCCAAAGCCATTGCTAAGCACAGGACCACAGCTTGTTATATGTAATTACAGAAGAACTGAGTATTATAAAACAAATACACACCCCTCTGTAGATAGGTAGGTTCCCAAGATTAGATGTGATTAAAAGAAGTAGTTATCGCAGCTGAGTGTAAACAAGCTAAGACTAGGCCAGAGTGTTTTAAATGGTCAAGCTTACAAAAACATGGCACTCTCCTGATATTTCACAGCCGAACACAGCCCTTGCTGTGGCAACTTCAAAAAAAACCCAAAAAAAACAAACCCAAAACCAAACCAGTCCTAAAAAACATGTGTCATGTTACAGATTCTGATATATCACATCTTATACTTACCTCTATGAATGCTATTTTCCCTATCAAGGTTAAAATCCATTGAATTTATTTGTTCCCAAATTGCACTCCACTATCAGTCTGTCAAAACTCTTCTACGCCTCCATGCACTTGAAAGCATGCTACTGAAAACAGCACATTATTTTTTATCATTTTCTCTCTCTCCCAGCGTGGCTATCTCAACCTTAGCTCTCTCACATTCTCTTGATCTCTGGTTAGACATCCTCTTGCATTTGATGCAGGCATTTATGCAAGACTACGGACGAGCACTGATATGCTTATCTTCTGTGATTATCCCAGGCTTTCTACATCTCTCTCACTCCCCTTTCATATTTCCCCTTTCATATCTCTGCGAAAGCTCAGCCAAACTGGAAATTAAGCAGTGGCCGTGGCTCCTTCCCACCGCTCAACCCCACAAAGCACCACAGGTCCTGTTCCCTCCACATCCCTTCTCTCACATCTTCCCCAGCAACAGCAGCCATCAAACACATCCATCTGTTCTTTCTCAATCTGCCTGCACAAGAACCAGAGGAGGAGAACATGGGCATGGGGAGCAGCCAACCCTGCCAGGACAGGTCACTCAGCACAAGGTGGCCAGAAGACGACCAGCGCTGCTGAGAGAGGCTGGCTCCCCACCTCCCTTCGAGGAACAGCACAGAGGTCTCGTGGGCTTGCAGGCAGACGAAAGCAAGCGCCAACTGTTTGGTGTGTAGCTGCAACTCGACCAATCCCAGCTGCTACAGGGAAAAGCGTTAGGCAAATGGGAGCATCCCGCAGGCCACCTGTGGGACCACACCATGCCATGCCACCACTGCTGGCACACGGGAGTATTAGAATGGATTCACAACACGCGAGTAAAATTTCAGTCTCTGGTTGATCTTGGATGTCTTAATTTATTGTACAACTTGAAAACAAGTGCCTTTTTGAATCTGGCAACAAATTCTTATAAATCTTCACTACAAAATTGTGTTACAGAAGAGTGAGATCAAATGATAGACATGTATCAGAAGCTAGTAACTCCTCACCAAAGGGCATTATCCAGAAAAAGGTTACTTCCATCCTAAAGAAAAACAATATATTCACATTGCTTTAGTGTTATCCATAGTTCTTCCTAGTATTTGAAAATTATAATGAAAAACAGCCATAATATGAGTTTACCCATTTGTAATGGAGCAGTTGAAGGTAGAGAGATTTAAACTCACGCAAGCAATACTCTACTATTCCAAAGAGAGGAAAATGAGAGCTAGAATTTCAATTATTGAAATCTGCACAAAAATCTTCTCGATTGCTACCAGTCTGCTCTGTGACTCACCTTGGCCCTACAAAGGACAGACTCAAAGCAGGTACGTCTTCCAACAGTTACCCTACACTCCAAAGCCAGCTTTTAAGAAAAAGTCATTGACTCATAGACAGTCCAAATCAAAACTCTTTCACCGTAAATGTTCTTTCCAGTTAAACAGATGTGCAGTGTTTTCCTACACATTGCCATAGTTCAAAGAACGGCTTCTCTTTTTTTTTTGGTTCTAAAGGACTGTTAAGTTATGCAAAATAGAACTCCCATTCTGTAAACACCTAAACAGTGTGATGCCCCACAAAAACTTCAGGGGTTTTGTCGTCTCATGATTGGAATCAAAGGTGTGTGTCTATAAATACATGTATACATACACATGCATATATCTACATATATGTATAGTTAAATCAAACCTAATTTTTGGTTAGCCAAAGCAAAATCAGCCTGAGGTACATTTCAGCTAAGAGATCATGTGCCTAACAGAATTCACACAATTTTGGAGGATTTGGGCAAGACCAGAGTTACAAATACATGCATATATATTTAGGAGGGCATTCTCTTCCTTGCTTAGTAGCATGCCAAAATAAAAGTTATTATACTAGGCATTCTGATTTATCATATTGAAACAAATTCACTCTCTCTACAAGAAGCAGATTTTGTACACAACTTAATTCAGTGCATAACTGCACTGAAGTTTCAGAAAACCACCAGAAGATCACAACGAGATACACCCTGTACACTGTGAGAAACTTAGTTCCTAAAGCCACGGGAGCTGCATTCAAATATGGCCATAAAAAGAAGTGAACTGTAGAACAGTTCAGTTTCAGACTTGGGCTAAAGCCCAGGCAAGATTCTAAATCTCAAAACAAAATCTTAAAAAGCATTACCAAGACCAAAAATACTGAAAACAGCCTCAGTTTGCTCTTTTTAAAGAGATAAGAATAAAGCTCAGATGAGTGTAGAAGAGAGCTACAAGAACAACTGGGGGGACTGCAGAAAATGCCCCCAAACGAGAGCTTGAGTTCAAACCGTTTCACTGACGAAAAGGGAAGACTGGGAGGCATCTGTAGTTCACACGTACCTTCACAGGGGAGAAAGTCCTGAAAGCTCGCTCTAATCTAGCACACAACTTAAAACCAGTGGAAAATCAAAGCAGAGAGATCTCAGTTATGAAACTGGATGAAAAAAAGGCAGGATAATTAGGCACTGAAGCTCCACACCCAAGGAACTCAACTAATGTTGATGTTTTTCCCTTTCTAGAAGATTGCTTCAGCCAAACATCTTTAGGCTTTAGTCCAGCAAGAGTATTTAGGCTCAATTTAAGAATAACTACATGCAAGTTACTGGCTTATGATTCATAAGCAGCTCAGATCAGATGATCCCAGGGGCCTCTAGCTTGAGTTCGAAAAAATCTTCAGAAATAGCAATATTTAAATTATTAAGCACAAAACCTCAGCAAATCCCAGTGGCACATCTGTAAACTTTCTAAAGTTGCACCAAACTCTGCTGCAACTCTGCAGAAAGAGCAAGGCTTTAAGACTTGTGGTGAGAACACATGATGCAGGATAAAAACAGAAAATGAGGAGACTAAATCTTTCATGGCAAAATTTAAACAAAAAAAAAACCCAGTTTCTTCAACTTGTGAGTCTATTGAGACAGAAACAAGCACCACAAGAGGATGAAGACTGGGCGCTGCAGCAGCTAACTTCTGAGCAACGCGCATCAAAGCTTCTACCGCAACACAAACAGGAAAAACCAACACAGTCGCTGCTTTTGTAATAGTGCACGTGGGCTGCAGCGCAGGCAGCAGGTCTGAAAACATGTTTCTTCTATCAGAAAAATAAGACGTTATTTCCTTCCTTTTGAACAATGAAAGTTGTGTATGTTTGCACTGCCAAAGCTCCGATGCTGATTCAATGACGAACTGAAGCCTAAACTGAGTAAAACACTTGTTTTGGACTTAAACAGTTCTGCAATAATCTGGTGAAATTACTTTCCTTCCCTCCCCACACCCCTGGGACGACAGGCGGTCACCGCCACTGCACAACCACCACTGTCATCAAGGAAAGAGACAACATCATGTATATAGTTTAATGACCTATCACACGCTCAAAAAATTAAATCAATTCATATTTCTTCTTCCCAGAAGACTTTTTTTTCTCAGTTTTTTAAAGAGACTTCAGGTAAGAAAAGAACAGACCTGTCCAGGTCATGCCTCAGAGGAGAACGGAGCTGACTGGGTTAGTTACCCTCTCCCCCATCTCTTCTCCCCCCACAACCGGACACTGCAGAGCAACTGCCCGGTATGGCCTGGGGAGTGGAACCAACAGGAACACCATCAAGTTGCTTACCAAGAAATTAAAAGAATGCAAGCAACGAGCAGTGTTTGCCTAAGCCCTACGCGTTTCCAGGAAGCCTGCCGAAAGGGCAGGGCCAGCCACTGCCATGGGAGCAGGGGCAAGGGAAGCAGGGGCGGCCGGGGAAGGACAGGGCTGTCGGTGTGCCCTGCTGCGGCCGGGAGCAGCCCGGCTCCGTGCCACCGTCCGGCAGCCATGCCTCCCTCGGCTGTGCCACCTCCGCAGCACCAGCAGCACTCCAGAGGTTACTTCTCCGGCTGGCAGAAAGAGCAAAGCTGTTCCTGGAGCTCTCAGTGTACCAGCCCATACCAATGAGCTGATGTCAGCTGTGGGAAGAGAAACAGAAACGGAATTCTCCAGGCATCGACCGGGAGATTAGATTCCCCAACATCAAACGCAGAAAAAACTGCTGAAATAAATTTCCGAAGTCTCACTGTACCTTATGCCTTTCTGCTTCTCTTTTACTCTGGTGGGCTGCTCCCCTCTGTTAACAGCAGTTCTCCATTTAAATGTACAGTAATGAAAATATTCCTTTACATTATTATGTTATGGTAATTCCCTCAGGAGCTGTTAAGAGTTAAATGGGTACCTCAGCTAAGAGGATCCTCCTCGTCTGTCTCTAGTCAAATGAAACAAAAAACCCAGACATTACTTTTAAAAAAGAACAGAGGGCAAAGAAACAAGACTGAAGAAAGTAATCTCTCATTATTATTATCCATTTTCTTAGACTTAATTTTTATTTTAAATCACCATGATTTATGCAACGGAGCCATGATACGATCTTACATTTGGAAAACCATATGATTAAATCTAGTACTAAAGTTTCCATTTCAGACTTCTGTACACCGATGTCTCTAAAATGTGAGACTAAAATAATTCACTGGAATGAATAAATAAATAAAGCGCTAGGATGCTTTCTGTTCAGAAGTTTTTATAGCTTTCAAGCCAAAACAAGACTGAATTGTATAGGCTGATTTCACTGATAACAACAATAACTGTATCTGCTTTTAGACTAAAGCTTCCAAGATGGGAGATCCACTACTAGAAGTTTCAGCTCATGCCCCTCAAACATTGCACAATCACAAGAAGATCTATCAGTGTCAGACCACAAGATTTATCTGTACATTTTTTCCAGTACTTCTTGTCTAGTGTAAGCAGCAACTAATCTACCCCAAATGAAAATGCCTCTCAGCTGTGTTACTGCCTGCAGTATTCCTGTAAGAATGAATGTCAGTGATGATGTTCCACTACACCTTAACAGTGATGATGAAAATAAAAGAAAGTTGGTAATTGGAAGGCTTTCAGGAGGCAACTGGCTGGAACAGTGAACTCCTCAGGTTCGGCTAGGTTGCTGGAAAAACTTGGATATGATCTTTGCTACCCTGGAGCTTCGGTATTCTCTGTGTACCATTCCAAGCAAACGATGGGCATAACGTTTCTCAGCAAGCTCCAATTACACGGTGACTGTTCCGGGCTCTGCTCTGATCTTGGTCTTCAAGGGAGACACAGAGATAGTTCATCAATAAAAGGAGCCCTCTGTGGCAAATCATGCTCGTTTCTGTACAGTTATTCCTGACCAATCAGCCAAATTACAACACAGAGCAGTTCTCACAGACACAGCTGCATTTATTTTCTCTTCTAGAAGGAAAAATCACATGTATAACTTTTCACAGAACAAGGCTGAACAAGGTTTGTATCCAGAATTTTTAATTTTGTAGCATTTTTCAAGATTTGCATTCCCTTTCACAGCAGTTTCTCCCAACTAACTAGATGCATCTCAAGAGAAAATTACATCATCTGACATTAGGTGATATGTACCTCTTTTTTCTAATGTCTCATTATAGTCATAACAGATAAGATACCAATTAACAAATCTTTTCCCCCTCAAGTTCATCGCACAGTTGGTTTTGCTGCATTTATTAGTTTTTGCTTTAACTGTTACCAAAATAAAGTTTAAAAGTATTATGGATATATAAGATAGCAGAAGGCAAGAAAAAAAAGTGTATCTATTTCCCCCCACCTTAGGAAAACAGAGAGTAAAAGACAATTCCTCCACATTACATGAAGAATTCAGCACGGGCTTAGAGACCAACAATTCTGCACTATTATTAGTTCAAGAGCATCCCCACTCCTTAAAGAGAACTGTCCACTGTAAAAAGTGCCTAATGCAAAATATATGGCTGTGCATATATATATTTACATCATATTCAAATACTGCTTCCCCAGCTTTTGAGTGTAACATAAAGCATGACTCATTCATTACAGTACCCCAGAACATCTGAATAAAATCAGATACAATAATGGAATGCAGAACACGGTCTACTCTAAACACCAGTTCTTTATGTTGAAGTAACTTGGCATAAAGAATGTCACTTTCAATTCACTTATCTGAATGGAAGTCTAAGGCCAGCAAAGAGGAACAACATCTCAGATCTGCTACCTTTGAGATATTCGAGTTTGCTGTTAAAATCAGCCAGAGTGATGAGCGGTGCGTGTGCGAGCACGCCTCCCCGCCTGCCTACCTGCGTGCTCAGGACACACTACAGCACAAGGGACGCTGAGAAACATGCAGTCGTAAACTCTCCTTCCAGACAGCCCTCCCTCCCACGTCTGAAAGAAAATTACATTCTTTTTTATGAAGTGTTCAGTAGAATCCAGCCCAAGAATCACAACTGGATCCAAAACTTGTTCATATTCAGGATAGCCAGGGATATCGGGTGGACATGGGCCAGAATGCAGACAAACTGATTCCAGAAATGAGGGGCAACATTCTCTATGACACGACTGGTTTTCATCAACGAAAACTCATTCTAAAACCCCATTTTCATGATACTGAGAGTATAAACAGACTTCTAGAATGAAATTATTACACTGGGACAGCAAGTGGAGCCCTGCGAGTCCAACACACGCAAGAGCTCACGTTGCTTCGGACTCCCGGGCACAGAGTAGGAAGGCGGTTTCAGCCCAGCTGCATCAGGCAGCCAGAGTAGAACCCAGCAGCCCCAGATGACCCCCTCAAAGGTATCGGGTCCACAAACAGCCACTCACCCCAGCTCATCCAGGATGAATACGCTGCCAGGGAAAGAAAGCTGAAGCCAAGCGAAGCTGGTCTCATGCTTCTCACCAACAGGCAAGGCAACACATGAACACCATGTCAGTTCTGCTGTTGGAACACATAGATGGGGCAAGGCTTGCCTTCACTTGTTCAGAAGCATGGTCTGCTCTGAACATTACAAGTAATGTAAACAATGATAAGAAGACGTTATTCCCACAAACCATTTTTTCCAATAATCATATATCATATGGCCACTCTCAAGTAATGCAAGATGGAAAGAGTAACTACAGTGCACACTTCAAGAAGCGTATCTTCTTTGCACTTCTGCACTTTACTGTGCATCTCCCATCACTGCTCATTTTCTCACTGCCGACCTTTCCATTCTGTCACTAAACACTGCTTCCTGGCACTTGAGAACATGCCACTCAAGTTTCCCAGTTCCATCTTCTCTCTTAATAACCTCCCTCCATCAAACAACACAGAGCCAGCGAATGCACACTAGACATGATCATACCAGCGTGCATCCCACCAGAAACATGGGCTGGTGTCCCTCCACTCCAAGTGCATTTCTACCTAAGGTGGCAGAATGTCACCCCTGGGCTGCTTGGCCACCTCTTCCCACTGGATTTTATTAACACCCGAGCGACTGCCTGCTCTTAACCATGCCACTTGTGCCCTACTTTCAGCATGTGTAGCAACAAAAGGAACAAAGCCACTGTCCTATTAACCTCAAACTGAAATTTATGCATTTCTCTAATGCCCCAGTGACACTGAGCACCACTAATGCTTTTTCCCTGATGCATTTTACCTAACATATACACCACTCTAAAAGGAATTTAATCTGCCCTATTAGATCCAAAGGTCGACAGAATATAAACAGCTGTGAAAGACTTTTTAAAAATTTATTAATAATTCTAAAAATATTATTTTTCTTCCCATAAATGTATTAGAAAAAACTACAAGATGATTCACTTACCACTCATTATGGTAATAATTTAATATGCTAAACGTAAACCTTTTACAGATATAAACACAGTATCATTACAGACCTAAACAAATGGTACCAGCTGTTGCCATACCAAATTATTTTACTTGTCATTTCAAAACATTCAAACACCCTCCACCAAAAGAAGCATCAAGCCACCAATGCCACGAGTGAGGCCGACTGGTCATCCTAGCCACCCCTGACACATGTGTAACCCAAAGGTTAGCAGCTGGCAGGGAATTATTCGTCACCAAGTCAAACGCACAATACCAGTCAGCAGAATTGTTGGGTTAACCTACAGCAAAGTGAAACCATTTTACTTGAAGACACAGATCAACACAAAGTCAGCAGCATAGTCATCATCATATCACAGTTAAGCTGACATTATAACCTTGAGTCTCCGACTGAAGCCTCATCTGCAGCTTTGCACCGAGGTGTGTGCATTTCACCATTCCTCAAAACACAGCCATTACTGCCATGTGAATCCTTAAGAAACCGAATGACCTTACAGGTGTGTCATGTTCTGCAAATCAGGGCACAGGAGCTTCAGCTGTAGCTCCTCTTCATCTAGAAAAAAGTAACATCATAATAGTGACTCAAGTTCTGAGGAGCCCTCACATGAGCCCAGTGGAGCAGATCGAGCTTACCCTTCCTCATTCCCTTACAGAAATGATTTTAATAAATTCCAGAAAAAATGGCATTTTTCCAAGATCTCTTCTTTTTCCTTTTGCTTCCCTACTGAGGTGTGTGTGACCTGAAGTTAAAGTATTTCTCAAACAGCTAATAGGTAATCCATGAAATACAAACAGAAAAAGAATCTGTTCTGGTTTCTCAGAAAATTTAGTCCAAGTGTATTGTAAATCACTTGTAAGGGTACATCTGTGACTTCAAGGGCAGCAGCTGCTTTTTTAATATGCAAAAATATAATTTGCAATCTTTTCTGAGGAACACTGCGGGATACTTCATAAACTACAATAATAGGCTTTCAATTTTTCCCCTGCAGATTTGTATTCACATGGCAACCAAACTACCATGCTACCAAGATACTGTGTTAAAATCAGTACTACATGCAGATTGCCACCTAAAACTGAAAAGCAACTGACATTAAATGAAAAACCTCTCTCACCACTGAAACTCTGCATTTGTGCATGTATGCAAAAGGCCATAAACACACACTGCTAGAGCACGTGTACCTGTATATACACACATCCGAGCCACGGAGCACTTCCATCACAGAGCTGCAGGGCTGACCCTAAGCCCTGGAGGCAGAGTCTCCTGTAACGCCTTACGGCAAAGGCCCACTGTATAGCTTGCTCAATATACATCCACTTCAGATGCAGCTATGTAATGCTGGCCCAGACTCCAGATGCTATAGCTTATGAAACCCAAAAACTTGTGACCTTCAGGTATTTTGTCTGTCCTCAAAAACCCTGTAACTCATGCTCACATGTCCTATATACCAGACAAATAAAAAGGAGTAAGAAGCAGAAAAAAGCTACATTAAACTTTGAAGAAAACAATTTCAGATGTTTAATTGACATTTATTCTCAGTCTTTGATTAAGTTCTTTAATTGACATTTGCTCTCAGAAGAGTCAGCTCAGAACCATTAAACGCTGGTCTTGGAGAAGCACCTTATAACAACTGAGTATGTTGCAAACTTGTCACTGTAGGAGGTACCATTTCCAGAGTAATAAAAAGCAGTGTATTGATATCTTGTTATTTGCTGTGAATTTAAAATGATATAAAACACTGCCATCCATCTTCACTGCACTTTACTGTATTACTCTGAATATGTGAATAGCTCTAAACAGCCACAGAAAAGTCTTATATATTTACTTTTAAGTCAAAACCATACAGAAATGTTTTTGCTCTTCTCCCAAACATGGACTTATTTCCAATACTCCATTGGCTTTATGCCCAGGACAAGTAACATTCAGTCCCAGGGCAGTAATTAGTTTCAGATCCAATATCTTGCAACTCTCTAGCTCTTAATACAAGCTCTGGGCAACTGAAAAAGGGATAAAAGCAGCTTCTTACTTCTTTTTCTCCCAGTCATGTGTACACAGCCTCTGCATGTAATATTCAAGTCTTGAGGCTGACCTGATCAGCCACAGGTAATGCAGCCATTCGAAATTCAGGTAGGTAAAGCCTTACCAGATCAAACCCAGAACAGAGACACCTGTGCTACTGGTAAGAAGGGGGAAGGTCCTTGTGAAACTGCAGTCAAAAGACACAGTGCAGAAAACACACACAAGGTTAAATGAGGTACAATACAGACAAAAAGGTTGAAGTGAGTACTAGTATTTCTATTACAGATGAGGTACTGAGGCAAAGGAATAAAATCAATTCATCACTGAAATCCTGGTGCCATTTTGCACTTAGTCCACACCTCTGCAAATCAGACTCGAGGCCTCGATGTATCTAGTTAGCCAGATAAAGAAGAACATATACTTCGGGACCATAGGACCATCTTGTCCAATCTTAATATCCCTACTTTTAGATGCCTAATTTAGAGCTTGTCACCCAGCTGCCCTACAGTCAAAAAAGCAGGCACTTTTAGAAGTGCATTTGTCCAGTGGCTCTTTGCCTAATCGTAAACCAAAAAATTGGGATAGAACAGATGCATCATACTCTAGACACGCTGACCCTTCATCTTTCCCAACACATTTCTTGAGAAAAGTACCAAGGAAATAATTCAAAACATACATAAAGTGCTGCACTAACCCGGTCATAGTTTGCTGTAGTCTGCTTCTAATCATTCACATTGACACTATGTGCTGCTTTTTTCTTAAGCAGTACCTTACTCCCAGATTATGGAAATTGTTCCATGTACCAAGGCTACTGGAAAGATGCATGCAAATACCCACTGAATCACAGAATCACAGAATAGTAGGGGTTGGAAGGGACCTCTGTGGGTCATCTAGTCCAACCCCCCTGCCGAAGCAGGGTCACCTACAGC
>Ga0065711_1031434_pt1 | contig 29696 bp, 31 predicted proteins | sample Hoacrofraction12_FD_59098 | JGI IMG/M metagenome (GOLD analysis project Ga0065711, IMG submission 59098) | Hoatzin crop microbial communities from Cojedes, Venezuela - Epithelial fraction 12 v2 (version 2) | ecosystem: Host-associated > Birds > Digestive system > Esophagus > Crop | place... | reverse complement strand
CCCAGCGCCCCGCAGCCGCGCAAGAGGAAACTCGGTAACGGAGCTGCCCCGCGCGGCCGGGCTGGCGGCGGGCTGGGCCCGGGCAGCGCCGCTGCGTGCCGGTTTTATCAGAGAGCGGTCCGTGCTGGAGCACGGGGCTCCCGAGCGCGGTGCAGCATCAGCCCCGGGGGTCGGTGGTCGCCGGTCGCCATGTGCCTGCGTACGCGTCATGACGGGGTTGTGGGAGAACTGGGGCTGCGCTGAGGTGTGCGAGCCTGTTGGGCTCTGCTTAAATGAATCCTAAACTGTGAAATTTCTGGGGATTGGGATAGGCCGTTGCAATGCTGGAGCTTTAGTCTCTGGTAATAATTGAATTTTATGAAGTGGGAACGTAACGTTGTCCCCTTTTGTGTAATTTGTCTTCCAGTGTCTAAGCCAGGCCAGCCCGAGGATGCTGGTAGGCAGCTCAAGAAGAAGAGGAAGAAGCTCAGGAAGCAAGCCAGCAAGACAAAGGCTCCTTCAGTCAAACAGGCGGTCTCTGGCACCAACAAACCTACTCCAGGACAGAAAGCAGCCCCTCAGGCCAGCAAATCATCTCCTCAGGGTGTGACCCAGAGCAGAAATGAGAGTTTGGTTACAGGTGAGGATACCAGCGGTGCCACGGTCTGGTTGAAGTTCCCTGGGCTGAGGTGGCTGCTTGCCAGTTGCTTCACACCTGTATCGTTTGGAGAACCTTTGAGAAGTTCAGCTGAATTGAAAACATCTTCGCTTATTCCATGTGCCCTAAAATTTTGTGCATACGTACGTATGTTTGTGACATCACCTCTGGGTGGCTCTCTGGAAACAGGAGCGTTTAGTCTGAATCGCAGGCTTTTGATGTATTTGAGTAACTTCTGGGGACTGTTGTGTGGGAGCCATCTCTGTCATGCCGGGCCAGCTTTTCATCGTGAATCTGAAAATCCTGATCATGATGAAAAGATGTCCTTGGCATCTTCGTTTCCGCTAGCTTGGCACGTGTCTTCTGGCCTGTTAGGCAGCTGCAGGGCATGCCAGGCCGCTCTGGCTGGCAGTGTTGAGTGATAATATGGGTAGAAAAGGGGGAATTCTAAAGAATTCTAGAAGATTCTAAAGATTCTATTCACAGCATCGAAAGAGCTCTTGGAGCTTTTTCTGTAGCCATAGAAAGTTGTTGTGTTTAGCTAGTGCTGTCTTTTAAGTGTTTTTATTTTCTTCCTCTCATTTTCAGGGAGCAAAAGTGACCTGGGCTCGCTTTCTTTTTCCGCGATGAATCTCTTGCGTCAAAGACTACATGAGAAGATTAAAAAAGCTTCTGGACAAGTATGAGAGCTCTTAATGTGTATCCAAATGTGTGTTTGTGCTGTGTAAATTCTCCCTAGCCTCCCAGCGGATGTGCGAACAAGGCCAGGATCTTACAGGGCTCAGGGTTTGAGCTCATTGCGTCTCCTGAGGAAGCGCCTGTCGGTGTTGCCGGGAGAGCTGTGTGTGTCCTGTGCTCTGGAGCAGCGCGTGAGAAGAGGTGGGGCCTGGCTTGGAGGAGCGCGTGCCTCCGGTGATTTTTAGGAAAAAGAAAAGCACTAAAAGCCTGAAAGGGAACATTGCTGTGGGGTGTTGGGAGAGAGTAACGGGTTTGCAATGCCTTTGTTGGGTCTTATATCTCTGAAAGCTGAGCCCTCAGCTTCTTGCAACAAGCAGTGCATTTCTTAGGAGGAGTTTGAAATCGGGAACTAGAGGACATCCCGCTTGTAGTTCTGCTGTATCCCTTTAAGGCTCCTGATTCGTGTCCATCCTTCTTCTTAGGATGATGCCAAAGAATTATCCCCTGCAGTCCTGGAGAAGAGGCAGCGAAGGAAGTACGAGAGAGAGAGAAAGAAGCGACGAAGAAAAGAGTTGAAGATGAAGGCAAAAATGGAGAAGAAAGAAACTGAGGAGGTACCGGTAGAGCCAGAAAGCAAAAAGGAGGAGAGCACAGCTGGGATTGTCTTTAACAGAGTCCAGGTCCACGAAGAGAATGAGTTGAACAAGATCCAGAAGAAGAAAGAGAAGAGGAAAGCAGTGAAAGGCAATATCACTCCTCTGACGGGCAAAAACTACAAGCAGCTGCTGGGCAGGCTGGAGACCAGGAAGAACAAGCTGGAGGAACTCAAAGATAAGGACCAGGAGAAAGCTCAGGAACTAGAGAAGAAGATGAAATGGACAAATGCTCTCTACAAGGCGGAAGGCGTGAAGATTCGCGACAACGAGGAGCGGCTGAAAGAAGCTCTGAAGCGTAAGGAGAAGCGTAAAGCGCAGCGCCAACGGCAGTGGGAGAAGCGGACAGAAAAGGTGGTGGAAAAGATGCAACAGCGGCAGGAGAAGCGTCGCAAGAACATTCAGAAGAAGAAGAAGGAGAAGATAGAGAAGAAGAAAGCCAGGGCCCGGAAGAAGGGCCGTGTTCTGCCAGAGGACTTGAAAAAGGCCGGGCTGAAGTGAGAGCGCGGCGGCTGGCGGTGGGGCCGGGCGGGGGGCTCTGGCGAGGGGCTGTCGCCCGGGACCAGCCTCGGGGCAGCAGAGGAGCCCGCTGCGTGCCTCTGTTCATTAAATTTCCTGCTCATTGAGTTATTGTAATCGTTACTGTTTTCCGAAAGGGAGAGTGTGGGGCGCAGCGACCCGCTGTCCGGGAGCCCCCCTGCCCTGGGTGCCCCCGAGACCCCGCCCCCGGAGGAGGGGGTGGAGTTCTGAGAGGGCGGGGCGTGCCTAGGCCCCGCCTCCCCGCGCTACCGTGGCAAACGGGGAAGCCTGCCCGCCACGCCCACCCCCCCGCGTTCCGTTGCTACGCGGCGGGCGCGCGGCTGAGGCGCGGGAGGGCCCGCTTGGCCCCTGAGGGGACGCGGCGGCGAGAGGGGCTCTTCGCTCCGCTCCAGCACCCGCCGACGTCGGTGAACCGTCACAGAGAGAGTTCTGCCCCCCGCCCGCGGCCACATTAGGGCCTCACCCTCAGGAGAAGGCGCGCAGCCTGGAAGGTTTTGTCTCCCCCGCGGCCCCCCGCGTGGAAGTCGCGGTTCTTCTGGAGGGCGGGAGTGCTGGGCCGCATGGCGTCGGCCGGGGCTGCGCGCCCTGTGCCCGGGGACACGCTCTGCAGCCGGAGCTTGGAGGATGAGGCAAAACAAGAAAAACGGGTAAAAGCCGGCTGGGTGAATCGTGTTGGTCAGTTGTTTGCTGGCTGTTAAGTGGTGCCCTCAAACCAGAGCTCAGTTTCAACTTTTACGCTTTTTGTTTGTTTTAGTGGGAAATAATTATTCTCTTCAGCATATGCTTTGTAATGCGTCTACGGGTGTTCCTGTGTCTTTGCTGTGTGTCGGGGTACATTAACCTAAGGCAGAATCGTTGTAACACAGCAGTACGAGATAAATGAAGAGGCAGGTCAGCCAGATTCTGGCATTTCGCACTCTGCTGCTGACTTTCCTTGTCACCGTCAGCAAGGCACACGGTCCAGTTTGCTTCAGCTTTCCTCTCTGAGGAAAGAGAGACCATTTTTTTCCTCCTATTTTGAAAATAGCCTTGGATGAAAACTTCTATGCGTGTGCCAAGTAGTGTTCGTTATGTTACCTTTCTCTCCTACCACCTTTCCCCCACTATTTTTATCAATTATTTTGTTATTCTTCTCTGTTCAGTAGATTGGAAAGAATTTTAACCATTTTGATTGTGATTCTCTGAAGGTTCGCTTTTTGGATGAAGTAAGGAAGACTAGCTTTGCTGTAAAGAGTGAAGGGCTCTCTGTGGTTAGGGATTCTGAGACTTCTACCGATGCCAGGCTACAGCCGCATTACCGGGAGAAGCAAGTTGAAAGAACGCCCTGCAGTGACTCCACAGAAAAGCCACTGGTAGAGAACAGAGGCGTGAAAACCCAATTGTGTGTTGATGACTACAGGTATGAAGTTGTAAGGTTTGGACTGGGAGCAATGAATTCTTGGTCATAGCACTAACGACGTGTGATAGACTGTCTCCTTACCAGATGTAAATTGAGAATAATGAGCTGCTGCCTGTTAAAGTGCAGATTAACAGATTAATATTTGCAATGGCATACATATTGTATGGCTTTTAAGAAGAATTGTGTCTTTTTTGTTCAAAGCAATCTAGATATAATCCCAGCCTGAGAGATGTTTTTGAGCTATATTTTAGATTGTGTTAATGGTTTACACGATGATGCAGCAATGAGTATGTAATGAGCAAGAAAAAAAATTTGGGCATCCATCCTTTTCACCCTAACTCTTCTGCCGCATGATGACACCCTTGTTCTTATTTGCCCCAAGGAGATATGCAGTGCCCCAGCTGATGGGAAGAGCAGTGGGCAGATAAAGGCTATTTCCACATTGCTAGCTAGTTCTTACCTAACAATTCATAGATTTTCTTTTTTTACCTTTCAGAGAGAGTATGTAAATCTTCATAATTTACACGTATTAAACCTAGCATTCATTGCTTTTTATGCCATCATAGCAGATGTGAGTTTGTGATCAACCCAGGGTAGGTGATTATTCAGCCCAGTTCATCTCAGAAGAAGCAACATTAGTTCTGTACACTCCCCTAGTGAGGCCACATCTGCAGTACTCTGTCCAGTTCTGGGCTCCCCAGTTCAAGAAAGATGAGGAGCTACTGGGGAGAGTCCAGCGGAGGGCTACGAGGATGAGGAGGGGACTGGAGCATCTCTCCTGTGAGGAAAGGCTGAGGGAGCTGGGCTTGTTTAGCCTGGAGAAGAGAAGGCCGAGAGGGGACCTTAGAAATGTTTATAAATATCTGCAGGGTGGGTGTCAGGAGGACGGGGCCAGACTCTTTTTCAGTGGTGCCCAGCGACAGAACAAGGGGCAATGGCACAAACTGAAGCAGAGGAAGTTCCAGCTGAACACAAGGAAGAACTTCTTCCCTCTGAGGGTGATGGAGCCCTGGCCCAGGCTGCCCAGGGAGGTTGTGGAGTCTCCTTCTTTGGAGATATTCCAGCCCCGGCTGGACGCGGTGCTGTGCAGCCTGCTCTGGGTGACCCTGCTTGGGCAGGGGGTTGGACTGGGTGAGGTCCCAGTCCAACCCACAGAGGACCCACAGAGGTCCCTTCCAACCCCCAACATTCTGTGATTCTTTGAACCATATTCTTTAAAGTTAGAATGATGCTTATGTTCACCTAAATGTTACATTTTGCCAATTAAATTGAATATGACACCAATTGCAGTTCCCTACTCTTACATATTTAGTACAAATCAAAGCTTTATTCTCTTTCAGAGAAGCTACAACATTTCCAAAGGCTTGGAAAAGTGTAGAAGTAAATGCAGCTGAGGAAGTCAGATCACTACCTGATTTTATTGGTAAAATTTATTTCACCTAATGCCAGATATTTTAATTTGCGTTTTTAGGAGCCACCATACATATAATGTTTTTTTTTTGCTGAACAAGGTGTGAAATCAAGCTCAGAAACCACCTGACACATTTTTGATGGTTTGTGAGTAATTTTGAAGGTGAAGAGTCTACTCTCTACAAAAAAAATGTTTGTAAAATTGTCAGTCAATCACACTTTATGTTTAGATGGTAAATTCCAGTTATGATGTAAGCAGATCTCATTCCTGAATGTTGCCATTTTTTTCATCATACCTGAACTTAGTTCATAGCTTCCATGCTTTTGTCCTTCTGAAAGTCACAAATTAATAAAATCAAAAGAAATTTTAAAATATGCTTTACTATTTTTAATGTACATTTGCATAGATTTTCCTTCCCGTGGAAAGCTGTCGCGCACTGCAAAAGCTGCACAAACTGCAGAGGTCTCAGTGTGGATTTAGGGATTCATGTGTGTGTGTTATGTATTCTGCAGCAACAGTTCCAAGCTACATCATCCTCATTTTTCTTGGCAGTTCCTGAGAAAACGGGGGGTAATATCTTGGAACACCTGTCAGAACGCCGGCAAGGCCGTCATCGTGAAGCACTAACCGCAATGTATCAGGAGCTTGCCTGCATTGGCAGGGTAAGGCTGGAGTTTGTAATCCAGATAGTATGGAGTGCTATACTAACGTCAGGGCCTAATATTCAAATGATCAGACTGACTTCCGTACCTTTTTAGGAGATGGAGCCCTTTGTTTTGGAGCCTGGAAAATTCCTTCAGGCAAAACTGATGGAGTCTGACAGAAAAATTGAACTTCTGTTTAAGAAGATTGACTTTCACCTTACTCTGGGAGATTTCTCAACTGAGGTAAGGCAGCTCATGCCACTGTCTTATCTTCATTTATTTGTACTCAGCCTGTGTATCATAGCTTCTTACATCTTGCTGTAGTTTTAAGATATAAATGCTTGTTTGGTTTGGGGCCTTTTTTTGTTTGTTTGGTCGGGGGGTTTTTTGACATTTACTTTTGAGTGAGATTGTGAGTAAATCCTTCTTGCAGGATTTGGAAGAACAGTGGAACATCATCCATCAGGAATCCTTGACCAGAAGGAGGTGGATTAGGGAAATGGATGAATCCTTAAAAAAGGTTGAATGGAGCCGAGCTGATAAAGTGAGCTGTAATTTTAATAGCTGTCAATTAAGCATAAGCTTATTATTATTTGCTCATAGTGCTGGATGCAGAGCAAAGTGCAGCTTGTTTCCACAGAGGTCAGTGAGGTCTGCCAGGGGTTCTGTTGTGTAGGTGGTTACCTACACAATCGATAGATCATTCTCTCATTTCATACCCACATAATCAGGAGAAGATACTTCTTTTCCAGTTGCAAGGTGTTTGTTTCTTCCACAATTACCTGTACTAAAGATGCAAGGAGTATGTGAGCTGCTTCTATTTTCTGCAGGGTTATTTGGGACAAACTGTCACCAGATCTCACGTTGTTTTGTTGGGACATACCTTTTCGGCAGCTGAGAACGGGCACAGAAGTGTCCTAGCTAATTTTAGTTTGGTAGGCTGGGTATCAGTAGCAGAGATGCTACTGTTACACAGGCTTCAGCCTGACCTGTAAAAGCCGTTGGACATCACAGGAAATGTTTGGATGAGTAAGTGGATAGTCCATAAGGAAGTCCTTGCTATTTTGTCCTTGTAGGCAAACAAAAGCTATCTGTTATACCTGTGTCGGTTTGTCCTCCCTTTGTAAGGTAGACATGATGATTACGTCCAACAGTATCACCAGTAACTTTTCTGTTTGATTAGTTGTGCAAAGTGCCAGAAGTGACCACATTTTTGCTTAAAATTTCACGTCCCCTGAAGACAACCACTGGTGGATTCACTACAGATATTTGAAAGGAAGTTTGTTGATTTTTAAATTCAGATTGCAGCCTGTCTGCAGAGCACTCAATTATCACAGGTAGTGAAGAGAAATCAGTGGAGTAGTAACAAAATGGAATATTTTTAGTTACTATTTTTATGAATTACTAAAAAAATCAGTATTTAACGTAGGTATTTTAAGATTCACTTCTCAAGCTGTCTATCAGCCAATTGAATTTATTTTAGTGGAGAAAAATTGTCTTGTTCACATATTTGCTTCATGTGGAAAACTGACATTTGAGTTATACACTTTTTTTTGCTGTGTTCTTTTATTGCACAGATAACAGATGTACTGAGGAAGTATACTGTGATACTGGAGGAAATAGCCGCCTTCTTGTCAGCTGATGTTTACAGGTTCATGAATGATGAGGCCATGGTAAATCTTTCATGCTGAGTCTATTTTACCTGCAAAAAGGTAGCAATCTGAATGTTCCCAGAATGTCTTTTTTTTTTCCAACTGAAATTCATTATTTCTACCAATCAATCACTGCAATATAGTTTTCTATTTTGCAGGATATTCTTTATAATTTGTATTCTTTTTCCCTTGTTTTATGTAGAACAGGCAAATTTTTTTTTTGCATGTTATATGCTGCTTTTATTACTGTTTTTATTTTCTAACACACAGATGATTAACAGAGCACTGTTGGCTAATCAGAGGGCAATTGCCAAGCTGTTCCTTAATCTGATGGAATCAGAGATGAAGAGGGAATTATCACAGCGATCAAGATGGCAAGACAGAGTCGAGTACTGGAAGCTCATCCAAAAGAACCGTGTAGTTCACAGTTTCAGGTCAGAAGTTTTACAGTTATGTTCTGAAGTATGAATAGTACAAAGTGACTACTATTCACTTGTGTTTTCTATAAATGGTAATATTTTATCCGTTTTCCATTATAAAACTCCAGAAGAACTTAACATTCTTTTTTTACCTGGTTTGTATAAAACATATTTTGTATTTGTATTTCAAACATGAAATTTTCCCAAACAGATATTGACTTCAGTATATTTTTCCATCCTACAGAGAATTTATAGCCAAGGAAGAAATACAGGATCCCCCAACTGTGAAAACAGAAAAGCAAAATATGATAATGGATCAGATTTTACTTAGTGAAAGGAGACTGAAGTTTTTGCAGCAGCTTGGGTATGACAAAAGAGAGAACAGGAACAAAGGAAAATAGAATTCTTTTTAGAGTTAATGAGGGACTGGACTACAATATGCACTTTGCTGCATTTCACTGTGCAATTGTACAGTGTGGCAGTAAAGAAGGGGCTAAACATCTTTGGTAAAGCTCTTTTTAATGGAAAAAAAATGCATTCTTGTTATCAGTGTACCAGTTACACAAAATAGGGGGTGATCAAGGGCTGGAAATGCAGGAACACAAAAGTAAATCTTACTAACATTTGACACATAGCAGAAAGGGGTAGACAAGGATGGGTAGATAAGTAAAAATTGGTGATCTTGTCAAGGTATTATTTATGTGTGGGAGTTTAGTTTTTATAACAAATTAAGAAAGGATTCTTGATAGAGATCTAACACTGCGATGTTTGAATGTCCATCCTGACAACAAGAAGATGGTTTGGGTGCAATGCAGTACAATATTTACAGTTTTTCTTTTACAATGTATGTAGCAACAGGATAGATTACAGTTAGTTCCTTGTCAGTAGGCAATGGGCTTGAAAAACAGCAGTCATCTCGTTTTATTTTCATTGCTGATGTGGATGTAAATAAAATAGAGCAAAGTAGTATGGTTACTCTAATTCATAATTTTATCCTTTAAGAACTGACAGGACTATATTTGAAGATATCTGACTCTTTTTTTTCCTGTTTCGGTAGTGACTTTTTGCCCCCAACACACACAAAAGCCGAGATAAATGAATGGTACGGATCTTTGGTGGATTTAAACAAAAGTATAGGTAAGTTGGGAAATCATAAAAACAGCCTGGATATTTGAGCCATTCTTTCTTTCTTTTTTTCCAGGCAGTAATGAGTTGGACAGTTGCTATGAAAGTATATGTTTGCTGTAAGCTATGTTGCGTGTGTTCCCGTGTACCTTCTGAGTTGCTTTGAGCTAGCAATAGGACCATCTATTGCATCAACTCCCTCTCGCCAGCACAAGCATTGATGCATGGTGAGATCTGGCAAGAACTGACATGGTTAGAATTAATCTGGGGAAAATAGAAGGTTAATTTTAATGCAGATCAGTTCTGAATCATACGAAAATAATCCTCTTACCTCTTGGAGAATGTCAGGGGAAGTATTTGCGATGCTTCCTTGCTCCGAGTTCTGTAGTGTGCCTTCCCTCTCCGTGTCTGCCTTCTCTTTCTGCTCAGCCTGTCTTAATGTTTGTAGCCTGTACAGTAGCAAAGAATTTGCTAGCAATTGTAACTCACCACTTTTAAGCATAATGATAAAAAGATCTGTATTAAAACATCTGGTTTTATTGGTTGATAGTGTCATACAAGTGTGAAGACACTAGTGGGATATATTACCTGTGCCGAGACTCAGCACAGGTCCTCTGTTGTGTTTCCGTTTCACCCTGCACTGTGAAATATGGAAATCTTTGCAATGGTCTGTTATTCCATATCCTCCAGATAACCACAATGCGCAGTGTGTGATGAAACTACGCATCCAATATGAGATGGTCCAGCAAAAATGTTTGGCAGAAGTGCAGTTATGCAAGGTTAGAATCATAGCTTTACAAACTCTTGGAAGGATTGTTGCTAACAGTACACAATATGGTGGTACCGTAATATGGATTTGAGGATCCACCAAATATTGCGATAACTAATAAAATTACTTTCTGACTTCTGTCTTACTCTGTTAGAAAACTTACCGTGCATTTTGTTTCACAGTAGCATGTGGTATTTGTACTTGGAATGTGTAAAAGCAGTAATAAATGCCAGTAATGAAAGGAGTACTGTCCCACGTTGAAGTGAAAGATGCAGGGTCAGAACCCTAAGCCTTTGTGCTGAATCTGTCTTATCTTGGGAAAGAAATTCCACCTCTCTGCCTCGGGTCTTCCTTTGTGTCCAAATAGATTTGTACTATTTACTAACGGAAAGTGTGATCTAGGGGGCTGAATCTTTCTCTGTCCATTCACAAGAAAAGAAGAAACACTAAGTTTAGCCATACTCTCTGAAAGCCACACAATATTTGTTATATTATACGCACGTCAATAACTGTAGTATTCTTTTAATTTAGAATAACCTGTTGAATCTGAATATTTGCACAAAAAGTGAAGCTGAAGAACTTATGAATTCTAACTTACTTCAGTTGACTGAGAAATTGAAAAGTCATTTTGAAGAACTGGAGCATATGGATGTATGTTTGTTACATTTATTTTTGTTGTTCTCTGGGAGTAGTCTGTTCTTCCTGCGCTACCGCCTGAAATATGCATCTTAGGCTATTGTTGTCACGTTAGAAAGAGTCCATAGGGTGACTGAACAGCTGCCTCACAAATAAAGAAGTTTGGTGAGATTCAAGGAGAATAGGTCATAATTTTTTGGTTTATATTTATAAGAGGTTGTCAGGGATGAATTAGGTATAGCTCATCCTGCTTGGAGTCAGAGGGATAGATTTAAATGATCTCCCAAATCTTTCAACTCTATCTTTTGTGATTCTGTACATGAAAATGACTGGGCAGTCGTTCCTAAAATAATGGCCAGATACTTCAGGGCATATGCAGAACTTGTTAATTCTGCGCTTTGCAGTACCAGAAGAATAAAAGGAAGTTTTGATATCTCAGCTTCTAGAACAAAAATCCACATTCTTGTCCAGTTTACTTGGACTATTTTGTCCGGTTTACTTGGACTATTTTTCCCTCTTCAAGTAGAAGAGACCACCCAGACAGACTTTTATCATGTCATGTGTACCCTTACTCATTTATTTCACCTTCCAGCAAACAGTTTAATAATGACTGTTTCACTTAAATGTATTTTTTTAGAGACACTTTGAGGAGCTGTCTAAACAGAATGAGTGGAAGTGTAGAGACTTGTACAGCTATTTTCAGGATGCTATGGGTCTGTGGGATGTCCATCAACTCAAACTGTCCCAGCAAGAGGGTGAACTTCAGAAGAAATTAAATGAATGCAGATGGAAGCAGGATGACTTAATACAGGTATAAACATAAGAATAAGGATGTAGTATGATGTAAAGAAAGGAATTCTTAGTGCAGACAACCCTCTGGAACTCAAAATAACTGGTATAAAATTTAAAACGTAATCTTTGACGTTTATACTGGAATTTCTTCAGGGTAGTTTCATCCTGTCGGGTGCATTTTTTGCCAATGGCTTGATTCACACTTATTGAGCATTCATATCTTATTCTTGATATGGCAGTGGTAATAAAGATTATATTTTCTGTGCTAAGTGGCTGCAAGTTTCTGTTACGTGTAAGATCTTGTGCAGGTATAGAGGCTTGTTTTTATGTCAAATTCTTATATTTTGGGTATATCATGCAACTTGGCGTGGCAGCATCAGAGATGTTGTTCATTATCTATGAAAGATCTCCAAAACAAAAAAGTTTTGGTAAGGTAACTTCCCTTCTTAGTGTGGAATACATGTACATAATTCAATTATTTGAATCCTAAATAGTTATGAAGCATTTTAGTAATTACTGAATCATTTTTACTGGGTACGTTTTATGTGGCCATAGACGATGGAAGCTAATCTGAATAAAATTTTGGATCAAATGAGAACAGCGAGCACTGAAGAAGACCTGAAGAAGTGCTTGGAGAAAGCCCGTTCTTCTTTAGATGACATTAGAGCTGGGTATGAATTTTGTAGCACAAACTTAACAAGTAGAGCATATATGAATGTTGGTTATACTACTTAGGTCTCGTTTATGCTGTAGTGTGAAGGTGTGGAAAAACTCCATGTAAGAATGTAAAATCAAATAATTTCTGTATTGAACAAGATTAAGGTAAATAATACCCACATTTTAGAAGTAGGACTAAGGAAGACCAACAAATACTGGTATCACTTAAAAAATATACCAGATCAGTATTAGTATGTAGTATACCATGTCGTCCATGCCAGTGGGATAATTACTTATTCAGAAGGTAAAAGCAGAAGTTCAGATTCTTGAATCATAGATCTGTGCCATCACCTGTGCTCTGGGCTCAAAAATTTGGTCTCTCTCAAAGTCGCAAGGACTAGAAGGTACTAATAACTTTCAGATAGCCCAAGTATCTATTTTGGTAATCTTTCTGTTATGTTTCTCATGATCAGGCATTTGCATCTTTTAAATCACATAAAAATTGGCACATACCACTCTTCCTGCTGAAGATCTTAGCAGAAGGTTTGAGGATTAAATAGCCAGAGAGGAAGCAGTTGTATTTTCACACCCGGAAGGTCTTTTCTGTCTGTTAGGAGGCATTTTAGAAGAGTGGTGTCGACCTGAGAGGCAGATACACATACATGCACGCACACCTCACACTGTAACTGTGTTTAGAGCTGTTGACTCAGTACTCCTTACAGTTATTAGGACAGTTTAAAAAGAAAACACAAAGGTAATGTACCTTTTTAGGTGAGTGAAAATACAGTGAGAGGTTGCAGAGATGGAAGGTAATCTATCTGAACACTTGAACACGTACATAAATTCCTCATAATTATCTTTGTATAGGAGACAAAGCAAAAGTAAATGAAAAGAGGTGTGAACATTGATTTTTCTTGAATCAAGACTCAGCTTGAACCAGTAGTTTTCATTTCCAAGTAAAACTAAAATAAACCAGAAAAGCTTCAGTCACAGCTGAGTGCGATACAGGACTAGCATGAAGACGGTAATTTGATCTCTTGCTTCTAATATTCCTTATGTAAGCACAGGTCTTGAAGGGTGTCCCATCCGAAAGGAAAGATCTAAAGTACTTCATTGTGAATATTTCCCAGCTTCTGTGCTTTTGTGTATTTGTAATGAACTAATCTCTACAAACAAACCAGGATGTGATTGTATTCAAACTAAACGGGTATAGTACAGTGTTTAGCCTAAAGGTTTCATGAGTTTGGTCAAAAGGTTAGATTTGGATTTGAAGACATTGTAGTCATATTTCTATTTTATTTCTATATATACGTGAGTTTCTTAAACAGTGACCTTAAATTTGACAGGTATGAGACACTCAACCGAGTTCTAATGGATACAATAACGGCTTACCCAGAAGCTATTTTGTGGGAATTGCTTTCTTACAGTAAATCCATCTGCCAATATTTTAATGTAAAAGAAATCTTCAAACAGGTACAAAGAAAACAAACTTCTTCTGGTTTAAAATGTTACTGGTGTATTAATTTTTTGTTTGGGGGAAAACTTACGTTAGCTGTAGAGTTTCGATTGTACAAACTAAAGCATTGTTTTGGCTGTAGGACTCAAGTGCTTTTGGCGGAAATGGGGGGGGGGAACACAAAACCTTTCTCTGTCCCACACATTTAACTCTGTCCTTGTTACAAACTGCATTTCAGCAAATTCGCTTGCCTTTTAAACAGAAAAATATAAAGTAACAAAATTATATTCATCCATTTGAGGGTTATAGCTCCTTTCGAAAATAAGTGATCTGTTCAAGACTATCATATCTTATCAAAATAGATACATTTTAAGAAGGGATGTGAATTTCTTTTAAGCAAGCAAATCCTTATTTTAAATTGTGGGGGGTTTTTTGTTGTTTTGTTACGCTTTTAGGACTTGCAAGGAGAGATGGACTTCACATTTCAAGATCAAGGTAATACCTCAATGGTACAAACAGGTCTTTTTGCTTGCTTGTTTTTCAATCTGTATTTCTGTGGATTGTGACCAGTAAAACTCTGCTTTAACTGGAAAGAACTAGTTAAGGCTTCAGAAGCTGAATGTCTGGTGGAGCAGCAAGCTGAGAGCATTGTGCAAGAAGACGAAGGAAAGCAAAAGACTGATAGTTGTCAACAAGAAAATGAAGAAACACACATAGCTGAGAATGAGGAGATCTGTGCACAGGAAAATGAAGAAACAGAGGAAAAAGAAGATGGGGAGAGTATTCCTCATGAAAGTGAAGAAACTGAGCTTGCAGGACAGGGGGTAAGCTCTACACGGGTAAGTGAACAAAAGAAAAATTGACGGTGAGGCAAGTCTTGCATAAAATAATGATGAATTGGAAATCTTTTTGCTGAGGTAAATCTAAATTCCTTACAGTGATTAGATTTAGTTTGTACACAAAGCACACAAGATTCTTTATTGTTTTCATTTATTTCTGGACTCTTAGGGCTTTAGAACATTTTTATGGGGAAATAGAGTGTATAAAAGAGTTTACAGCCATTCCTTATGCACTGCTTTTAACCTTGTAAAAATCCTTTGCGTAGATTTTTTTTATTATTATTATCTTTCATTCTTTCATCATGATATTCTTAATCCATAGTGAATTATTTAAGCTGTATTTGTATCTAACCTTTAGTTTTTCAGGTGTTTAGTTACGTGGATTTATTACCATAACAAAAACCTTTTAACACATTGATGTGTCTGCCTGTTGAGACTTGCAAGCATATTCTCTGTATGAATGTTGTCCAAATTGAGAACAAGAACATTATTCTTAAAATCCTTAGGATTCTTATAGTAGCTTGTGCACTGTTCATTCTACACTTATACCTTTAAAGGTGACAGGTGATAATTTCCCGTTGTTCCCTAGGCTATGTTCAGCAGCAGCAAGGCAGAAAGCTCAGAAATTGCCGCGGAGACCTTTTCCACTTCTAGTGGAAACTGTTACACAGTTCTTAGAGTTGAAGAAGCAGAAAAGACTGACGTTCTAGAGACGTACTTTACAAAATATGAAGAAAAAGAATCACTTCCCGAGTACCTGAAACATGTGCTTATCAAAGAAACTGTGTTTGTAGAGCTGAAGAAACGGTTAGTAGAACCAGTTTGTGTTCTTCCCTTGCCTTTAGCTACTAGAGAATTTTCAGCTGTTTGGAAGAAACATTAGGCTAAAGATGCAAAAATTATCTCATTATTTTAATGTTATTCCTCTTTTTAAATTGATAACAATAAGAGAAAATTTTTGTATCGCTTTTCATCCATGTCTTTCAAAGTACGACAAAGCGTTTACCTCTTACAGAACATTCGTATTTCACAGAAATTATTTAGTGAGAAAACATATTACAGAAAGGCAAGTAATTTGCCCAAGTTCCCTGCAGAGCCACGAAGGTAAAGCGCCTGGTATTCAGTAGTATGCAGCCAGCTCAACAACTCTACCAGTAATTTGCAAATGGTAATGAAACCAGATCTTCCTATAGCCAGAAGTTAAAGTTGTAGAATTAATATCTTTAATAAATTCTTATTTATTACTTACTGTTCCTCACTGTAGTATTTCTTTTACAATTCATAGGATTCGCCTCGCCTTTTTTGAACATTTGGAGAAATGGTTTGCAGAGTCCTTGTCCAAAGCCTCTTCCTTTGTAGCTGCCAAGGAAGAGGAGCTGCATTCAGAACTTCAGCTGCGTCTTCACTTGCATCAAGAAAGGCAGGAGAATATAGAGACAACTATCTACGAAGTTAGAGCTGGTACTGAGTTATTTTTTCTCTGAGCATTACGTGTCTTCATTTAGAAATTATCATAAGTGGACCAAAATCTGTTTCGGGGTCTGTTGACTTGGTATTAGAGGACAACAGGAGGCAGCTGAGTGTCTACTAATTCCTGGTGTAATTTGTTACTTGTATATTTTAAAAAGATATTTATTTTCTATAGCTCATACTGGTTTGTACTGTGTTATGTTTGGAAAATGCCCAGCAGTGCTGTGATCAATTACTTCATTGCAAAACATGGAGAACATTCAGTTTCTATTGTCAATATTTGTGAATCCTTGTTCTCCTTGAAATTATTTAACAAGAGTTTGCAGCGTACAAAAAATAATTTTAGAAGTGTTGCGGAAAAAGAATGAGCAAGTGTTGGGTGAGACAAAATGCCAGGGCTTGGCTTCTGAACGCAGGAGAGGAAGGGTTCAGCTGTATGAAATATTAGTGAGCAGCTACAGATTGGCCACTAATCAGAACTCTTTTTGTCTAAGAAGTGTTGGGTGTTTCTGGCTGAAAAAAATTATTTAAGGCAGGTTTGTTCGTCTTTAACATATAAACCAAAAAATCCTCTTTTGAGAGAACAGACAAAGAATTTTTCAATTTCACTTTTTCCTGCAAAGAGGATAGGTGTCTTTTCTGGCCATTTTCTTGACATTGATTGTCTGGCTCTTGATTTATCCAACTGTCATTCCAGAAGGGAGAACAAAAAAGATTTTTTTTTTTTTTCCCCACAAAAATAGGAAGAAGTGTATTTTCCATTAAAAAAAAATCTTTAACTTTTGTTACAAGACTGAGAACAGAGAGATAGTGGAGATGTCAGCAGTGACCAAAAATAGAGGAAAAAGAGGGCTTAGAGCCACCAAAAGACATTTGTGATTTGAATGGATTAGGAGCTGCCAGAGCTACATGTCAAACACAGGAGAAATGTCAAGAAACAGAACTGAATGTATTTTATTTGTGTGTTTTAGCCCCTCTGAGATCTGGCTCAGTTTATTTTACCACTGTTTCTGATAATAGGTTGGCTGGTGGTTGGGTTAGCCCACAGTAAACAGGGAATAATGACCTTATTGTGAAACTTCTTTGCTTATCAGTGGAACTGTTGCTTCACAAAGAGCATCTAAACAGCCACTGTGCAGGGGTGGTGGAAGCTCTGAAAAAAGAGAAAGCTGAATTTCTCAAATTTTGTGATCAGCAAAATAACATCAGCAACAACTTACCTTCACGATTCCATGACATGGAGTCTGTCCTCCTCCTCAGCGCTCCTATGACTCAGAAGTAAGTGCACTGCAGGTGTTGCTGGCTGTGAATTTCCATACTTAAATACTCTTGATTGCTCTCTGAGATGTTCCTGGTTTGCATTCTGAATCTATTTTATAAGTCATTGCTCTTCAATGAAGACTGCTTCAGGAAACTTTAAAAACATTTAAAGAATTTTTATTTCCTTTATCTCCCCCTGAAGAAATTAAAATCAGTACTGAATGGATAGAAATTTTCATGTCTAATTTTCAAAGTGCTGGCAGAAAACTAGAAAGGTTGTTTCCTCTGTTTAGATTTTATCCGGTTTACTGAACCTGCACAGTAACAGCAATTGACTAATTGGTTTTGAAGGATACTCTTCAATAGCATCAACTGCTTGCTGCTATCTTCCGAGTGTTCATCAAAACAGTCACGGTTCAGTGAACTGCTTTCAAAATACTAAAACACTCCTGAGTCCTCAGATTTTGTTTGTGTTTTTACAGCCAGCAGTCTCTGAATCATAATGTGTGCTCCTCTTTCTATATGTTTTCCCTGTCTTTTATTATTTGCTGTTAGGTTAGTTTCTTTCAGCCAGAGTCTGCACTCAGAGCTACATAATCATCTGGAAGTGATCCAGGTTTCCCTGAGGAGTTACCGGAAGTATTTGGATGAAGCTTTAGGAAAATTAAGGGATTCGAATGTGAATTTTCTCAAAGCATGCAGGTATAGAGATTTCATTGGAGCGTTGTTTATAAATAGTTACCTATTTCTGGGCATCAGTGTCTGTTGCATGGGCAGAACAGTAAAATTAAAGTTTATTTTCTTATTCATAGAATCACAGAATCACAGAATGTTGGGGGTTGGAAGGGACCTCTGTGGGTCATCTGGTCCAACCCCTCTACCGAAGCAGGGTCACCTACAGCAGGCTGCACAGGACCTTGTCCAGGCGGGTCTTGAATATCTCCAGAGAAGGAGATCCATCTAGGTTTCTATTTAAAAAACCAAATCTATTTTGTTAAGCCACAATTACTATACTGTTTTCATCACATTTGTGTTGATAGCTGTGTCTTAGGGCTGCTTAGCTGAAACAGCCTTTGAGAAAAGGAAGACTCATAGCCAATTTCTTTGCTGGTTGCTTTCAGATTATTTTTGGAGGGAGGTAATTTTACTACTAAAGAGGTAAAGTCTTCCAGCAAGCACCTTCAGAAAGTAAGCAAGCGTATTGACTCTTTTGAAAGGTTAATCAAGATAGATATGGAGAAACTGGAATCAAGCTGCTTGAAGCAGGTGTGCAGAGTTTCATTCTTTCAAATTATGTATTATATTGACAGATTTGATGTGATTTGTAATCAGTCTGCTCTCAAATTGGGACTGTAAGACTGTTCCGTGTGGAAGTATATGATGGAAAAAATAAATAGAAATGATAGATACTATTATTTAAGTTTTAAAAAGTGAAAATTAATTAGTTATGTCTCTTCTTTCTGGCATTCTTAAAGGCTACTAAACTTATCAACCAGTATGAAAGAAAGTTCTGTTATCTCTTTACGAGTCGAGTCTTTATGGAGAAGATCCGACGACATTTGAGAAATCTACGTGTGCAAATCAGATCAGAGGTACAAACAGAAACATCAGAACTTTGTTTAAATTAGTTGTAATAATTTCTCTTTTATTTCATTGAAGAGATTTTGGGCCGAATTCAGAGTAGACAAACATTGACTTTTTATATTAATTCAAAACCTGTTTTCTGTCATTATCAACTTAAAACTATGTTTTTACTACTACTGCAGCTATGCTGGAACAAAATGGTCCTGCAGCACGTTGAGTATGTGCATCTGACTAGACCAGCATTTTTGTGTGGTGCAGTAAAGGATGTGAAGTGTTGCTTTTGTGAATTACTGTTTTCTGCTTCTCCTCTGAGTACCAATGATTGAGTGTTTCTACCAGTGAGTCAAGTGGCTTCAAAGTGGAGCCTCTGAAAATCTCTTGAATATGATTTTACTTCACTGGTATCTGTTTCTGCTTTAGGTAGTAAATTCCAATTTGCAGGCAGTGATGTTAAATTCTTATCTGGAGAAGCTCCATCAGAAGATAGATGCTTGTGCTCATCCTAATGCAGATAAAGAAGTAAGTTCCAATCAGCACGAAATGGTATTTAATTGGCTTGGTTTTAATTTGACTCACTACATGTTTGTATAATGTATAAACTAATACTTTGGAGGTAGACTAATGTTTATACACATTCAGGGAGTGGGTGGAAAGAGTACTTTACCACAGAATTTTTGCTCAGGAAGGTCCTGTACCTGTCTTCCTGTTTGCCAAACAAAAAACTCAGCCTCTCTACAATCTCATTGCTTCCCTGTATGTGTAAATAAAATGGTGACAGAACAGAGTCAAATGATGTTATATGCAACAGTCAGCATATTTGAAAACTCTGAAATAGCTAGTTTAGTAATTACTATGTGTATTATCATATCTTTCAGGCTTTGACTTGTGTAGAGTTGTATGATTTTGCCAAAGTAGTGCTGAAAGAACTGAAAAAGAGGAGCCAGTATCTTGACTGCTTGCTAGTAAAAGCAATGAGCCTGCATGATAATGTAAGAGAGCATTTAAGTTTTCTCTATTTTATGTAATATTGAGTGAATTTTTATGTGTATATGTTTTAAAGGTTTTTCAGAATCTGTGCTTTGAATTTTCAAATGAAGAATGATGCTGCATTATGCCAGGCTGTCCAAGACGTTGTAACATTAGGTCGACTTTTTTAAGAGATTGAGTAAATCAGTCACCACTGAGTTTACTAAATGTTAAAGATGCGCAGCATCACAATGAGTTGCTTAGTTCTTCACAAGAGTTTTTTTTCAAGGTGTAGCACTATTCATAGATAGATATTTCATGATTTTCTTTAAGTAATTAAAAAAAAAAAATCGAATGTGTCCTGAAGAGATTTTTTTAATCAAGTGGGGCTTTTTTTTTTTTCCTTCGTTGTCTGGAAAGTCTGTCTTTGTTTCATAATCTACAGTTGTTCATTGTTTTAATGATATATACTTAAATATTGCTTATGATAATTATAAGAATCTACTCTTAACTGCTTTTAAGTGTCTCAGAGCTGTATAGCTGTAACAACATTTCTATTAGAATTGTAAAAAACTTCCTTTCAGCATGTGAAGCAAAATAGTGTATGTTTGGAAGATCTGCTTTAGTAATCGGTAACTGTATATAATGCTTTCACTAACTGACTACTACAGTCAACAGGGTTTCGTTTTTCTTCCCATTTCAGGAGGACTTTACCACTTTTGCAAAGGATGTTGATTTACAAGGTCCAGTTGCTGTTGCCATTCGAACAGAGTCTCTCAGAGATGAGAACAAAGTGACGGTGATGGGACTGGATCCTGTCAAATTTCCTTTGTTAAATCCAAGCAGCATGGAAAAGTCTGCAATTGATGATTTATCAATAAGCGTTATCAAAAATTTACTGGAGTAAGTACTCGTTTGCCTAGAGGTATTTTTCTGTCACTGTATTTATATTTTCTTTGTTGTGTATTCATCTTCTCTTCATGAGGCTCATGATAATGCTGCAAGGGGCTTCACTACAGTGTTTTTAAAGTTTATGTTCCAGAAGCATATAAAGGTTTTCCTGGATTCATATTTTGTAGTTTACCTTTGTATATGCAGAACTCCCAAATATAATGTTCACAGGCAATACCACTACATACTTTCTGATTAGCCTAGCTTTAAAAATCAGTCTAGCTGAGATTGCATTCTTTTTAAGAGCAGGATTTCTAATAGCAGAAAATACCCCATTGTGAGTAATAAGTGACATTTAGTTTATAGCACTATGATAAATTTTAGGTTATTATATTTTTGTCTTCTAGAGCCTCATTTTGGTAACAAGGTGATTGCATGCTGCATAGTTGAATGAACATACAAAGTGTGAAATAAGCAGTATGGCAAGTGTGTGATTTGCAAATAAGTATTTTAATGCAGTTTTGCTTTTAGAGATTCTGAAATTCCAATTAAACCGTTAGTCCCACAGAAGTACTTATATTTACACTGTCAGTTGTAAAAGTAATCCTATCTGTTAAATATTATCTCAGAAATTTAACTGCACTTAGCACATGGTAGCGATAGAGAACTTGTATGTTATCTAGAGGACTATCTAATATAAAATAGCAGGGTATTCAGTAGCTACTTAGCTCTTTTTTTGTTTCAGAATTCAGTCGTCCACAAAATCTTCAGACCTAAATCCAAAGACAAATGCTCAGTCACATTCACCAGGACCAGGTGTGCTAGCATTTCTTTTAATATATTGCGTTCATCTAAACTGTGGTTCCTAGCATATCACTGAGCAGGTCTAGCGTGTTCCAGGCCAGTGGTTTTTGTGCTAGCTCTGAGAGATTTGTGCATCCCAGTTTTTCTCTTGGATATCTTTACTTTGCAAGAATAACATGATTTTTGGCTCTTAACCAATGAAAGCTGCAGAATGAGATAATAATTTTATAAAGAGTACCCATTTCTTTGGTGAGAAAACGGGTGAAGAAAAGGCTTAGAAGACAAGTCATGAAAATATGTAGGGGATCAGGGACTCTCATTGTACAGTGTATTATCGTTCACGCAAAGATGAGTGCAGAGGTAACCCCAACTGCTCCCTATGTAGTGTTCCCTTTTTCTCACCTCTCTTCTCCAGAGCTTGACTCCTTCAGCCACTTCCAAAGATATCCTCCCTCTCTCCCACATTCCTGAGTTCTCATCACAGCCAAGACGCTGAGTGTAGCCTGTTCATTCTCCTTCTTATTCCCTGCCTTAATGTTGCTTTAAATCTACTCCCATCTACCACGTACTTTCTATGACTTTCCCATTACTTATGCCCCAATGCACAACCTTTATTGCTGTTGCCACTGCTGAGTTACTTCAGTTCTGTCTGGCAGAAATCATTGTTCCTACATTTGTCCCCTTAATGTTGTAAGGAAGCATTACAGAAATGAGAACACAAACTATATTACCATATAAAAAAGACTTCAGTTGGCATTTATACAATGTTCTTCATCTTTCCTTGTTAAATATAAAGCAACTCTTGCCACATCAAAGAATAATTCTTCCTTAAATGTATCTGATGAAGGTCCTCGGAACTCTGCTACTTGCAGCCGTGCAGATCGGGTCACCAAGAAGTCGTCTCATAAAAAAAAGAAGCCAGCACGAAGGCAAGGCCCCTGAAAGAAGGAATTCCACTTACGATATTCCTACGCAGAAATTTACCTAAACTTTATCCACTGCCTGTTCTTTGAAAAATTCTTAATGCCTATTTGTATTAGCCTGCTTTCTATCTATGCTTGTCATTTGGGATCTCTTCCCTGTTTAGGTCCTCATGATCAGCTCTATATTTTTTTTCAGATTTTGTCTGGAAAAACATTCTTCTTTTTCTCCTTTGTCTGCTGTAGTTCTGTATTTTGAAGTTGTTGAAACATATGCTAAACTCCCTCTTAAATCAGTATGGTTTAATTTTCAGGTCTGATGTCTAAATAGCATGTCTTCAGCTCAGTCCGTAGATAGACGAAATGAGCTACTGTAATAGTGAAAACAACAGAAAAGTTTCAAAGAGCCATTCAGGAGAGAATCCTGAGAATTTTTTTCCATCAAAAATTATTTTCATGTAATACTAGTTTTAGCGTTACATTTTTTCCAAATTTTTCTTATGTTTCATATCCATCATATCACTGACTAGCTCGAATAATCAGCCAGAGAAGGAAAATACTTGTGGATAGTTTCAAATTTACTGTTTTGCCTCCCTAGGGTAAAGAAATGCACTGAACCAGGTCTCAGCAATGAGAGATTCAAGATATTTGGAGAGAAGCCTCCAGAATCCGAGTAAGTCATGTGTATTTGCAGAGATAGAAGTTAATCTACAAAAAAACATCTATCCATCTATCCATAATTGTGAACTATGGAGTTCACCATTTAATTTTGAGGTGTTTAACCTTGATATTTACGGGTCAAAGTGCTTACAGAACAGTTCCTTTTTGCAGCATAATAAAAGTGAATGTGAGTCATCCATTTTATTGTGTTTAATATCTGAAGTGGGTGGCCTCATTGGAGCCCATTTTGTACATTTACAAAAAATGGGCTGGAAAATGTAAAATAACCTGTCTTTCAGTTATTTTCACCTCTAAGATGATCAATAAATTCTGTGCTCTACATTCTTGTGCTCAGTATTATGTTTATGTGAATAAACAAGGAACAAATTGTTTAGGAGGTGATTTTTAAATAATTCCATTCTCCTTTTCCAAGAAAATTTTTTCTTGACATGTGTAGTTATATTATACAAAATTGAGATATTTCATTTGTGCCATGCAAAACTATGAAAATTAATGCCTAAGGTGTTGAAGTACTTGGGATTTTTGTTCCACATTATGTTTCAAAATAATTCCAATAAACAGCTAGAAGCACCTTCAAATATTTTTGGTTTATCTAAAATGCATGCTAAGCTCTTAAGGTAAGTTTTGAGCACAGGAAGTTGGCTAAGATTGCTTTTTTATTTGCAGTGACATGGAGGTGTTCTCCAGTAAGCATTTACAATTCCTCAGAGTCCTTGCTTCTTCTGAAGAGAATCAATACTAATGGGGGTGAAGGTTCTTCTATTTGTTTATGTATGCTCTGAAAAATGTGTTAAAATAAACCTGAACAAAGTATTTGAAAAATGGTAAATATTGCCAATGTGATCAGTTTACAGTATGATTGTCTTTTTAATTATTTTTTTTTTTTAATTTTCTTTGTTTTCAGTACTTTTAAGGGGGTTATTAAGAATATCCTCTGGACGGGTAATAACAGCTTGCTCTGTCTTGCTGAGGTAAGAAAATCCAGTATTCTTCAGTCACTTCTGCTTTCATCGGTCTCCTCCTGTGCCAGCTAAATAATTTGGTTCTTCACAGTGTTTGGATGGCCATCCAAAAATTTTCCTTTCTTCACCAATGCATCTAATTTTTAAATAGTATTTGACACAGTTCATTTTTAATCACAGGTTTCTTTATAAATGTTAACTAAGCATTTCAGAATCAGAGAAAGAAAAATGGTCACAGAGAAGAAAGTGGTTGACAGCTTTATGTATCCCTGCTACCAGATGTGACTTGTTTGAATGTGTTATCAACAACTCTTCTGTTTTATCTCTATCTCCTGAAGGAGTTCTACGCAAAAGAGAAGCCTCAAACCAGAGCGCCTGAAGATCTGCCAGAGACATTTGAAAGTTGTGCAGAAACGCTCAAACAGGCTCTGTTGTCATACCAAAGTCAGACAGATTGTTACTACGATTCCTGTCTTATAGGTAAATTCATTCAGTTAAGAATTTTAGTTTCTTGTGTATGTAATTCTTCAGTTATGTAAACTGAAAATCGAGAATTATGTAGTTTTCTTAATCCATCACACTCAGTGGAAAAACTCCAGTTGATTTTACTGGAAATTGGGCCAATACTCTCTTTTTATATATTTTCAGCTACCAAAAGCATGGCAGAATGGCAGAAGTTGAAAGACCTGTACAAGGTCACATCTTTTAGCAAGTGTATGTTTCTCAAAGCATTAAACCTAGGAAAAGGAATGGCAGGGGCAGAATCTCTCTGAGAGAGAATTCCACGTTGTTTGACCCTTGCAGTGTACATTCATCTTGTCCGAGTGGTTTTTTTTCCTTGCAATGAATACTTCCATGTCACACAAACACCCTGTCTTTTCCAAAAAGAATTTCAGGATCAACTGAAGTTGTTTGAGAAAGAGCTCCCTCATGTCTCCCGGTTGGCAGTTGATAGTCTTCTAAAAGAACACGAGCAGAAACTCAGCTATTCCACTGCTCAGATTCAGCACCTCTTCAACAGACAGCTGGAGGACTGGGAGAATGTGAAGGTAGGTATCGTGGACATATTGGAATGCTTCCAGCATAAGCAATGCAAAATGCATCAGAATTATAAAATTTTCTTTTTATTAATCTCACTGTTTGCTTAATCACTCACTGCTGAGCTAGCCACAGATTTAGTTTCTGTGTTTGCAGTTAGTCTGTGTAGTTCTACTGGAAGCTTTGTATTTCTAGTAACTCAGTCCCTTCTCTCACTGCTTCCAGCACTGGGCTGCCTCTTTATAATCTTGTACAGCTATCTTAGATTGTAAACTCTGTAAGGGCTGTGACATCGTGGTATGGCTGTACAGCTCATACTGTGAGAGTGCACTTGTTTGTAGGTACTACAACATACAGATAATGAAATATAATTGTTTACTATCTTTCAAAAAAGAGGCGTATTTTGTCCGGTAATATCAGAACTGGTAACAATCATAATGGAGAACATGCAGGAAATGTTACATAGTAGCTGCTTGAGATTTTGTTCCTCTGAGTGGTAAGTTGAATTCAGGAAAAAATACAAATATAAAGATAAAAAAAAAATTTGTTTACCACTTGGTAGAAGAGATTATTACTTGCTGAAAACAAAAAGCAAGGTGAGATCAGAGGCCCTGTTCTCCAGCAGATAGGCAATTTGGGATATACTAGGTTTATCTCTAGACAGCCAAGGAATACACTTAATTGTCTTTCTGAATACTTTTATATCAAATGTGTGAGTTTTACTTCTTCCTTGTTATGACTCACTTGCATGTTCTTTACTGAAGGCATGACTTTCATATGTATTTACTTAAAGGCTGCGCACAAGAATCAGTTACATCCCTCTCTGGGACACCCAGAAAACTCACTTCACCTGGATGCTTTGTGCCAAGAGGAAATAAAAAGGCAAAAAGAGGAAGCTGATGGTATTCGTCTCAACGCACAGATGCTGCAGGTAATTGTAAAGCCATTGCTTGGTATGAACTTAGATGTTGCATTTGGAAAGGAGAGTGCCTCTTGGACAGATTTTTCCTCCCCATCAAAAGTAAACTGGAAAATGTTTTCAGTTTTAGGCAATCCTGTTCATACATCTTCTAACTTTTAAGTTACGTATTATCAGCATTAGATCAATATATACTTAAGTGCATACGCACATGTACACGTGCATAGATTTATTGTGGAACTAAGTGATCTTTTGTATCATTCATAGAACATACTGAGGAAGAGATGGCTTATCTCTTATTGGTAGAATTATTAGATAGAATTCTAAATTTGGTGTAATAGTGACATCCTCTGGTTAGTTATTTTACTTGCAGACGGCAGATGCCTGGAAGGGTTTCTTCTATGTGTATTTCATTAGTGCAAATAATTGATGTTTTTCTGTATAAGATTAAGAACTGGAATAAGCAGAATTTTATGGGAGAGATTCAGGAGTCAAAACACTTTTCCTGCTCCATCCTCTAGGGTTACTGAAGGTCAGTTCCCCAACATTAAAAAAAAAAAAACCATTGTTTCCTTCTCTCAGACTGCTTACTCAAAATTCTCAATTTGTTAATTCTGAAATAATATCTTCTTCTCCTCTTTTCTCTGCATAGACACGCAGAAACAAACCCTGTTTTAGAACAATACCCGGACAAAGCGCTTCCACCCAAAGTATCCGTATTCCAGAATGGCCTTTGCTTTAGGCAGAAGGATGCATTTAGAGATAGCAGTGTGTATCAGATTTAGATGCTTAAACCAAATATACAGCCACTGGGCAACTATACACAGAACTCTGTAGCTTTTTGTACTCTACCTTAGGCAATTGGGTAGTGTTGAGAATACTGCAGAGACACTTTTAGACCCTTAGACCGTCTTATGTGCAACTTAGAGCCTGATGTCTGTTATCTGCAGCTGCTGCAAAATGTCAAGGCTGAACACTTGGGTAGTTCTTTCGGAGCTAAACTAAAAGGAGAGGAGATCAAATTATCAAAGTAATTCCTCTCACTTGTCTCTGATGTCCCAACAGGACTGTGTTGCTGAGTGTGCTCGTAACTTTCTTTCTGCACTAGCTGCCTTCACTGAAAATCTGCTTCTGGAATTAGACGAAAGCGTCACTGTTGATGATATACAAGTAGCAAGTAAGTAGACAAGAGATTGCTTGTTCAGGCCTCCGCTTCCTTCTCAAAGATTGCAGCAGACTTTCCCTAGGAAGAGGAGACTTTCATATGCTGTAGTACTTTAAATGGAAAGATTTGCATGATCAAGCATACAAAGCTATTTCTTGAAAGTGAAGAGCATCTAGCTGCATATAGTTACTCCAAAGAAATGGTATTACTGCCATTGCTTTCTTGCTGCTGAGTCTCTCTTCTATTGTCTCCCAGAAAAAGAAATACCAAGAGAAAAGATGTCCACTTTAATGCATCATAAACAAGCTGGACTTCCTCTAGAAATCTGTGAAGTTAAACAGTTAATTGAGCGTGGGAGCAGGTAATAGCTGGAGATACTGAACACTGTTCTATGTAATTTCTCTTCTCTAAACTGGTATCAGACGTTGTCCTCATAGTTTTTTGCTGCCTTGTTGAAACTGCTGAGTACTATGATCATGATTAGTGATGTCCTTTAACTAGTTGTGGAGCAGTTTGGGTGGGTAATGATCTTAAAGAAAGAGTAGCAATGGGTCCAGATAAATAAAAGTGAATTAGGTATTGCGTTGTGAAGCAATACAATTTCAATATTGTTGCTATGACACTTTGACAGCCACTATTTATTAATTCAGCACTTTAAAATCTATGCGTATACGGTGTATTTTCACTCAGAAGATGTGAATTCTATTTACTGTGCAGAGGTCCTGAAGTTTTAAAAGAAAAGATGGTTATACTAAATCAGGTAGTTTTTAGGTAATACTTTCGTGGACATGAAAAAAAAAATTCAATCTTTTGCACTCTAAATACAAGTAACTTAAGTTAGTATAATCTGCTCTCTTTTCTAACTGTCTCCCTCATGTGGCTTGTTTGTTTTGTTTGTTTTTTTAAAGGACTTGGCCAGGAATACCTATGACTACTCTTGCAGACAATTCAGATTATATTATTTTCAGAGAAACCGCATCAGTTACAACAGCTAAGACTACGCTGGGGCACGTGGCAGCAGTAGAAGCAAGAGATGCTGTATATACGGTTGGTCTGTGGGAAAGGACTGGGAGTGGGGCTACTACTGTTCTGGATTTAGTTTTTGAAGAAGAAAACTATAGCTATGTACAAGTTTTTAATATACACACTGTTTTCAGATCTTAAAGCCGTATTAACCATGTGCAGAAATCCTCTCTCATGTCCGTTTCCTTGTGATGTTGCCAAAAGCAGACAGAGTTGGTTTCTCAGGGAGCCCTCTCATTCAGCTACATTACAATGGGGAATTGTTTCAGCAGAGAGGCATGGATGGTGTCAGAAACAGGACACTTCATGTGTTTCAGCAGCATCACAATTCAAAAAGTAGCTGCTGCCATACCACCATTTCAATACAGCTGGCTTTCACTCACCTTTCTTTCTAAGGCGTAAAGCTCTAGCCTTAGATCACAAAGGCTGATTTTTCCATAAAAGATGAAGGGTGGGAAGAGACTTGCATCCTATCTTACATCCTGAACCATCACAGATCATTGTTTCCATCAAAAATGATCACTCTTTCTTCACTAAGTCTGCTAGAAGAATGAACGCATTCCAAACAATTCTGAGACTGTGACTTGCACTGATGATAGTTTGTGAAACAGTAGTGTTCAGCAGTTAGGAGAATATTCTTGCGTTAAATCATTTGGAAATAAATTGTCAGTGTTTATGCATCTGTCCTGGAAGTAATCATACTCCCAGTGAACTGAATTAATTAAAAACAATTTTTTTTTTTAATAGGGAAATGTAAAATACACTGTTAACAATGGTAAATGACATAAAAACTACAAAATTGCATGAGTGTTTTATGTATCTGGTTACGGTACCTAAGCACCTGGTTACGGTGCAGTTTTGAAGTGAACATAGTTTGTCAGCAGGGTGTGATATAGTAAATGCACACCACAGAAATATTTTCATGAATATATGTTGCATTAAAAATAGAGTATTTTATATTTTAGAGCATGGACTCTTTAATAAAGGTGCCTTGAGTTTTTCATGGTAGTCTACAAGTTTCTGTTTAGGTGAAATACGTTTTCAGCAGCTTTGTAATTGTTCAGTTCATACTCGTGACTTTGGGTCTTGCCACAACTTCCTGAGTGCGTTCTGTGTTTGAGATGCATGCTTTCCTCTGTCTTCTCCAGAGCAGGCAGCTCTTTCATCTTAGGAGCTAATGGAAGTGTGGTAAAGATCATGTATTTTTAGCAAAATTTAAATATTGCTAATAATTTAATTTTGGAAGTCTTTAAAAGGAACACAAGGCAGGCAGTGAAAAATTCATTTTTCATATAGTTCTGTTGTCAAAGGCAGAAAATAAGTGGCCTGTATGCTATCTTCTGACACGGTGGATCAGGACCTGGATTTAGGCAAAATAAAATTATATTTCGTTTCTACCAATTTTGTCTTTTGTTGTTGTTTATACAGAAATACAAATGTAAACTTGAGCAGCAGTTTGCCCAGATCAAGGAAGAAAGTACAGCTCAGCTGCTGACAGTTCAGCGTTGGGAAGATTGGTGGAAACGATCCATCCAGAAGATTAAGCGACTCTATGCTTGAGATCAGTCAAATCTTGCTGATGTCCTTCTGATCATTGTTGGTGTAAGCAGACAAGTTTGTGCTAATGTCAATAATGTTATAGATTAAGTCCAACAGTATTTTCTTTTTTTTTTTTTTTTTAATTTCTGTTGCACTGAACAAGTGCA
>Ga0065711_1031433_pt1 | contig 29697 bp, 20 predicted proteins | sample Hoacrofraction12_FD_59098 | JGI IMG/M metagenome (GOLD analysis project Ga0065711, IMG submission 59098) | Hoatzin crop microbial communities from Cojedes, Venezuela - Epithelial fraction 12 v2 (version 2) | ecosystem: Host-associated > Birds > Digestive system > Esophagus > Crop | place... | reverse complement strand
CTTCCCTCTGAGGGTGACGGTGCACTGGAACAGGCTGCCCAGGGAGGTTGTGGAGTCTCCTTCTCTGGAGATATTCAAGACCCACCTGGACAAGGTCCTGTGCAGCCTGCTGTAGGTGACCCTGCTTCGGCAGGGGCATTGGACTAGATGACCCACAGAGGTCCCTTCCAAACCCGAACATTTGCATGCTAAAGACATGGTGGCTGGTAAATACTGACAGCTGTTCTGATGAGAAGGGTGATTAGAGAGCTACTTCATTCAGTTTGTGGGTTATCTTGCGTCTGCAGGTAGGCAAAACAGACTTTGAGACTAGTTCAACTAATTAAGCCACTGACACCAGCTGAGACACTACTAAAGAAAAATATAGGTTCAAACTAAGAGTGATACAGACTGAGTGTGCTCTATTCTACTAGCAGGGAGTGTGCAGTGCAAGAACAACACATAGTGGTCACAGCTTGCAACATGGGAAAATTGGGAGCAACAGAGAAAAAAATTTTTCACAGTGAAAGTGGTTAAACACTAGAAGAGGTGCCCAAAAAGGTTGTGGAATCACTGCCTGTGAACATTTTTAAATGAAAAAAAAAAAGAGCAGCATGATCAACTTTGGAAGTTAGTCCTGCTTTGGATGAGATGAACTTGAGGGCCTTTTCCAATTTTTTGATGTTCTAAGAAATGGTATATTCAGATTCTCTTTCCTCAGCATGAAGTGCACTAGCCTAAAATAGAAAGACTGGTTCATGAGGTGTTAAACACATGTTTATTTATCCTTTTGATATTTATCCTACACCACTCATGCATTATATCCACAGTCAGAAGAATGGGTACAGGAACATATGGATGACTTCCTGTAGCCAATGTATGAATACCTCCGGAGGGGATGCGGTATCTCCTCCTGTCTTCTGGAATGTGTACATGCCTTGGGCATCATCTTCCCTGGAAAATGAGGGATAAATTTAATGAGGCTATGAATGACGCAGTTCCAGTCTGTTCTGTTGAGACAGGTGTTCAGGAAAGATTCCGCTCTTAGAAGAAAAAAGTACTTACTGGAACTGAAGTGTTTTTTTGGGGGGTTCTGGTCCAAGAGGATCTAGTAGAGTTTTGAAAAGATGTTACCCGTGGACCTAGCAGGCAAATAATTCTGTAGAGCACCTGGGGATCTTAAAGATATCTCTAGGATGATTTTAAATGAATGAGTACTGTGAGTACTGTAGGTACAAGCCAAAGTACAGCTAGGTGGTCGAAGAGGTTTGTTGATTAATGAAAAGAGCTGTAGCTCCTGTGGAGACACTGGTTCTTACTTTTATGTTGTTATGTTTGAAAATCTGAAGATTTACAAACCCAGGAGGAGCAGCTGGCAAGTGGCAGCGAGTGAACCTGTATATGCCACCCACAACACATCTTCCATCCAAAGCTGTCAATGGTGTAGCAAGCATATTGCTACAGAGCAAAACCCAGCCCTTGCTTTGAAGTGATGAGGGATTTCTAACAGCTGCATGAAACCCTGTCATAGTGCAGTTTTGTTCGTCTTGTACAGTAACAGTGCAAAAGGGCGATGCTTGAGAAAACTGGATGTGAGGCTGACTGCTAACTGCTGCTTCATTTTGTATATCAGCTTATTTCTGCCCTTCTCATTGGACTAGATATTACAGTCCAGGTCTCCCTATAAATGACTCCCATTGCCTTATAAAGAAATGGAAGGAGAAAGGGCAAGAGAGTATCCTGCAGAAGAATCTGTGCATTTGATCTGTCAGGAGCTTGTCAGGAGCATCCCCATAGAAAAGGGGAGGTAGTTATTTAAAACAGGATTTCTGCCTTTTAAATCAGCACTCACCATGAAAGTAATTTTGTTAAAATGTGACTAAAAAATTTGATTGTGATTGCCATGGTAATATTCCTGTCGTGGCTCTTGTGAGACTTCTTATCCTTCTCAGTCCCAGTTACTTCAGCAGTTTGTTCATAGTTCTTGTGATCAGTGAAAGACCAATGCCTTCAGCGTGTACTCACTGATTTATTGTGTCTTACACTCTTGCAAATTATTTCCAGTACTTCTTATCAACATTTTATCATTGTCCTTCAGCTGTGTGGAAGACAATATTGTGCAGCTCAAACATGATGTTTTTTTAGAAGTGATTCATTACAAGCCCTGTTGCCTGCTAATGTCTCACACATGGCTGTTTTTTCACTAGTTTCTACTTTATGATGGGAAAGTATGTAGAAATATTTCACTCCAGTCCAGTACATGCAGTGGAATTTAAGCACGTGTAATAGCCAAAATCAAAATCATAACCCAGCTAGGCAAAATTGAATATCAACTAAAACAGATGTATAAATTGCACATTTCTAAAGAAAAGAAATTAAAAAGTGCATTCAAGGAGTATAAATTCTTAAATTTCTTCCCTTCATAAAAGGAAGCATGAGAGTGTGTGTGGGTATGGGGTTATATAAATGTGTGTTGGAAAGGACGGGAGGAATGGAGAATGTAAAGAAAAGGAAAACCAGAAGATTAAAAAAATATGTTTTGTAATTACTTGTATGTTTTTTGTAGAATGCAGGGTCCCCAGCAGAAATCACCTTCTGCCAGAAGACATGCATATACAAGCAAGATGGCTCAGGTTCTGACCAGATGGTTGGTTTCACTGTGCAGTGCCAGAGGCGAACGTACAGTAACCACTGCTTGCTCCAGGTTTAGTAGAATAAGCGAGGTTACAAGATGCCAATTGCTCAGCCACAAGGTGAATCCCTTTTTTTCTGTAAAACAATGAATGACAGTGCCACCGGCTACCACAGGACACAATACCTACTTAGAAACAATTCATTGAAGTCTGTATTTTGTATACTTTCATGACTAAGTTGTTTTGCAATCAGTTATTATTAGTACAGTTATTGTCTTGGGATGCTGACAACTAATGCTTTTATGAAGAGGTCGTAACTGCTTTCCATCACTGAAGCTCTAGTGACAGGTTATGGAAGTTTTCTCAAGATCTCTCACGTTGAGGTCAGTGTAGAAACCAAGGAACAAATTCTGCTTACTTCATTTCTTATTGATTCCACTCAGATGTTTCAGTCACTAATCAGACGTGAAAATAACATGGTCCTTTGTTCTCTGCTACAAAATCCTGAGGTAAGAAAGATATTTTAAAAAATTACTTTTTTTCTCCCACTGGGGAAAAGATTAGCACTTGGTTGCATAACTCTGTTTTGTCCCCTTAAAGAAACGTGGTGAAAGTCTCCTTGAAATAGCCATTAAACTAAAAGTTGAGGCTCTCTGTGGGGATTTGGAGGCTGAGATTATGCCTCAGCTGTGCTTGATTAGGTTCTTCCACTTACCAGACAAGCATTCTGATCATCAGATTGTTGATTATTGACACATGGGTGGTTTGGTGGGTTCAGAAGAAAGTCTTGATTTTTATTCCACATTAGACCACGAAGTTTTGAAATCTTGGTATTTTTTCATGAGATGAAAGCTTTCTTTTATCAACCATTACCTTACACATCATATAATGTGAAGTTAGTCTTTTGGTAATTTAGGTTCCTTAGGATATATGGCTCGTGCTGTGTCCTGTCTGTGTTTCCTTTGATTCATCTGGAATGAATCCCCCTAGAAGAGAGGGAAGGAAGATCAGAGACAAACATTAACTTTTTTCCTTTTTTTTAGTTGTTTCTGGCTACTAAGTGCATTTTACATAGCCTAAGAACCACTGTCCACCAGCAAAAGAACTGCTTGGAAAAAGCCAACCCCATTCATCTCCTTACATGGCCTCTTCATCTTCTGAGGCCTGAGAGAAAGGTTCCTTTGATCCTGGAAGGTGCTATTGCCTAGTGGTTCCTAAGCAGTCATACTCAGGCCAGAGCTGTCTTTTCTCTCCATTTTCTGCTCGTTCCATTGGCTTTCTGAGTATTATTTTCATCATTTGTGTCTGTCTGATTAGCCATATTGCAGACACACAAGATGATAATGGGCTGAGGCAGGTAAAACCACTCTACCTTTCAATTCACAAATTTAAGAAAAATAGCTTTACTTTTTAAGAACATGGAGGAGTCACTCCCTGTTCTTTGCATGTGCAAGTTTTCCCTTCCTCTGGGTTGACAGGAGAGTAGATTTTTTGAGAAAGTAATTTATTATCCTTCTTCATTCCTTTCAGTTCTCTATATAAGGCCATTTGGCTTTCCAGTGCTTCTGCTTTGCTTTTCTTCTCCCTGCAGAAGAGCATAATTTTGCATTATCAGTGAGCATCAGTCCAGACCTCAAAAGAAAGCAATTTCCTGGGCTTAGGAAGGAATCCAGTGGTTAGTCTCATAAATCCTATGTATGCTCTGCGGCTGTTCCAGCCCTTAGCAAAGTTTGGCAACAGGGTGATTTAATCTAGCAGTCACGTAGTATAACGCATTTCTTTTATGACCTCCTAGCCAGCTGTTCAGGCTAAATCATTGTACATACAGCCATGACTTGACTAATGCCTGTGCATGTCTCAGCTGCTTTCCTGTTATTCTGTCTGTAGATTGGTGCAAAATTCTCCTTATGAAGTGGTGTTCCTGGAGGACAGAGCCTTCTGCTACACATGAAAAATAAGGAGTGATTTTTCTATGGGTCACAACATGCACAGATCACAAAGTCGAGGAGATTCTAGCTGGAACATGACTTAGTATAAGAAATGTAGTTCTTCTGGGAGCAGATGAGTGTCTGTGGCCTGTAAAGATGATTCCTTCTTGCTGTGGTCCCCAGTTCTCCAGGGCAAGGTTCTGTGTGGAGACAATCATGAATGCTTTTACCTCTGTGAGACATTTTTTCATGAGTTTTAGGTTTTTGTTAATGAAGTGTAAAAACTGAAATCATGTTTAAGCATGTTTTCAATCTTTTCATGCCTCTGAAAGTGATAGTATGGGGTCATGTGCTTCCAAACAGACTTTTCAGCAGAAAAAGACAAAAAAGAAAATAAAAGCTCTGGCTTCTCAAAAGCCATTAATAATATAAAAAATGTTTCGCTGAAATGAGATGCTTTGATGAGCTTAGATCGCATGACATTGTCTGCTTGGCTGTCAATTCTGCAGCACCCTGAGCTCTGACTTCCCGCAGGCACAGCACAAACAGCAGGCACAGCATATACCTACCTCCGCTTTCAGGGAAGAGCCACAGACCAAAGCACCACATTCTGCTGCTGCTACTCCCAGGGCAGCTAGAGGCCTGAACTTCACAGGATCACAGAATAGTAGGGGTTGGAAGGGACCTCTGTGGGTCATCTAGTCCAACCCTCCTGCCGAAGCAGGGTGACCTACAGCAGGCTGCACAGGACCTTGTCCAGGTGGGTCTTGAATATCGGCAGAGAAGGAGACTCCACAACCTCCCTGGGCAGCCTGTGCCAGTGCTCCGTCACCCTCAGAGGGAAGAAGTTCTTCCTCATGTTCAGACGGAACTTCCTGTGCTTCAGTTTGTGCCCATCTTAAAGAAATGAATGCCAAGTGAGTATAGAGATTCATTTTTCCTCTTCCCATATTCTAGAATCATGATTTACTGGATAGGTCTGAATTCAGTAAATGGAGCAGTGGGAGCTTATGGACTGGGGCTAGAGCATTCCTCTGTGCAGAGATTTGGTGTAACAATTGTTTGCCATTGCAACTCTACTCTGGTTGTCATCTGAAGGCTGCTCTGGAGTTTCACTGGTACGCTGACTTCAGCTGACCTTTTGTGCAAGAATACACTTCATCCAAACCCAGGAGAATGATTAAATACTTTCTTGGCTGTGGGAGAAGGTGGCTGTTAAAGAGACAGTAATGAAAGATAAGGGGACAGGCAAAGATCAGTAGAAGCATATTTATACTTATATATAGGAGTATATGAGCTCCGGGTATGTGCTGCTGAAAGGAATATTTGTTCCCCAGACAGCCATCAAGATCTGCTTTTAGCTCCAGCAGACTTGAAATGATGTCTGGTTGAATCTCCGTATTTCATTATATCAGTTGGTGCTTGCTGGAAAGGAAGGGAAAAGAATGAACTCCATTCTCTCACTTGAGTACATCATATTAAAGATAAGCTTGGATGTGAGATGATTTAATTCTTCTACTGCTTGCTTAAATAGTATATTGTGTTTTTGCAAAGGAGGTGTAGCAGTTAGTCATGATACCTAGAATGTGCTTCCAGCTCTGAAGAGGGGATTGGAAAATGGCTCTCCAGAGTAAAAAGCATTTACAGTTGCAGAAACAATAACAGACACATCCCTTCTGAGCCTTTGCAGAAGGCTCAGCTACCTCAGTTGGATCTCCCACAGTAGGTTTAGACTTTTGTAATTGGCCCTTACCCTTACATTCTCCTGGATCGCAGGCACATCGGCTGTGCAGGCTGCGGCATCTCTCCTGCACCACGCTGTGCCGTGTCATATGGGTCACTGCTAACTTGCAGCACAGTGTCAAGGACTCTCCTCTTGACGTGACTATGCCAGATGTCTACCCTGACAAATTGCTTTGCTGCCAGGAGTGATGGAAGGAAAGAAACTTGAGACACCTTCCTTGCCATCTGAAGGAACAAATGCTGATGTTAAGGAAGGTCTATGCCTAGCATCACAGACTCACTGAGGGACTGTAACCACACGACTTCACACTCTTCATTTTATTTTCCTGACTTAACTTTGCAAATGGATTAGCTGTAAATCTGCCCAGAGTTTTGCACTGCCACAGCACTAGTTGTTATTATTATGATTGTTGAAATATACTGTTAAGTCTCATAGAGATGATTCAGCTGCCTGTATATTTCCCTGAATATTTTAGTATTATAAGAAATATAAAGTCCCCAGTCTCACAAGATTTGAGGTTTTATTTATATGATCCATGCAATGCAATTAGCCACCTCAACAACAGGGAACAGGCAATCACAACCTTCAATTGCTATCTGGGAACCCTTATTCTGCTATGCCATATCCTGAAGACAATACAGTATGACCTGGAAACTCTAAAGTCTGAATGCAGGATGCTTTGGTTTATTTTGACATACAAGGATTAGAGAGAAAATACATTGATGATTTGGGTGTATAAAGGTGTCTGAGGTTTTGGTAGTTCAGAAGAAGGACTGATGGTTGGTCTCCAGTCAGATGTGTTGAGGGAACCTTTTAGCTACTTGTGCCTTCTGTGGGCTTTCCCAAACACGTATCTGAGCTCAGAGCATCTGCCTTGTTAGCTCAGAGCTCTCAAGCCTGCTTGTACCTGATGTGTCCTCGTTCCTTCCTTGCACGTGCATTTCAGATTGCCAGGATTTCAAAGTTTGATTCTGTGTCTTCACTTCTGAAGCTTCTTGAGAGTGAACACTGATGGAAGCACATATATTTGAGGTAGAAGGAAGGGACGGGGGGTTACTAGCAGAGGGGTTCCCAGCTTGCTTTTCAATGTGATTGCAGCCTTACTAAGCTTTTTCCAGGTATTCCAGAACACTATGTAAGCAGTCACTGCAACTGATATCTGTATTGTTTCAAGGGAACAGCATAACCACTTTGACATACAGCTGTTTTATTTAGTTTCACCAGGTGGAACAACCCCACTTAGATTCAGAAGACAGCCAATTGTAACACAGTTTTTTTTCAAGCAAGAAAAATTCTGCCATAAGTATACAAGTTTTACACTTGGGAAGATGGAGAGGAAAATTTTATCATCAATGTGCAAAACTGTGTAATCATTTATAATAATTCTTCCCAGCTGTAAAGAGTATGTCTCTTTTCAGTGTATACTGTCATATTCCAGTGCTGGCTAAGTGTATGTTTTGCTTTCCAGTATGGATGATTCTCTTGGCAGCTGGGGGACGTTCTGTAGCCTTTATTACAGAATGCTACTCCTTTAAACTATGAGTTTCACCTCTCTGCAGGGTTGCCTCCAGTCCCTACCAGGGCCTGTCCAGGGACAGCACTTCCATTAGCAGTGACAATGACAATGAAGGGTGCAGCTCGTGAGTCACAGGTAAGGAAGCTAAGGAGAGAGAACATGGGTCTGAATACAGAAGAGGGCTCAGCTGCTCAAAGCATGGTCATTGCACCTGTATACCAGGGAGACATGTACACCGTACAACCATTCTAGAGGAAAAATTGCTGTCGCTGTAGCAAAGTAAAATTTACAGGTCACAAGATGGCAGCATAATCTCACTGGTCAGTGTGACAAAATTTGAGGGTTGAGGTCATTAATCTCCCTCAACTCAAACTCCTGTTTTGAACAATCAGAAAGTCCTGTGTCTTAACCAGCTGGTGCTTCTGGGCTCAAAACTACTGTGTATATAGGTGAAACTATGATGTTTGTAGGTGAAAATCCTGTTACATCACTTTTCAGACTAACCTGTTTAATTTAAATTCAGTTAGATACGCTGTGATAGTGCTGAAATAAATTGCTCACCTGGAATTCAATACTGAATGAAAAATGACACCAGCATGTTATGTAACTAATCAATAAAAAAGCAACATTTATGGAACACTGACTTTGCAAAGCCTGTGTGACAGTCACGTTTGTTACGCTTTCCCTTCCTTTCTGCTCTTGAGAGCAAGATATTCTGCGCTCTGCCTCAAAATACACATTTCTTACTGAACATTAATCTTTTTGTAGTAGTACTGAGTGAATATATTCTCTGCGAAGAGCTTATTTAATCCATTATTCTCTTTCTGTTTGAGGGATATGTAAGTAATCTGTATTCAGTTTTCATCTGCCTATTTGCCTGCCTGTCTCTTGTGTCTCTCCTTCAAAGAAGTCTCCCTATTCTTACTATTCTTCATTAGCTGTACCTTTCAAATGTGCAGTACTTGATTTGGAAAAAAAGAACTGTGGTAGGGAGAGATGATTCATCACAGCAGTCACCATATTATATAACACAGAGTGATAACAACTGCTGAGAACATTTGTAGCAGCAATATTCCCACTTACAGATTTAAATACTTCCCTCAGGAATGTCTGTAAAAATAAACGGAGGTATCTACATATACTTGGAAGGACAACCAGCCATGAAAGCAAGGAAAAAGTCTACCAATTTTCAAAATTAAGTGCAATTTTGGTGATATTGCTGTAGAATTAAATCATAGATAGTTAGGTGCACGTTCCAGGTGCACTTTTTCGAGGAGAACGTAGAATCACATGTCTACCAGTTGCTTGCATCTACCAAGTGAATATGATGTTTTGGCACATGTGCAAACTGGGTTTATGGGTGTTTACTTGCTGGACTTACAGGTGTGTTTTCAGAGGACATTTTTGCAAATGTTAGACTTTTGAACAGTTTTGAACAAATGGTCATTGACTTTGGTTTTGTATAGCTGTTCACATGACAATTGTTCTATCCAAGCTTACTCTCACCGGTCAATATAATTGCATCTGAGCATCCCTAAGCTAAATTTGATAAAGTAAAAGAAAACTGAGAAAGTTGTACACTGGCATTTCCGTTAGCATGTTGTTGCTGGGCTAAGCAATTGGCCGCGTGGTGTCACTGTGTCTTAAGGCAGCAATACCTCTAGCAAGAAAGCCTTTAGCAATTCCAAGTTTTCCTAGTATCCCAGCAATGTGATATTATCTAAGGAGATGCTTCCGCAAAAATGGCAAGGTCATGGAAGCTTCGCTGTAGGAGTGTTTGAGGGAGATATTTTATACAAAGCATCTGTTTCGCAGCTGCTTGTGCCTTCCTGGAATACATCAGAAAAGTTTTAGTGCTTCTTCTCCAGATGTGTGCATTTGGGAGCATGCTTATATGGAAAGCTTTATCTTAAACAGTTGCAAGTCAGAGATTTAAAAATTCAGTGGCGCTGGACTCATCCTACATTTTAGTCATAGTCCTTCTTCTGTTCTTCTGTCTTGTATATCTGAATGCACAACATTATTTGGCTCTGCTGAGCAGAGGAAACTTGGCTTATGGAGCTCAGAGCAATATAAACTACAGCTCCTGAGACCCACATAATGCCATTTAATCCCCCCTAGTCCTGAAGAATGCTTTGCTACCACACCTGCTCGAGACCGCTGTGCCAAAAGCTGATGTATTCGGTGGTTAAGGAGTTTCATAATGTACAGCTATAGCAACACTGAGGAAAACAATTGTGTACAGATACAGTATCAGCCTTAGCCAAGAAGATGATATCTGGCTCAGTGCATACTGAAAGACTGCAAAATCTCATGCAGTAAAAAGTGTTGGTGTGCACTGTTTCCTCTGTAAAATGGTAAGTGAGCCTGGAGTAGCCAGCCTTATGCTAACATCCTGATAGTCTGAGTAGGTTAGGTTAAGATTTTATAGAAAGGATAGATGTCTGACAATGACTTACCACCCACGTAGAGTGCAAGGTGCTTTGTTTTGATTGCTAGGACACTAGGTAGTTGCAATGCTTTTCCTAAGTCAGCTGCTCTGCTTTGTATGAAGCTTACTCTCTGCATAGCTGCTGAGAATGATAGTGCTGTTTTAAGATGCATATTTCTTAGTGATAGCTTTGCTACTGATTTTGTTTGGGCCAGGAGTTCACTTGTAATATACATGTTATGATGGCCGTATCTTCAATTTAAATGCATGGTCAAACCATATTTAGAGTTATGAGGCCTACAAAGCATGGCTATGAAAATTCTGGTGTCTCGGTATGAATTTTGGTGCAATGGTATAAATTCAGCAAATGGCTGCGTTAGACTGGCCTTGAATGTGACATGACACTAACCGCTAAATAAAACCCGGGCTGTCAGATCTCACAGGCTAGAGCAGAGCAGAGATGCCCTGGAGTATGTGACTCTCTTGAAGAAGCAGCAACAGCACCCAGGGTGGGTTTGGAAGACAAGAACACATTTGTGAGCAGCAGATTATGTTGTGTTTCCTCTTGTTACTTGCAATGTAACAACAGCTTAGAAGTATGTTCAAAGTTACTAATTTAGGAACACTTATTTGAATATGATTTTTGGCCTATGATTCCTCCCCTTTCTCCCTCACCATTGCTTCTGTGATTATCTTACCTGGAAGAATTCTCCATTGGCCTCTGTGCTGGTGGTGACCCTTGGTATGGGAGCTTCTGCAGAGGGTAAAACATGATATGGTTCATTCTGGGGGAAGAAGAGCTTAAGGCTCTTCTTCAGTGCAGAAAGTAGCATTGAACGGTAATGCAGCAAAGCAGATGGGGTCTGCTGCAGCAGAAGGTGGTACAGGTGAACTTTGGAGTAAATCAGGCACGTTGCCAAAACAATTTGTCCTTGTTCCACAAATCTTGGAAATTGCTGACCTCAGTAGCTAGACACAAAATGCACCTTGGTAGTGTACAAGGGAGTTCTACCATAACTATAATTATCCTAATGGCACTGCTGCCATGATGGTATATAAACTATAAACAGGAAAGGCTGAAACCCACTGACACATATGAGACGCAAATGAAGGGCTAGTGCCTCTACTATAGGAATACGAATAAGAAATGGAAACTGGCTGAGGAAATCCCTGAAGATTTTTCTCCAGGAACTGCCCTCAAAATGTTTGCTCAGGGCAGAAAGGTGGGAAGAAGGAGAAGGGTTTATTTCCTCCCCTTGTGGTTTTATGAACCCCAGGCCCTGGAATGAAGAATCCTTCTGAGAAAGCTTTTGTATGTTGTCCTGTGCAATATATTTTCTGGGAAGCTCTGTTACTCTATATTTGCTGGAAAAGATACACTATCAGCGGCGATGGTGTTTAGTTTCTAACATTAGACAACAGAGTGAGTCTCCTTGAAATAATGGGAACAGTTTGTCTCTTCATGTGAACCTTTTTTATAAAGCACATAGATCATCACTGCCTATGGATATTAGTCAACTACAGGCTCCTAATATATGTTTGAAATGTGAAGAAAAGCTTGATGCATGGGAGAAAAAGAGATTTTTAAAGCTAAGGCTAGCTACGGTTATTTGGTCTGACCTACACAATGCATGTATTTTTCTCGATAATTCCTGTTCAAGTTCCTAAAGTCTGATTGAGCTACAAAGGACAATCATCCAGTCTTGATTTAAATTTAGCTATCATGTGGGAGGGAAATGTGGTGTGGAGGCTGAGAAAAGTCGTGGGTCACAATGTGAAAGGAAGGTGCAGGAGGGAAAATACATAGTTTTGCTGTAACACAGGTTTCAAGGATCAGAAATAGAATTTGTTGTCATTTATGGTACTGTGGCACTGCAAAGTCAACAGAGAAGTGAGCCCCATTTTGCTAAAAGTGATACAAGTTCCCAGATAAGCTGTAGAACTTGCTCAGAAAAAATCTACAATCTAAATAAATCATATGAACACCAACGCAGACACCAACACAAATGAGAAAACAGAAGTAAAAGGACAGGACTTAAACAATAATTAAGCCTGCAAATGAAATGTGATATGTTTGGTTTTCATGGGGAGCAGAGAGGGGAGACTGGGCTGATGTTTGTGCGTATTCCTTTGTGTGTTGTTTGGTTGTGCTCCAATTCATCAAACACTTGTTCACCTAAGGCGGCACTTTAACTGTGGATTATCCTGATAATATCAGTTAGGCTGTTTCTGAGAGGAATATCTGCAAGTGTCTGAGAGGATCAAAGCTTTGAACTTTTTAAATGCATGAGATAACTACTAAATGGGTAGCAGAAAAGCTGGTGTTGTCTAACCACAAAACCTGCTGATGAATTCTCAGTAGCTGCAGATCAGGAAGATGTCTCTGAATCTTTTCAGCACATCTTTTTCCAACAGCAAACAGACAACTTTCAACTTTCAGAATTTTACTGTACGTTGATTTTTGACTGGCTGAATTTTGATTAGATCCCCTCAGTAGTCTGGAGTGGTGAGGGACAGGAGGCGTAGTGTAAGAGATGAGGATTTTACTTGTGCTGGGCACCACACAGGTAGCAGTAAAAACCCTGAGATGCTCTTTTGTCAGAATGTTTTGTGTTAGACACTGTCATGACACAGCCAGACCACATAATGGTGATGAGTATATGTGTCAGAAGGAAGGAAATGAAGCTTGAATGATCACAACCAGAACTAGAATTAAGAAATCAAATAGGTGTTCCTGTCTCTAGAGGCTGAAACGGATTGGCATGGGTTCATCTGTACAGTTCTTCTTTCAAAATGTTAGGTACGAAAAGAGTTGTTAATAGACAGCTGTTAAGATCTGTTCCCATTTAGGAAAGCATCAAATAGATTTGCAGTATCTTTATTTCTTGGTTTTGCAGTGGATACTGTAATATTTTCTGTTGAAGTTACTAATATAGGCTTCCTAGTACATGAGTATGTTGAATGAAAATTAAGCTGTCCTGCTCACTAATTCTTACAGACTGTCCCTGTTGCCCAGTAAAACCAGTAATTTACTTTCTGACTCCCAGGTTATTCCCCACAGAGTTGAAAGATGTTTTGTTGGTGACAAGTGAACAGCATTTAGCTGCATCTGTAATCATGTAATACAAGCTTTCATTTAATTTGATTCAGAGTCACATAAGACTAGATGATGTCCTCTGCAGAACCAGAAGCGTCTTAAAGCATGAACTCAGAGGGTGGGACACATTTCTGCCCCATGTTATGGCTGCTAGACGTTTTGATGCTCTCTGGACCATGTGTAAAATGATGTCTCCTATGATACAGACACTTAGTGGGGAATACACTAAATTTCTCTGAACATTGACAGTGTCAGTATACAATGTTTGGGTTCAGAAATGGAAGGTGTCTAAAAGGGATGTTTTCAAATGATAATTATTTGGAAGAAGGATCAGAGATATTCCGTAACAATAAAATCATGAGAATTTTTCTTTGCTTTTGTAGTTTGTCTTTCCTCTGAATTGCCCCAGTTTCCCTGATCTCAGGTGACCTGGCTGTTGCTACTTTCATTTCACACTACAAATTGTTCACTAACTTGCCTAAGATGTGCAGAGAATTTATGACAGAGCCAAGGAGTATTCAAATGGAGCAGGGGGTACATTACCATTTTCATTCTCATTTCCTCCCTCATCTTTTTCCTGTAAGCAAGAGCGAGCAGTTGTTGCACAAGGCATTCTGTGCTTTGTAGTGTGAAATTCTGTGCTCCACATATCTGTCCATGTTGTCAGCTGTTTGTGTATCAAGTCGGAGGAGGAGGAAGAAGTATGAGGTGTGTTAACAACAGTCAGGTTCTTCCCATTCACAGTTTTAGCATATGTGAGGAAGTGATGTCTGATGAATAGAGCTGATCATAAGTTTTCTGATGCAACACTTCTGCTTTTGAAAATGTTGATTGGATTCTGTATTGCCAGGCTGGCTGGTTCTCCAGCTTCATGGAAACCTGCTTGGAAAGTTGTCAGGCTGTCATAAACCTCATGGACCCACTTGGCCTGTTCCACTGGCTACCTACCATTCTGTGATGCCAAGACACTGCTGGGTTCTCCCAGTTACCAGTGGCTACCCCCTAGGCTGGCCAGCAGTTGGATGAGCTGCCTATTAGATGTTCTTCAGCTGTTGGCCAATTCCTTTGCTTCCTAGATCTCTAAGCTTCAAAGCTCCTAGCCTGTCCATGTGACTGCCTAGCCACCCATGTAGTAGCAAAGCAGCTACATTGGCGGGGTCCTGGCATGTGAACGGAGGTATTAGCTCAGAAATGTTTCAAAACCTTTCTTATACATGTGAGTGAAACCTTTTTGGAAAGGGTGAGGGGAGATGTGCCAGCATGATTTCCTCTGTGGGATGAACATTCCAGTTCCAGCACTGGTGCAGGCAAGTCACGGGACATCTTACCTTTTTGTGGTTCACAGCGTGCTTGCTAGTACTTGGCTGACAAATGCATTCAGTATGTGTGTGAGTACACAGTAGGGAAGACCAACAATTAGTGGATTTGAATTATACAAGGCAAGGGTCTCTGCCGCTTCGCAACATATCTATTGCATGGGGAGAGATTGCAGAGTACAAATTGTGTGTGCTGCAAAGAAGGCACCATCACTGGTTTGTGCTCCGCTGCATTGGCAGGCTGTGGATGAGGCTTGATTCCTGGAGGTATTTATGGGAGAGGTCACCATATGAAATCTAGTCTTCCATCAGATCTCTACCCCTGGAAGCTAGAGTCTCTGAGTGAGTGCATCTCCTCCAGCTTGGACTCTCCCTGGCTAGGCCCAGGAGACTCGATTTTGGACCTTTGGCACATAGATCTGGATTCTCTGGCAAAAGAGGCAGTGTAGGTAGCTTATTTTAATGTTCTGCTCTGAACAGACTCAATGTTTCTCATGACTTAAATAAAAATTTTCTAGCTTGTTGGCCGTATCATCTCTCACCTGCCACATAAGCCATGGATGTTGGAGGCCTAAGGTTAAAAACACCCTTGTTCATTGAAAAGCTGAAGGCTATACGTTTCTATTGGCTTTGGTGTGAATTTCTATTCTGGGTTCTCAGGTTTCAAGAAGCATTGCAGAAAAATCTTAGTAGCTTCAGAAGTTTCAAGATATTCTATGAATTAAGAGGTTAAAAAAGATCTATGCCTGTAAAAAATCAGTTTTCTACTAGAATGGAAGCATTTAAAATTGCAGTCAAGTGTTGCATTTTAGGTGCTGCTGAAACAGAAGAATTAAAACTGACCTAATGTGCATGCATAGAGACATTCAGAGATAGTATCAGGCTCCATGGATGACTCTGCCTTGGCACAGGCTAGCTTTCCTGAGACTGAGATGCTCTGTGTGTTTCAGGTGCCAGGCGCTCTGCTCACACTTGTCCGCCTTCTACATTGGGTTAAGGAGAACAGGTGACAGAAAACTGCTTTCATACTGCTGGAGTAAAGCTGAGAGTGCTTTCAGCAGGGTGCATTCCCAGTTGTGCTATTAGGAAAACTTTCTGACTTCTTTTTGAAACCCTTCTCTTGAAAATTTGAAGCTAAATACCATAACCATAAGTCATCTTCCTGTCAGTCAAGTGGTGAAGTGTAATACTTACTTAACTCTTCTGAGGTCTTTGCTCAAGCAATTTCATACTGACATCAGTGTCAGACTGTTTGAATAAGATCTGAAGATAAAGGTCTCAGAAACTGGCTTGAGTGGAATGACGTTGAAGTATCTTACTCAATTATTTCAATTAGATGCTCTGCAATCACTTGGTTTAAAATAAAAGAACAATTTCTAAACATAAACACAGTGGATTTCAACGTGTGGCTTTACACTGACGTGCCTTGGACGGATAACACTCCACTCCTCAGAAACCCCAGGTACCTAATAAGCAGCTTCCTCCCATCTTGAAGCTGCAAAGATCACTATCTTGCTGTATTTAGTGCCACACCTGCAAAATATCTAAGGAAATTAGTAGCTCTTACTCTGGCCAGGAAAAAGAGCCAGTGATACTGGCTTTACTGTATAATATCTTTATTCAAGATTGCAGTGGTTCAGGAGATAGGTAAGAGGATATAGCACCTTTTACTTTTCTGAAACAGGTTTAGATCTTGATAGCCAGAAGGACGGTTCGTTTACAAACACTGCTATCACCTGACTGCTACTCAGATAGACAACTCGGTATTTTGTTCTCATTGACATCAGGTGTGCTGAAAATGGTTGTTTGGAAAGCATTCAAAGATCTAGAATAATTTCAAATTATCTGTGTTGTTTTTCTAAAAAATAATGGGGCAGGGGGGAAACAGTGAAAAATTAAAAAGCTTTTATTTCAAAATTAAATATTTCAGTTTTGGAAGGTCCCCAAATCTGGTCTTTCTGGAGCTTTGCTTTATAGCTTATAGTTTCCAATGGCAAATTTTTGGTTTGAATTTGACTATAAAGAAATATTTTCTCAGACTACTATAATTTTTCTAACCTAGCCACTGAGATGAACAGGGTACGAGCTGGTTTAATGAGACAAAGAGAAAGCGACTGTCATCTCCCATGGTCACTCTGTGGCATAACAAGAAGTCTCTGCAAAGCTGCAGTCTTCCACCTCTGTCTCCTCAATGGTGCGGCTGCATCTAGCACTGGGGAGATCCATCACTTATCTCTACTTATCAGCTTTCATGGGATGAATAAACAAATGTTCTCAAACAAAATCATAGGAGATTCATGTTCATAGGAGTGTTTCAGTAATTGCCATCTTTGCTTGTGAAGCTGTTAGGATCAAGCATGGAAGGACTATGAAGGCAGTGCTTCCCTGAGGGTGGTTTTTTGTACACCAAAACTGAGACATGTTTGTATGAAATTTTGCTGTGCTGTTGCCATCGCTGGGGTAAATAATGAACTCCACAAAATGAGTCTTCAGTACCTTTCGAAAGTTCTATCCCAGTTAGCTTTCAAGTTTATGCCAGCAGTAGGATAATCCAAATCACAGCCATTTAGAGTTGCTACCACTCTGCTGCCCGGTTTCTGGCAGCTCAGCGGTGACTCTGAGCAGCTTCTTGCAAAGGGCGGTTAGTGAGCAGCCCACTGGGTAAGTTACATGAAACTGAACACTGTATTAATTAAGTTTTATTTCTTGCATACTGGGAGCAGCATGGGCTTGCATTGCTTCCATTGTGATTCTGTTTCACGTAGTCTCTTGTGTGCATTATCCAAGTGCCAACAGGTAGTGTATGAAGCAATTCAACCTCAGTGTAATTTGATACGTCTTTTTATCTTTTTTTTTTTCCCTTGTAGCTTATTTCCAAGTACTTTCTTAATTCAGAAAAGAAATAAGGTTCAGTCATAGAGGTGGAATGAGACCAGCTTCATTAACTTGTGAAATCTTTCTAGAATCACTCTTCTCTTTGTTTCCTGAACAGCCTCTTACAAGCTGAAACCGCAGATACAGTGTTATATTTTCTGAATCTAGCCTGACATGCCTATGTCCTCCATCTAACAAGAGGAAGGGGAGGACTTTCTGTACCCCCTTGAAGATATTGCCTACTATGGAGCTAGTTCCCAAATGCATAGTGCTGTGCCCTCTTTGCTTTACATTTAACCTTTCAGTTTTGTCTTTCGTTCTTTATGCAGTCGACTGTCTTACTTTCCCCATGCTGTACATTTTTTGTGTCTGTAGTAAGGCCTGACATCATGTCGCCCATCTCCCTCATGTCCAGGAGGAAATGGACGTGGTACTTGTCAGTGTACTTGCTGACAAGCAACACAAAATGTTTTATGTATTTTGGCTATGCTGATTTCCTGGAGACATTAATTTCTTGGAGGGGCTATTGGAAAAATTAGTTCCATAGCTCTCCAAAATATCTTCTGCACCCTGATTTAAAGACATTCTGGGATCCTTTTTAATTCTTTCCTGTTCCATTAAGACTTAGGTGTCCCCACTGCAGCTGTTCTGTTTTTAATGTGTTGCTCTGTTTCCAGGCAGACATACCCCTCTTTGAGTGGAGTTCATTTTTCTCTGGCTGTTTTTCCATTTGCCTTCTCTTTAGGAGGTAAATTTGTCAGTCTACTATTTTGGTCTCTCAGTTCACTACAGCAGCAGAAGCTGTGATCAAAGCTGCAACAGCAATATCAAGGAGGAAAACCAAAACTCGATTCTGAAGAAGAGCTTTTTTTCTGGTTTTCTCCGCTTTTTTTTTCTTCTGTCTGGAAATGGGATACTACAGGCTCCTGTGTCCAAGCAGACATGGAGAAGAATGCTTGCACCACAGTCTTGACTGCTTCGGTAAAAATACCCAAGTGAAGCTGTCAAAACAATGTTACTGCGGGAGTGCAAGTCTTGCATGGTTAAGTGCTCTGAACACCAGATTGCTTTCTGATGAGTTTGGCTGTTTTTTCTGGGAGTTTTGTAGCTTGCCTTTGATTTGCTGCACATACACAGCAGACCTTTATTTGAGAGATCTTTCTTTTCATTATTTCAAAAATGGCAACCTAACTAAGCACTCAAGTTCTCGCCCTCCTGCTTGGGTAAGCCTGCATCCAGTCCTCACCTTTAGCTTGGTGACTGCATTGCCAGCCACAGCTGAGTCTTTGTGAAATGTCAGTTTCAGCTGTTTGTTGTCATTTGCATAAACCCAAGAGGATCTGACTAGAATTGATTTTCAAGTGGTAACAGGTTTTTTTTTGTGGAAAATGCTTTAAAAACTAGTTTAAAAGTGATCCACAGTGTGCACCGGAGTTTCAGCAAAAATCTAAAGGCAAAGATTTCAGGCAAACCTATTTTCCTAAATAATTATTGTGGTTACATTTCATTTTTTTTCTTCTCTTGCCAAAAGCCAAACTCATACCTACTATTCAATGAAAATGAACTCCTGACACTCTTCTTTTCCATCAGTGTAAAGTATCCACTGGCTGTTTGGTGAGGCTTGGTCCTATCTGATATTACTGTCCCATGGAGAGGACACATCTTACTGCAAACTTATGGTGGGCTCCAGACCTTTTCCAAGTCTGGGTCTGCACAACGTCCAACATGAAATTGCAAGTGTGGGTTAAGGTATAACCAGAACAGATTGTCTGGAGCAATGTCCTGACAGGCATCCCATGGGGGTGGGTGATGGGAAGCTTGGAGGTGTCAAGTTGTCATATTCTTCTTGAAGTGTGTAGAGTGGAAGAGCCCAGAAAGTATGCAGCTTTCCCTTTCCCTACCAATATTTATCTCAATTTCACCAGAATCTCTGGATTGGCCAGGTAATCATCCAGCAGGTACTTTGAGACTTTATTTACTGGTTGGCAGAAAGATTCCCAAGAAGATATTAAAACAAGTGCCTATTGTAGAAAGAGTTGAAAAGAGCGTTCAGAAGTGGGTTGGTCTCCCACCAGATATTTTAATAGATGAGATTCAGCTATCCCGTCCCTTCGATTTTTTTCTGGAATATTTTGTAGAAGAACTTAAAATCTACTGAAAATTCAGCTACTGACTAGATGGATGGAAGAGATGGGGAGTGAAGCAAGACTTTCCGAACATGGCAGAATCCACCCCAAAACCTGGCAGGACAATATTGGGGCAATAACAAATTGTGGGAGGTAATAAACTGACAGGCAAAGATGTGGTAACTGCAGCTTGCCTCTCACCTCTGACATCGTAGCTCTTTCCCTCTCAGACATAGGCAGACTCTTCTCCACACAGAGGAGGCAGAGGGTGGAGCTCAGCGACTGTATAAATTATATGTGTCCTTCAGGCTATTGCAGCAGCAACAACAAGCTGAGAGCGTGTTTGTCAGCTGACAGATCTATTACCCAAACTGGGTTTTCTGTTGCTGTCACCATCTTGTGTGTCATGGGGAGCCCACCAGCCAAGGTAAGAGAATTGCAGCTATATGCTTTGCTGTGGCCCGGCACCTTGCTGCTGGGACCTCCCTGCTCCAGTTCTCGCGGGCAAACTCCCTCCTCTTTGCATCTGCTGAGGAGCAGAGACAAACTGCTGCCTGTGCGATGTGGCAGGGCCATCCTGAACTTTGCCAATTTATCGTTTTCCTCACAGTAACTAATATGTCAGAGTGCTTCAGCGAAAATGCAGCAAAAATGTGGCCCTTTTCTTTTATCGTGAGGTGTACATGCTGGAGTGAACACCGGGAAGGAAGAGAGGGCTGGCGTTGATGAGTTTACCTCACTGTAAAAATCAAGGTGCTTTAGCCTTACTGCATACTTTTCTCGGGACAGCACATGTTCGTTGCTTGCTCCAGCTGAAAAAACCCAACAGTTTTTTCTAGCAACAAAGCATAATTTATATTACTTTAGCTCGGGGGAAGAGTTCTAATGAGCTCTTCAACTGATTTAGCTATCTTTAATGTAATGATTACAGCGTCTGTGATTCTAGTGGAAGTATTTCATGTCTGAACTTGAGTTTTCTAGTAGCAAGATCCATTCAGAGATTTTAACTGATGGTTTTTAGTATAAATCAACAGAATTATTAGATGAGAGTTATTTTCTCAGGTATATCTTTACAAAGTAATGGACGTGGTGCCTGAAATGCAATATGTAAATTATATACAACTAACCATTCTTTACATATCAAACCCTGTGTCAAATTTTGCAGCAAATAAAAGAAATATGAACATTCATGGGTTTTAAATATAGTGAGAAGCAATGTTACATGCTATGGCTTCTAGAGAATCGTTAATCATTAAGGGTAAACAATACTTATTATACTTATGCCATGGTAATATTTGCAGGTGAGGATAAAGATTCAGGAAAATATCAGTAGCTTGAACAGATAGCTCAAATGATAGATTAAAAATTTTCAAACACTGGATGCTCAGGGCAAAGAATATAAACTGTAGATGTAATGTACTTTCTGGATAAAATTTGTATCTAATTTATCCGCCTGTTAGATCTAGACCTATCTATCTATCTATCTATCTATCTTAGATGTAAATATTAGCTATCAATTTTAAATATCAGTGTCGTATCTAATAATATAATTCTGGATCTGATAGAAGAATAGATAGCTTAGGTATAATTTTATCTAGAAAGTCTCAATTACAGCAAAAGTTCTTGCCTTTCATCCTGAGACTGCAACTGCTATTCCACGTGTATAGCCATACTCCTGGTTAATAGCCAACACTGCCAAGAGGTTAGAGTACAAGCATAGCTTGAGGTAAGCAAGCTTCTGTTCCCAAGGAAGGGGATTCATTCAATACTGCAGGTAGCTCTGCCTTTCTGTCAGGCAAATGCATTTTTCAGTACGTGTAAATTGGTAAATAGATATGGAAATCAGAGCGAAGTGGATTTGTGTGGTTTTTTTTCTTTTATATCAAAAAGGCGCAAGTTGTTTAGAGAAGTGTGGATACTTTGAGCTATCTAGGAAGACCTACTAAAAGTTTTGCTGTTTAAAAAAGCCACCAAATTGACACAGGAGTGATGGACAATATTAATTTACAACTTACTGGGAATGCTTTTGATATTTCTAACAGGGTCTTTTCTTTAGATCAGACAAGAATAATCACTCTTTAGCTGTTTTATCTTGAGAACTACAGAATAATTTTTGTGTTGTAAAATACTCATAAATTCTGTCAATACAAAGCCCCGAGGCACCCACTCATACATGTAAAGAAGTGACTGATGAGTGAATATGAAGAGGAGATGCATCCCAAATCCACAATGACTCTTGAAACAATCTGTCACTGATAACATGAAATTACAGTAAATGTTTGAAAAGCAAATTAGATTTACTCACTAACTGTTCAACTTCCAATGATAAGATTTTGGATAATTGTGATTCTCAAGGGAAATGAGGCTTTCATGGTCATGCTGTCTCCTTCTATCCCCTCTCCTGGTTTTGCATATTTCTTCAGTCACTTGCTTTTCCCACCAGAACTTTGCATTCCTCTAATTTTAGTGAAAATAGGCAGGTGGTTGGAAGGACAAATTGCTGGCAGTATTCTCACTGATGGAGGGGCTAATAAACTCAGCCCATATTAGATGTTAAAGAATCTATGTAGAAGAGAGCGCTTTGGAACAAGGCTGGTCATGAAGCTTTTTTACAGTTTATAAGTTTATAGCTTTAACCTTGATTTGATAAATTGCCAAATTGTAGTTAAACCAAATCCTCCGTATCTAAGATAAAATAAATGGTAAGAATATGCCAAATGATTACATTTGGTGTGAGATCTTGCACATAAGATATTTTACACCTTCTAGTATAACACTGGAGAAAGAAAAAGTAATTATTCCTGTCTGAAAGATATTGATAAAGCTGAGTGATAAATCCTGCAGCTATTTACAGAACGTCAAAGAACAGAGAGAAAAGTCCTCATTATAAAGCTTAATAAAATTTGGTGTTATCCCATGGTGATAACTCAGCTCAGAGAACTGCTTAGGTTTGGTGCAGGGGCAGGAAAACACTGAGATTCCAGTCAGCCTTCCAACGTGTACAAACCAAAGACTTCTTTTTTTTAAAAAAAAAAAAAAAGAAAAAAGAGGTGGTGATGGGAGGAGGTTCCCAGATAGCCAGGCTCTGCGGAAGCTATCCCGTAGAAGACTTTCTAGTGAAGGTAGCCATGAGATCTTGTTATAGGAGCAGCAAGGAGGGGCAATAAGGAGTGAAATCAAAGATATGAACTGTTGGTAGGTTTTTCTTTGTTCACTACCATCCAAAGACCGTCTTGGTAGGCTCCTCATTATTAATGAGCTTTGAGAAGGTTTCATACTCTCGAAGTTGTCTTTCTGGGATAAAATCTTGAAGTGACTAACCAACCACTTGTAAATAGGAGAATTATGTGTCCTCCTGAAGCTGACTGGCATATGACTATTCTCTGGAAGTCAGACAGTAGGCCAGAAAATGTGTATTATTACAATCAATGAGATGTTGGCAACAGGTGTGAACTTTCAGTTTGTTAAGGTTTGACACAGCTTTGACAGAGTGGCAATTCTGCCATTCTGGTTTTATCTCCTATTTGCTGACTTTTCTGTATATTAGACCTAAAATGGCTTCCCCAAAACTTGCTTTGAGAGTACAGAAATGTTGTTTAGTGGTAAATGCTATCAAGCAAAAGAAGTTTGTTTTTAGTGGGTTTTTTTCTGCATTTTTTAGCCTAGTCTTTGGAACTCTGGACGTGTTACTGTTTATTGGTCTGGAGTGTTATTGTCTAGGATACAAATATACACAGGTAGCTGAATCCTGGACTCTGTCATTGGCCTCAATGTGGCACTACTAATTTTCCAGCAAAAATAGAATGATGTGCTTCTGGGAAAGCTGCCTTAGACTCTGGATATTTACAGAGGGGTTTCATTACTCTGTGTGCCTATGCAGGAAACCATGTTTCTCTCGAGGAGAGAACTAGAAAGAGCGGACCAGTACAGGTGCAAGACTGTCAAATGCTGTCTGGATACAATGTCTGTACTTATCAGTTTGCATTAATCATGAAATTACACGTTGCTTTTCATGTTGTGAAAATAGCAAGTGGTATCTCTAGCCATAATATTTTTTTCTAGAAGGGTATTCTGCAGTGCCGGCACTTTTGGGCAAGGATGTTATTTTAGACCATGCAGATCAGACGCTATTATTCTACTCTGGACTACTGCAGAAGAAAATTAGCTCTGCCTTTTTCTGATGAAAAAAAGAATTAGCCCAATTCTGAATGGTTATCACAGGCTGGAGTAACCACAGGCTGGAGTAACTGCAGTCTTAGGAGTGAGATGGCTTCTGGCTTCCCCTGGGTATTTGCACAGCCCATAGGGTTTATTAAGGCCACATTTATTCATCTGAACCTGTTTATCTTTTACACTGCAACAACACCACGAGTGAGCCGCACCAAGTCAAAAGTAGTGAACAGTCATCTTCATGATGTTTCTATCAGCAGGCAGATGTTGGCATGTTTAAGGGAAATGATTGCTGTTGAAAGGGGAAGGGAGGAGGAGTGAGGCTCTCTGGCTCTAGTGGGAGAGGACGAAAACATGACACCTATCTCAGCTGAGAGTACTTTGATGATGAACTGCAAATGCACCATTTTTATAAGCAGTTAGGAAATTTTCATCACCAAAGGTTCAAAGCAACTTGTATACCAACAACCATTTCTCCAGTGAAGGCAAACTATGAGAATGGTTTGGGCTTCTGCTGAGCAAGGGGGAAGTTGGTTACAAAATAACACAGAATTAACATATTAATTAAAAACAGTCAGCTCTGTAATTGCCTATATAATCCAATATTTCATGTTAATGAAACCCACTAGGAATGCTGCCGGAGTGTTCCAGTTGGTACTTCTATGTTAAATAACTATTTGCACAGGAAAATTAAAGTCAAAATCTTTCCATGGACAACTGGAATAATATGGAAGTGTCCCAACTGGAATTTGTAATGTCCATAACGCATTAAACTCAGAATGTTTTAAATATGTCAGTTTCAAATTGGAGGAAAACATAATAGAAATAGTTCTTGTCACACAAGAAAAAATGTGTCCTGCATTTTTACACAAAAAGTGTTTCAAGGGACCATTAAGAGGCCAAGAGACAGAGTAATCTGTGATTTTGTAGGTTTAACAACAGAGTTTCCCTGCTCAGGGTGACTCTTCAATATTAAGCTGAATTTAAAAAGGATGTAACTTGTGACATAATAAAATGTAATATTAATCCTTTATTTGAACACGCTAATTCACAGTTCAAATGGTATCCATTTGATGTAATTTACCTCTAAACAAAACTAAATGAAACTGAATGAAGGCTATTCTTGTCTCTAATAAACACATCCATTTTAAAAGAATTTCAGATTAACTGTACTGAGTGACTCCTTCTATGGACAAGGTCCTCCTTCTCCAGCTCTGTATCTCCAAAGTTAATCATTTCAGTGTCAGGAAAATTAATCATGGTGCTAACTTTCGAAAAAAAACCTGTCAAATTATTTCATTACAGTGTAATAGAATACTCTCATTTAGACAAATAGATACGATGTTTCGGTAAGTGTGTAGTTTAAGCTGCTGTTCAAACTAATGAAATACTTCCAGCGTGGTGTGGCCCTATTTTAATTTATTAGTGGTAGCAGGAGCATATGTTATTATTGCTTGTTATTCCTGACAAGCTGTGCTACTATGCAAAAAAATAGATAAAACATTCACAGAAAATTTAGAAGAAATTTAAATGCTCCAATTTGAAAAAAGAAGGAAATATTTTCCTACCTTTACTATTAAGATTGTCATGTGTTTGTATATGTGTGTTCATTCAGGCTTATCAGAACATCTTCTGAAAATGGCAAATATTTTCTGACCAGTTTAGGTTGGGAAGCTTAATTCTTTGTTAGAGTTAGGAGCAAGTAACTTGAAATAAGCATTACAATGATAGCTTGTCTATGATAGAAATAAATGTCGTGTCTGGAAGGCAAGTGGTTCTGTTCCCATTAGGTATGTTCAAGATACCTAATGATATGGATTCAGTGATATTGCGCCTCCAAAGCAGGGCGCTTTTTTCTTCATCTGAAGTGTCTCTACAAGGCCTATGGTCCATTCACTTGAAGTCAGTAGTGCATTCCTCTAGATGTCTTTTGGTGAGCTTGGCCTACTTATGAGCATCACGAAAACATAGTCCTAATTGGGATACAAAGTCAGAAGTTTTTGGAGCACTTTGGTAACTACCATGCCCTGGCCTAGTGTCAGCGCTGTGCCAGGACTGAGGCAGGTAGCTGCAAGTTTGTAGTATTGCCTTCCAAGGGCCCAGTTTTGACCTTCTTGTGGCACAGTGCCCTCGGCAGATTGGCAGTACAACCATCACCATGGCCATGCGTCAGGTTGCATGAAAGTAGGCACCTGTAGGATGACGACAGAAGCTTTCCATACTGTTGTCTGAATCCATGTTTTCTTTCTCTGTCTTCAGTTACTCAAGGTACTTAGCAAATAGCCCAGTGTGCAGTCGTGCTATCATCTGAACATGGTGTACTTCCAATGGAGGGTGGTCCCCTCACTTCAAACAGGCAAACAGAAGGACAGACTGTCGCCTGTACTGTTCAAAATACATATTTTTTGTATTCTGAGCTGATAAAACTTGCATTTGTTTTCTCTGCAGATGAAGTTTTGCCCCATCCACATGCTTTCTGTAAGAATCATACAAGCTAAGAACATCAAGTCAAGAGACCTGTGTGAGTTGTGCTTTGATTGTGTTTTTAGTCACCTCCAGAGTTTGTACAGTGAGTGATGTTCCTAAGTTCTGAAGGGACACAAGGAACATACAGAAAACACAGCAATATATATATAAATACAAACATAAATACAAAACTACTAATGCCAGAACTGTAATTAGATCAGATGCCTGAGATATCTTTAGATTGGAGGACATATCTAGTGGTATTTCAGGGAACTGGTAAAAACCAAGACACTCAGTTGAATTTCCTGGGCCAACAAGGGAAGTTTGATCTTCTGAGGACACTGCAATCTGTAAATCTTCTAGGAGTGGTTGGTTTTGATGTTCATAACTGGTATAAATCATATAATGGACTGGAATTTTGCCACACAGGCCACATATTTAGGAACCTTCTGTAGAAATGTATCAATTATATTCAATAATCAAACGTAAATTAGAGAATTTCAAGCCTTCTAAAATACAGTATCATTTGGGGTATTTGCTGTTCTCAGATGACCAATCATGTTAAATTATATTGACAGTTTCTGGTTAAGAAGTGTCTCTGCAGATCCAGCCCTAAGCATATGTGAACATGGAGGCAAAACAGGCTTTTTTGTGTACTTTTGTAATTCAGCTTTCATTAAGTCATTATCTCACCCTCACAGCCTCCTATGGCTCCTTCTCAAGGTGTACTATGGAGCAGACATTTGGCTGCCATTTTTACAGAGGTCTCCCATGGGTTCCTCAGTCAGGACAGAGACCTTGAGCTGCCTTTTCTCACACTCTTGAAACTTCGAGCCTGTGTATTCCTCTAGTGAAAAATGACCTGTTCAGCCAAAAAAGCGCCACTTTGCAGTGAGTTACGTGAGTTACAGCTGAGGGCCGAGCACAACCTTGGCCAAGCTTGGACACGAGGGAGATCAGAGGGAGTGAATCCGAAGGACTTTCTCTACTCCTGTGGCAAGTGCCACGTAGCAACGTCCAGAGGTGGACACTAGAAAGGTGGTAGTGTGACAAGGCCTGTATTTCTGAGTTTCAATGATCTCTTCTATCTACTCTATTGAAGGGACAGTTCCACTTTCCTGCCAAAACCTTGCGGGGCAATGTTATTCACTGCTTGATACCAGTCTGAAGTATTTAGGCGTCTTGGGCTGCAGTAGACATCTTCAGTCAAGTCCAGACTCCAGCTCTGAAAGACATCACCTTGGAGATTTCCTTTCACACCGTTGTCAAGCTTCACAAAGTAAATGCACTTTCCCACCCCGGCTCTTCCCAAAGGATGGCTGCTCGAGGCACTGACTGCACTAACCATAAGGAGTAGATGTAGGCTGGAAGAGAGATGAAGATTTGCGACTTGCTCATGCCCTTGTGTTCTTGGGCCCACACCGTCCTTTAGCTGCTACAGATCTTCTTCTCTAGTACCTAACCCTTCTAGACAGCCGTCGTGCCCCCTCCGCATGTTTATGTTGCTAGACTGAACAAGCCAGTCTCCCCTGATCTTCTCTGTAATATGTGTTCTACTTTCCTGTAACCATCCTAACAGACCTTTTTGGATCTAGCTCTAGTTTCACTTAAACTTTTTTAACATCATTGACTGGAATTGTAGGGAATATGCCCGATGAATGGTCAATGGGGCCTTTTATACCTCTTTCTGTTCACATGGGAAACACGGCTCTAAGTCTACTTTGTGTGTGCATGTGTACATTTGCAATTTCTAGTTACCCAGGAATTAGATGGTTTTCCTTGGTTGCTTACAACCGATGGTCTCTTTGCTTATTTAAAAAAAATATGTAATATTTATTAGTCCCCAGAACCATGGCCTTGCCCTGTTTTTCATTTATAACATTGGCATCAGGTATCTAATTTTTCTCTGCTGCAGTGTCTGCATCAGACTGTTATGTGCGCTTGTGGCTGCCATCTGCTTCAAATGGAAAGCTTCGGACCAAAACCATTAAGAATTCTGACAACCCTATCTGGAATGAGACTTTCTACTTTAGGATCCAGAGAGACGTTGAGGTAGTAAAAAAATAGAAATTTCACTATTTTGAATAGCTGGGAACCATCACTTGACACCCTGTCAATCAGCTGTGATAAATAAATTAAGAAAATGCTTGTGTAACAGAATTTGCAACAGACTGGTTAGCATGAAACAGTAGACATGTGCAGTAGTGTTCCCCTCAGCTAGTTCTAGACATTGGTGATATAGATGCCTACATCTGAGCTAGTCCAGAGTTGCTTTGTTGTCACCTGAGAGAAAAAAGTACTGTTATAGTATACTTCGTCTGGGCTATTTTTGATGTTTAATTTAAAAACAGCTTCCCTCCACTGGTTGTAAGGGAAGTGTAGTGGAGTTGCTGTGGTGTGGACCGCAAATTTAATCCTACCCTGTGTAGTTAAGGGAACTTCGAGGATGAAGAAACTGAGTAAGTGTGTTTGGGTGGGTTATCAGTGTGGTGTAGAGCACTGACATCTTTTCTGTCTCAGGATAGTGGGAGTTCTCTGTTATAGGTTGTGGTCTTCTATGTCATGGTAAGTTTCCCAAGGTTGGGTTTAATGATGGTGTTCCACATTAGCAAACTCCTGCAGAAAAGCAAGTTTCTTTATTCTTACCACTGTGCTAATCAAACAGCTGCAAAAGTCTATAGGTTTTTTTTTTGTTTCTGTGTAATAGCAGCTCAGTAAGAGTTCTTACTTATTTTCTTCTGCTACCAGAACGTTTTAGAATTGGCAGTGTGTGATGAAGATCCACTCACCAAAGATGACATGCAGTTCACAGTTCTTTTTAATGTTGCTAGAATCAGACCCGGGGAGACACTCCGTGAGATGTTTGCTCTGAAATCGGAGGTAAGGACTGAAAATACGGGGAAAGATCGGCAAGGCCTCATTGTCCACATTGGCTTCCATGTTAAGTGGGGTTTGGGTCTGCATAAAAAGATAACCTTTTATATCATTACCATCAAAACTTGTTCATCAATGACCTGGATGAAGAGAGAGAGTGTACCCTCAGCAAGTTTGCTGATGACACAAAGCTGGAAGGAGTGGCTGATACATCAGAAGGCTGTGCTGCTATTCAGCGAAATCTGGACAGGCTGGAGAGTTGGGTGGAGAGGAACCTGATGAAGTTTAACAAGGACAAGTGTAGGGTCCTGCACCTGGGGAGGAATAACCCCATGCACCAGTACAGACTCAGGGCTGACTTGCTGGAGAGCAGCTCTGCGGAGAGGGACCTGGGAGTGCTGGTGGATGACAAGTTAACCATGAGCCATCCCTGGCTGTAAAGAACCCCAGTGGTATCCTGGGGTGCATTAAGAAGAGTGTGGCCAGCAGGTCGAGGGAGGTTCTCCTCCCCCTCTACACTGCCCTAGTGAGGCCCCATCTGGA
>Ga0065711_1003109_pt1 | contig 29704 bp, 25 predicted proteins | sample Hoacrofraction12_FD_59098 | JGI IMG/M metagenome (GOLD analysis project Ga0065711, IMG submission 59098) | Hoatzin crop microbial communities from Cojedes, Venezuela - Epithelial fraction 12 v2 (version 2) | ecosystem: Host-associated > Birds > Digestive system > Esophagus > Crop | place... | reverse complement strand
AAATAAAAGAAGGCAGATTTAGATTAGATATTAGGAAGAAATTCTTCACCGTGAGGGTGGTGAAACACTGGCACAGGTTGCCCAGAGAAGCTGTGGCTGCCCCCTCCCTGTAAGTGTTCAAGGCCAGGCTGGATGGAGCTCTGAGCACCCTGGTCTAGTGGAAGATGTCCCTGTTCATGGCAGGGGGGGTGGAACCAGATGACCTTTAAGGTCCCTTCCAACCCTTACCATTCTATGATTCTATGACTCCTTCAACAATGCCTAGGATGGGCAAAGTTCTGGGCTGGTGACTGTGCATGAAAATGTTGTGACTTTGAGATCTCACGTTTTGCCTCCTCTTGGGAAGCTGGAAACATGGAGGGAAGGTCTGCATGCATAGGAAAGAGAGGTTCTTCAGTTTCCCAGTCAGACTCTGTGTGCTTCGGGAAGACAATATAATCCTTCAAGCTGTGATATTCCTATTTAGTGAAGGTATTACATGTCACAGGCAGAAGTGTATCTTGGCGTAGCACCTTTGTTGGTTCTGTTGTACCCTTCAAAGTTAAGACTGATGATCACTTGTGGATTTTCACAGCAAAAAGAAGGTCTAATTGTAGCTCTGACGAGCCCCAAGTGACATGGGCACAGCATGGGACCGAGGGCTGAGCTCGGCAGGTGGCTACCAAGGGCTAGCAAAGCTGAGGAGCCCCTCAGCGTGCGGGCACAGCTGTCTTGGGCTTTTTGCGACAGGGGGTCCATGGCCAATGCAGACCCTGGGGGGAGTCACTGCTGCATCCTCCCTTCCCAAAGACTGCATCCTCCTCATCCTTCCCTCCTTCCTTGCTTTCTCCCACATTTGGCAGCACCACCATCTCTCCCCTTTCTCGCCTCCCCTAGCCCGAGCAGCAGACGCCTGTGCTTCTGGTAGAGGGAAATGCCAAGGTCATGATTTAGCCTGTAAAGCTAGAAAGCTTCACACCACAAGCGCTATCTACACACACCCCGCTTCTGAGTCATTGCAGACGGTCTCCGGCAGTCCCGGGGATCAGAGCAAAGGAGTGTCTCTGGGTGCGAGGGGTCGCGTGTTGCTGGCTGGGTGATCGTCGGAGCCGTATTGCCGAGCGCACACAGAAACAGGCGCCGTGCCTCCTGGCATGAGGCGGGTGCTGACGGCCCACTGCTGCTCTCTGCTTTTGCTCTTTGCAGTTCTTGCCCTGCACGTGTGCCTGCATCGCGCACCCCATCGCACGGCCGGATACCCCCTGCGCCGCGTCTCACCCCTGCGGCCGCAGGGACTGTTTCTAAAACTGAAAACCCGCAACCGGTGTCGTGGCGTTGCGACTGCAGCCCCTCGCTGGAGAGGGGTCGTCCTCCTGGCAGCAGGGGCTTGTCCCTGGGGAAGGACGTGGGCTTCTCCCTTCTCAAAGGCCCCGTGGCGCAGCCAGCTCCAGCCCTCAGACCTCGCTGACCCCCTTCGGAAAGCGCGTGTGGCCGGAGCGGGGCGAGCAGCCGCGCTGGCACAGCAGGCAGCTGGCAGCGAGGGGCTTTGTGTCCCCAGAGCGTTACTGCTTCTCCTGATGTGAAATTAATATACAGTGGAGTGTTACAAATGGTCCTTCTACAGCTTAGCCACAGTTAGAGGACTTGTGTTATTAATGCCAAGTATACTAACAATGTTTTCTAACTTTGATTGAGTTTCTAGTTCTCCCTGACATCTTCTGTTTCACTGCCTTTTATTCCTTCCAGCACTTCTCTTTCTATCATGATCTTGTGTGTCTCAGCTTCCATAGACCCTGTCCCTTTCTAGGGCTTTCTTTAGCTGGTTGCAAAGTGCATTTTGAATTTTTGCTCTTCCTTTATTAACATGTTTGTTTGCTGACAGAGGAACAGAGAGGGAGTGCTCAGGGAGAATCTTTGCTTCTTCCTTTTGCTTTAATATTCTGTCTGTCATCTCGTATCACCTCCTCCTTTCTGCATTGTGGAAGCCTGTGGGAAGATCTGGACTGATGACAGCACTGTCTGGCTCATGCCAGATGGCCCTGTTCTGTGTCCTTTGCCTTTGAAGCCTTGCAGATTATGGGATGTGCAACACCCTCAAATGCAGCTGGTGAATCCATGCAAAATGGAGATATTACCCTAAAATCCAAACCAGCTCTCTGTCTACACTTGCTTCTGCCAAAAGCACCGAAGAAGCAAAGTCAGAGAATTAGAAAGGGGTCACCTGTAAAGTGTGGGGTCTCCATGTCCTTGTGGGGAGTGATGGGAGAGGGAGGTCTGAAAAAGTACTGTGATAAAAAATGGCTTATAAAAATTCTGTGTCCTGTTACAGAACCAAATTGGTCCAAATCCTTGTCTTTTCTTACTATTTTCTTCTCTAGTGTATAATTTGAGGGAGGGTTCAAATATTTCAAGTATTTCCAAAAGACTGGAAAATGTGAAAACATTTTTACTGAACATTTTATGGGAAAACTTTCTGATGACTTTCTCTTTGCCTTGCTACCAGCTACAGAAGCTTTATCCATGCAATAATGATGTGTGCCAGCGTAGGACCATGCTCTTACCTCACGCAAGTTCCCAAGTCACTTTTCAGACCATATATAGGGATCATTCCCACACCTCTTGGGCAGGGTGCCACTTCCCAGTGCCAGCTGCGCTTCTCTGCAGGCCTGCAGAGGGGAAGTGAAGAGGCATTTTTCTGACTGGATGACAGTGGAAATTCTTATGCAGGCAGAAACGTGGTCGCCTCAGCCATAACTCACAGGGAAACCCAGGGCTCCCTCTTGGAAAAGAAATGTGCTAGAGGTTGTTTCGTAACCAGAAATGTTCAGGGCATCTGTAGAACATGTTGGCCGTAGGACAACAGTCTCCCCCTTCCCTGAGAAGTCGTCAGGGGATTGATTTAAAGTACCAATAAGCGTACTGGGAGGCAATAGAAAGATCAAAGGACAGTAACTATTACAGCTGTTTTCCAAAGCATCTTATTCACAGGGTAAGAATATCTGATCCTCTGCTTGATGGAGCTGATGGTCGCATAAAACGCTGCTTCATGTGTCAGAGGGGCCAAGATGCTGGGGGTAACTTTGAAATTAGTCTTTCTGTCTAACCATCTGTCTGTCATCGTCAATAACCTTCCCAATGATTTACCATCCAGGTTCTTGCTTGATCTCTGTCCAAAATTGATCGTTTCGATGTTGAAGTCATTCATCAGCCATTCCTCAAGCCGGGTTTAGCGGCAAAATCAATAATACCAAAAAAAAAAAAGGTTAATGGTTTTCTCTGTAAGAGACTGGTGAGACAGAAGCGACTGCCTGAGAGTGTCCGGAGCCAGCCAACACTGCTTTAATTCGTGTCTGGATAGAAAAATGGGCCCAGAGGAAGAGACCTGACATAAACCCTGGGAGACACCAGCAGCCTGTGTGCGGTGACGAGCACCGGTGTGTGCCTGGGCCCTGGGCCTGGAGGGGGAAGCCGAGGCAGCGGGTGAGAGCAGAGGAGAAGGAAGGAGCATTTGCAGAAGTAGATGGGTGTCTAACGGGTTTGTCCAGCTCAGCCTCTGCCTGTTTCTTTTTTCATTTCTTGTTCTTTCCTCATAGACAAGGAGCACAGCTCACTCCTTCACTCTTCAGCTGTGATACTCCTGCTTATCATGGCTTGTTCCCTGCTCAGAAAACCTTGGTAGCACAAAATATCTTCAGGGAAGAGGGGAGCTGCTTTCATGCCTACTTTATGTGAGGGTCTTTTGTCAAAAGGGCTGCCCCTTTGGGCAAAGAGGGTTCCCGCAGAAGCGGGTAATACTCCATCTGACGTGGAGTGCCACAAATGAAGAGAAACGGTTCCCAGGTCAGAGTGGAAATTACTTTCACTGCAGTCAAATATTTAAATTACCCCTGCTAATCCTGTGCTACCGCAGTGCTCGGTTTAAACTAATTACAATTTCCCAGCTTTATGTAGCAGCGCAATGCACTGGGCAGACCCTGAGTAGCTGGGGACCAGACAGACTGCCTGGGGCTGGGGGTGGCACAGCTGAGGGGTGGCCAGTGGTCCAGCGAGCTCGTGCCTAAGGAAGCAGTGGTGACCATTTTGACTGCAGTCCGGAGGGGCTCAGAGCCTCAAAGGTGAGACAAATATCCAGTCAATGGGAGCATCATGCACATTTAAGTGAAGAAGGGTGAAGAGCGCAGGGACTGGAGGCAGGGTTGGATTCAAAGACCAGGTACCTGAAGGGGGAGAAGGGAGGTTGGGTGGTGAAAATATCGGACTATTGCTCCTGTTAACTTTCGATGGGATGGAGGGCAGAGTACACACAGGATGTGGATGAAATGCAGCCCTGGAGATGAAGCAGTAGTAGAAACCTATAGCAGGAGCAAGAAACCCTCTGGGTCAATGGGCACAGACTGAAGCATAGGAAGTTCCGTCTGAAGATGAGGAAGAACTTCTTCCCTCTGAGGGTGACGGAGCACTGGAACAGGCTACTCAGGGACGTTGTGGAGTCTCCTTCTCTGAAGATATTCCAGACCCACCTGTACAAGGTCCTGTGCAGCCTGCTGTAGGTGACCCTGCTTGGGCAGGAGGNTTGGACTAGATGACCCACAGAGGTCCCTTCCAACCCCGACCATTCTGTGATTCTGTGATTCTGTGACTCTGCATCCAGCAGGAGCATGTGGTGGAGTGCTGCCTGAAATGTCTTGTCAAAATCTTGCGTATTGCCAGGCACTGGCCAGCAAAGATGAGAGGCTGAGGGCCACTTGTGACCAGGGACACAGCCCGTGTCAACTGGTGTTGAGCCAGTGTCAGTACCTAGTGATCTGGGTGGAAATGGGGCATTTCAGCCCTTTCTGTTCCCTTGCTGAATCCACTGCTGGGTGGGTGATGTTCTGAAAAGAGAAGTATAACTGATGATACGTCACTTAGAGGGCGAAGGAGCTGCCAGCTCTGCTCCATCATCAAATGCAGCTGAGGTGCTGCAGAGAGGAGAGGTTTNCTAGAAAGGGCTGAGACACCCTCAGTGAGAAGGTGGTTTCTGTGGGGTAAGAGAGTGTTAAGCAGTGAAATGAGGACAGGACAAGGAGAAGCAGCATGTAAAAGGTTTCCCTGGTCTGTTTTTTGATCAGGAAAAGAGTTTGTGTTTGGAAGATAAACCAAACCGTGGGTGGTGTTAGCCCTTTGCAGGGTGCAGAGATGGGCCCGAGCTGTACAATGGAGCGTATTTTTGTGTGTGTTTGGACTGCTTCAGAATGCTTTTTCTCTTGAACCTTGACGTGTGCTTTGCCCCAAGGGGTTGATGTTGTTTGCACTGTGTTGGTCAGCTCAAAATAGAAAGCCGATCATGAGTGAGCTTCTGTGTAACATCGACTGGTGTGCGTGGGCTGCGCGGCACCGGCCTTGCCATGCACAGCGGGCAGAGTGCGGCTGCGAATCGGTATGGCTCGGGTTTGGTGGAAGAGGAACGTTTGGGGTTGTGTGCAGTCGCGGATGACGGGCTGTGTAACCATTTCCTCATCAGTGAGTGATGCTCCAGGTAAGGGCAGCTTTAGGAGGAGGGAGAAGCACCCAGCGAGTACCCACACAGCAACGCAGGCCCTCGTGCACCGCCTTTATCTGCCGGCAGCCTAATTCCACAGAAATCACGCACGTTAGCAGCAGGCTGCCCATGAGAGTGTTGCCTAAATGAAAGCCCCCGAGAGGGCTCTGTGCCAGGTGGGGGCACCAGGATGCTTCAGAGATAGCACCATCCTCTTGAACACCAGAGCTGCTGTACAAAAGTTTGGTTGGTTGAAAGGAGCCTTTAAATGGGGAAACCCGGTCCATCAGGCTTTGCGTTTTGTCTCACAATGAGGCAATTTTTCTGCTTATAGTACGACGAATAGCAGTTTGTGAATTTGCCAGCCCTGGTGTAATGCATCCTCAGATGAGTGTTACGGGGGTTCCTTTTGTTTGTGTGTGTTTGTTTTTTAAGTGCAGTTGGCAGGGTGGTAACTGGTTACTTCAAGTCAGTAGACTCAGTGGTACGCAGCCTGAATTTCTCTCTGCTTTCTTAAAGTGGTCTTGGATAGCTGTGTGAAACTGCACTTTCAAAATACCCACTGCCCTATACTTCTCTGTGACAGCAACTTCTGCTATTAGAAACTTTGTAGTGGGTGTACTATAGCTACATAACTTTATTAAAAAGATGGTGAGCAATTTCTTTCATCCTCCATGTCCAGGACATGATGGTGATCAGCAGTTCTATTAAAAAGACGGGTTGGACTCCGACTCTTTTTGCTGCAGGTTGTAGACTTGCCAACCCTGTTACTTTCTGGAAATAGCTTATTGTTTTTCTTGGCAATTTAGTGGCCTAGCCAGGTCTAGACATCTGTCTGCTGTACAATACCAGATTAATTTGTGCACCTATGATAGCCCGGTGTGCTTAGGTTTGAAAAGTGGCTGCTGCACATTCACGAGGATCCCAGACGGACGCATTTGGCTTGCTGTGTGTGAACAGGCTGGTTCCGCATGCTGGTATCTGACCTCCTGGATGCTGACAGGCCTGGATTGTGCTAGTACTGTGTGGCAAGACTGTTTCTGCACCATGCACAGTGCTCAGGGTTCCAGCTGATGGAGCAGGAATCTAAGATGTTGCATCAGTACAGGTAATACTGGTTGATGCTCAACCAACACTACGGGTTTTGTCATTCAGCTCCAGCTTTGTGCGTTGGTGAAAGGTGATCCAGAGATTGCTTATCCTCCATGCACACTAAATGAAAATTGTCCTTCATAAGAATGTCAAATGTGTTTCCGAATGAGATCTCGCAGGACAGGATAAACACACATATTTTGCATGTACAAGACAAAGTCAAGAGATATGAATCTTTTTAAAGTCTATACCACTCAAGTTCAAAAGCAAATGCTAGTCCCTGGAGTGTAATGTGTTGCCATTTTAAAGCTGTGAGTTAGTATTTCCATCCATTGTGTCAAAAACCTGTTTCACTGTGGGGGAAAAAGCACAACCCATTGTGCTCAGAAGGAAGAACAATACTTGAACAAAGAGATGGCTTATTTTTTCTTCTGTCCTTAAGTAAGCCAAACCCACCATCTAGAACGTATTTAAGAAATCCAGCTGAACAGAGAGCAGTAATGGGCGTTCACATTGTGTTCTGCCGCTTTAAGATGCCTAATGGCCTTGGCAGTCTTATTTTAGGTCATGTCGCTAGGGAGAAGCTGACATACAAGTAAGGAGGACCCAGCACATGGTCTGACGTGGTGTGGGATGGATAAAGCAAACAATCAAGAGTCCCCCTGTAGCAGTCCTGCTTTATGGAGTTGGCAAAGAAATACGCTCTCTGCGAGTACCCGCTAAAGAGCTCAGTGGTGCTATGGGAATTTCTCTCTCGTTTTATATTCCCCATATCCACTTTTGGCACCTCCGGCAACTAGAGAGTTGAAGGGATAAAGGCAGCTCATTAGGGGCCTCATCCAAACCCCGTGGATATTGCTGAGAGTTTGTGCCACCAATGGGACTTGGCTGAGTTTAGTTATGAGCCGTTATCTCTTCTCCCTGTTTATGGATAGCTGTGACTTCACTACTAGTGAGTACGGGCTAGTCCCATTACCTATCCCTTCTCTGCGGGGCGGCTGCAGGGTTCAAAGCAGTGAGCTTCCCCTCCCCCTCTCGTAAAGACTCATCCTTTGTTTTTCTCTGCATCTGTTAGCCAAAAAGACACTATCTAAAGTGAAAACACATTCCGTTATTGTAGTTTTGCTCCTTGGAATGTTATGACACATCCCTCAGATACTGGCTTTGTTAACTGTCAACAAATTAGTGTCCTCTCACTCCCAGCATGTGCACTCGCGGGAACTCTTGGCCCCTGCTGTTACAGAGAGCAGCACCAAGGCTCAGTCCAGGGAACACTCCCTTTCCTGACCTTTTGCCCCAAAACTCACCTTCTTAGCAGCTGAACAGTGGGGTAGCATTCCCCCAGCTAGGAAAGCTTCCTCTCCTTCTGTAGCATCAGGAGAAAATGGCTGGCACCAAACTGACTCGCTGTTGCCAGCAGGACTGGAGGCAAAAAATATCATGCCCAGTCCTGAAGCAGCTTGGTTATCCGCCCCATCTAGATTTGTTTTATATGCTTTATGAAAGCAGATGAAGGTCTTGAACTTGGGTAGTACTTGCAGCAAAAAGCCTATCTGAAAGCCTGACCCAGCAGTGCTATACGCCGTGCTGAGAAACTGGTGCTAATGGGGGGGAACCACAGCCCACAAAGGCAGGAGAAGGGAAAACCCCCCCAGCTTATCTCTGCTTGTCTCCTATTTCTAACTCTGTTCAGTTAGAGAACTGGAGCAGAGAAAAGTCCGAGTAAATTTTCTTCGCTGTCCTACAGCCTTCAGTTATGGCTCGACAAGGGTCTGAGCCGGTTTCGCGTCAGCAGATTAGCCGCAGGGCCATCCTTTTGCTCGCTCAGTGACCCACAAGGTCCCTTTGGAACCCTGATGCCATGGCAGGCTGAGTGCTGGAAAAGGCAGAGGGTGGCTGTGCTCTGCCCTGCGGCTCGCAGCAAGAGCTGGGTCTGCGGCGCGGTCAGTAAATGCTCGTGTAAGCAGGTCTGCTCTCAGGATTTAAATCAGTGTGAGAGATACCAGGATCATGGTCCTTGCGATCTGGGGATTATAAACCAGTTATTTTAATCACATGATTAGAACTTAGATAAACAGTCAGTGAGTAACCAAGGCATGTCCCCCAAATACAGTGAGTCAGACACACCATTTAAGGCAAATGAGAGGGGCATAGCTTCATTCCAGCCCAAGGCTTATCCCAAAAGCGTTCCAGCCCTCGGCTTGAGGCACTGGCAGGAGGAAGCTTAGTCTTGAAAGTTTTTTCACTCACTTTTGCCTGCAAAGTAATTATGCAACTTCACTGCTGTACTTTAGTCTGCCAGCAGTATGTTACCTTTACAATATGCTAGTGTAGCTTTCGTAAGTAGCTCCTGTGTATGCCCAAGGTCAATAAATATTGTCAATAGTGGTGCATGCAAGCCCTACCTTCTGCTTTCTACTGAAGAGCGGCAGCAGCTCAGTCAGACTTTGAAAGAGACCCGCTGACTGCTCTTGCTTAGAGATCTAAATTTTAGAAACAGATGTGCCATATCTGATTTTTTATGGCCCCCAAGCAATCAGGCTGACCATGACAGTACTACAGAGCGAGCGAAGGGGAACTTCACATGCTTGTTAGCACTGCCTTCATGCCTCACCCTCGCTCTGATTGTGCATCCTGACTTTCCTTCTCTTCTTCTTGGCTTTAAGGGACAAAAGGTAAATTAGGGGTGAATTTAGGCATGGAGGGAATGGATTTTTGCTATTTTAATGGGAGTCTTGTCTTTTAATGCATGGAAATTTCTGCCTGGTCTCCTGTGAAGTCAGTTTATGCTAAGGTCAAAGTCTTGCAAATATTCAATTAGGAGACCAGTCAAGTATGTGGGATTAAGTTGTTTATACAAATGTTTGCAGAACCAGAGTGTGAGTTCACAGGCAGGCATGGGAGCTTTGGTTTCCCAGCTGATCCATAAAAAGGGTCAAACATGGTATTCTGATAAATGTAGCGTACTGTCAAAAAGCCGGCCAACCTCAATCTGGTCCTGACTGGAACTTCCAGTACCGATTCCCTGTTGTTTATCAAGGTTAAGTTGGAGGCTGATGAGACTGCAGGATGTATCATTTAAAAACAATTTCATTCTCTTTGCTGGGCACCACTGCGTGGCTCTACACGTATACAGGCAGCCAAGAGTGTAAAAGCAGATTCTGCTTTAAGTAAACTAGGAGCTCCCACTGACCACCAAGAAGCAGCTCTGGGGTGAGCCGCGGCAACAAGTGAGAGTGGAAGAGGCCCCATGGAATAAGGTCTGAACATATAGGGTGGCATCCCCCCTCGGAGTTTTCTGCATTCGTTCCTCTCTGTTTCTGCTTCTGGCACCAAGCTCCTGAGAGAAACTAGACAAAGCACCTGGTTTTCAAACCAGGGGAAGATGGAGGAGAAAATGACCTCCTCTTATGGAGAGAAACAAATGCATTCTCAACTGCAGCTTGAATTTTGGTGAGCCATGGCAGGACTGATGGAGAGTACAGTGGAAGACAAAACTAGGCAAGGGAGTAAAAGGTGAAAAGAGGAGCATTTCACTCATTTGTATTTCTACAATATAATTTTGGGTGGTGTCATTTTTACAATAAATTTCTAGTGTCTCTCAGGAAAGAGAGAAAAAACAAGGACTCCAACATTTTGAAAGCATTTGGTGCCTGGTTCTCTGCGTTCTGTGCTGGTCAGGGCAGGCAGAGATGCAGCAGTCAGGAAGCAAACAGGACTTCACCCAACCCCAGTGTGCCAGGAGGAGGAGTGACTGTATTAGGCTTGTTTTTTCCCCTAGCTGGCATGAAACTGTAGGGAAGTCCCTTATGTCGTTGTATTTTTTTAGGGTAGTTTCTTTGGACAGCTTGTGGCTATGCTGTTGAGAATATGTAAATGTTATCTTTTGAGATGAAAGGTGCTGTGTCAGCACAGGATGTTGCTTTTGTTGCTTGAATTTGTTTTTAAGCAGTGGTATCTATCTGGCGTTATTAATAGACTGAACTGTCCAAGCAGGGCTTCTCCACCCCTCTTGCTGCAAAATACATACTGTGTTCCTGTTGCTACGGCATATACAGCTATGCTACAGCTAGTACAGTCTGCTTTTCACTAAGTGCATCAGTGAGCAATGTTTAAACAAAGTTTAAAAAAAAAAAGAAAAGCACTGGCAACAAAGAGATGACTTATCATTTGCAACTTTAAAAAGGAGCCTGCAGCTATACGAATCTGGAAATAATATAAACTTAACCCACAGGACTGTTGCATTGGTTTTAGCAGAGCTTTAAAGCTGGTATGTGGGCTCACTAAGAGACTGAGTGGTTGGCAAGGATGCTAACAATTTATGGAATGTGTCTTTGGAAAGGATTAAAGCAAAAAACATCTTGCGTCTTACCAGTTCTGAGCTAGGAATATAGCTCTAAGGGGCGAGCGTTAAATTTTAAGCATCCAGTATGTAAACCTTTTAAAGAATAAACTTTTTTCTTTCCTTGCCCTGGTGCTTGGGATCAATTTCAGTCCAGACAGGACAGACTAAAAATCATTCCCATCTGATGTCCAGGAAAAGGTCAGGAGTTAAAGGAGTACTGGCAGTGGTGAAGCGGTTCCCAGCTTGCGTAAGTACTATTTGTGAACTGCTCAAGATAACAGTCAGCATTTTAGCTCTAAATGTCCCAAGCCTCATATAACTGTGCCTCTTAATTATCTCCCTCCAAGCTGATTTTTAAAACTGCTTTGCACCAAGTAAAAGCACAATTAAAAATGAAGCCTGACAACTCAGTTAAAATGCAAAATCCCTATGATTTGGCGGGGAAATCTTTTATTTCCCACTTTCATTGGCCCAGTAATGACTCCATGCCTTAGATACTCCCGGTCCAGCCCCTCACAGTGTTGTCCTTTTCCTGTGGCATCGCCTGTCCTAGGCTCTGTTTGAAAAGACAGTGACAAATCTCTCCGAGTGGCATAATTTTTCTCTAATAGAGATTCCCTGTTAATAATGAAAACAACTCCACATTTTCCCTCTGTGCGTGTGAGCAGATGTGATGTTGCATCTGTGTGTGTTTGGAGAAGGCACTAAGATAGGACTTGCTGCCAAACCCGACTTTCTACCCAGTATGGAGGAGAGGAGAAGCATGGTGCTCTTCTCAGCCCGAACGTTGCCGCTAACTGCCCAGGTGCTGCGTCCCCTTGGGGAGCCACCATTTCATCGCTCTGGTGGGGTGTGTGCAGGGAGCAGTCGCCCCCCCAGAGCAGAGCCCATCCCATGAAAGGCTTCAGATGTCGGGTGGGGTGCTGTAGTTTGGGCTTGGTGCAAGTGGCAGAGCTTTTGCCCAGCAACGTGTGTTAAAGCCTTCCTCCAGAATTTGCACTGAATGGCCCAGCTGTCTTTGTGGTCTCACTTTGAAATCCTTGGTGGCTTACTATAGAAACTAGTTGTGATAGGATTTGTGTATGACTTAATTTTCAGTGTTTAGGAAATATTCTGATGTGCTTGCTTTGGCAATAAATGTGTACATGAGTGCCACAAGAGCGTGATATCTCCTACTCCTAGTGAGGCTCTGAGAAAGAATAACATGGCTAAAATGTGGAGGTGAGCTCTTCTTTAAAGTGAAAATCCTAAAGTTATGCCTTTATTGTTTAGAACAAGTGAATTTGCTTCCAGCTGAAGGACTAATTGAATGCTTACCTTTTTTTCACTGTATTACTTACACTGTTGAAGTCCCAGAAAATGCCGGAACAGGTGCTCGTTGTGAGGGCCCTAGTAGGGTGTAATGTCCCTGACCAGCTTCACCTGTGGCCTCCATCCACACCCATGGGCCCAGGAGCCCCATTTAAGCTCAGACTCAGATAGTTAGTCCCTTCCGAGGTGGTGTTGTAGGAGTGCTGGTTTCTGCCCTTGCGTTTGGCTCTGTCTCCTGAATTGATGTCAGACCTGTGCTGTTGATTCCTCTCTCCTGGATGGGGCTGTCCAGTGTGCCTTGTTGCATGTCTCTACTTCTCTGTCAGACTCTATCCCTTGCTGCCTCTGAGGGGACTCCCTGGATGGATGCTGGACTTGGCTTGCTGCTTGCTGTGCCTGGAGCTGTTGATGAACGCCATTACCAGCACCCTGTGGGACTGCCTGACCTGTGTGCTGCCTCTGCTGCATCACCCTTAGCTCCTGGCTTGCCTGCACTGAGGAAATTTTGTACTGAAGTGCTTGCCTTGGCTCCTCTGTGCTTTGCTAAGGTAAGGTGAGAAAGTGTAGCCACTAACAATGTTAAAAGTATGAACTTGAAATTGATCTGGTAAGGATAGAGTTAGTAAAGCCTGATTTTTCTTTTTTGAATTCCCCTATGGTTTTATGATTCTTGTGTTTTAAAGGTATTTCCCATTTCCTTCTCCCATGCAGAATATCTGCACAGCTGTCTCTGTGTATCCCTCAGTTACTGATGAGTGAAAGAAGACCATGCAGTAAGGGTGGTTTTGAGTTGCAGGTGTGCTGCTCATCTATCTGAAAGGTCAAGCAGCACAGATAACCTCTGAGCTAAAGCTGCAGCATTGCTCTCAGTAGAGGTGCCAATTTGCATCCCTGTTCTTATGAATTTTTTTTTCTTTTTCTTTCCACAGACAGCTTTTGAACAATTCTTTCAAACTGATTTGAAATTGGCTATTTGTGAAATACAAAATTCCCTGCAGAGAAGGGGTGAAAGGAATGACGGATGGGCAGAAGTCGGGCAGTTTGTTTCCACAAGTGACTATGAGGAAAGGGCATCCGTGCCTTGAGTGAGAAAAGGGTTTGGGTGAATTCATGTGACTTTAGTAGATATTTTTCTTTTTAGGTACAGGGAGTAAGGGCTGTGACTTGGTGAGTCTGGACCAAGGCAAAGCTGCTAAATATAGAGAAAGAAATAGAGTGAAGAAGCAGGTGACCTGGTGAGAGAAGGGCAGGGAAAAGGCCTGCCTTGGCTCAAAACAGGATGAAATGTGAAGAAAATCCTGTTTGAGAGAGTTTGTGGACAAAATTATTGCAAGGGACTTGGGCTGGGAATATGTCCAAACTGTCATCTGCACCCTTCCCTGAGGTGATGAACACCCTGCATGTGTGTGTGATGCTCTGTGTGTGTGTGGTGGGGGAGCTGGGCTCTGCAGGTGTGAGGTAGCCTTTGAAGGTTTGATGGTAAGCACATACCCAGCTGTACTGGGACTTCTCATGCAGAAGGCTGTCCTCTGGCCTGGAGTAATTCCCCAGTGTCTGCCTAGAATAAATTTTCACAAAGCAAAAGAAACTCAGTTGAGTGGAGATGACATTCCCGCCAAAAGCGGTACAATGTTCCTGCTAAAGAACCTGCTAATAAAGCCTGGAGTGGTTTGGGAGTGGAGTGTAGAAATAACCCAGACAAAGAACTTTGTAGCTTCTTGTGGAAGTGTTTCCCTGGGGAAGTGCACTTTCTTCAAGGGCCTTGAATACTTTTGGTCTCTTCTGTTACTGAATATTTTGCCAAAATGTGGTACGTCGTGGCAGGGAGAGACTCAGGGATACCTTTGTGTCTGGAGGGGCTTTGTGTCTATGGGGTGGCTGGCTGTAAAAGACAGAGCCTGGGGACTCCATCAAGGAGGGTGATGGAGCTGAGAGATCTCGTCAGAATCAGTGATGCTGAAAGAGTATGGGCTCAATGATGGAGGTACAAGACCAGAGCAAGCAATGCTTCTGCCAGAGGCTGCAGACAGCTCTGTTTGAATTGTGGAGGTTCACTGATTGCTGTCAGCCACCTCAATTTGAGGTCCAGCAGAGAGGAAGTTTGGGCAGACATTGCTGGATATTTGCGCCAGTGAAAGATAAACTGTGTAAACTGTTGGCTACTAAAGATACTAGTGGTTATTCCATGTTGTCTGGGGCTGCTGAGGTTTGTCAGATGCTCTGTCCAGAACTCTTGGTGTCTGTGCCTTTGCTTGCTGAGTGATGACTGCAATTTTGAGGAGTTTACCTGACTAAATGTCTTGCAGACTTGAAAAAAAAAAGTCTGGCATTTCAGTTGCCTTTTCTAACAATATTTTGAGATTGACAGCATTTTGAAGCTTATTTTGCCCCAATAAGAAGTATCATTGCAAAGTCTGTGATACTTTGAGCAATGTTTGAAGAGGTAAATTGTACTTGGGAGGTGCAGAGTCAGCAAGGCTTGCTGAACCTTGCATGTGACTGGGTCGTCTTAAGAGTTACTGTGAGTCTTAGCACAGGGAGGACCACAAAGTCCTAGAGGAAGTACTTGAGCGTACTGGGTTTGTGTGGCCAGGTGTTGGTAGTAGGGGGGCTACAGGGTGGCTTTTGTGAGAAGCTGCCAGAAGCTTCCCCTATGTCCAATAGAGGCAATGCCAGCCAGCTCAGAGGTGGATCTGCTGCTGGCCAAGGCCAAACCTGTCAGCAATGGTGGTAGTACCCCTGTGATAACATATTTAAGAAGGGGAAACCCCTCCCCCTTCCCCTGCACAATAGAAATTGCAGTGGGAGAGTGGAGTGAGAATATGTGAGAGCAACAACTCTGCAGACACCAAGGTCAGTGAAGAAGGGGAGGGGGAGGAGGAGGAGGTGCTTCAGGCACTGGAGCAGAGATTCCCCTGCAGCCCGTGATGAAGACCATGGTGAGGCAGGCTGTCCCTCTGCAGCCCATGGAGGTCCACAGTGGAGCAGGTGTCCACCTGCAGCCTGTGGAGGACCTCCACAACCAAAGGAGGTTGTGACCCTGTGGAAGGCCCATGCTGGAGCAGGCTCCTGGAAAGATCTGTGGAGACAGAGGAGCTCATGCTGGAGCAGGTTTGCTGGCAGGACTTGTGAGCCTGTGGGGGACCCACGCTGGAGCAGCCTGTTCCTGAAGGACTGCACCCAGTGGGAAGGACCCATGCTGGAGCAGTTTGTGAAGAACTGCAGCCTGTGGGAAGGACTCATGTTGGAGAAGTTAATGGAGAGCAGCCCTCTGTGGGAGGGACCCTTTGCTGGAGCAGGGGAAGAGAGTGAGGAGTTCTCCTAAGAAGGAAGGAGCAGCAGAGACAATGTGTGATGCACTGACTGTAACTCCCATTCCCTGTCCCCCTGTGCTGTTCGGGGGAGAGAAGGTAGAGAATTCGAGAGTGAAGTTGAGCTTGGGAGTAAGGGGGGGGGGAAGGTGTTTTAAGATTTGATTTTTTTCTCATTTGATTGATAATCAATTAAACTAATTTCCCCAAGTCAAGTCTGGTTTTGTCTGTGACAGTAATCGATGAGTAATCTTTACCTGTCCTTATCTTGACCCATGAGCCTTTCACCATACTTTTCTCTCCCCTGTCCAGCTGAGGGTGGGGAGTGATAGAGTGGCTTTGATGGGCACCTGGCATCCAGGCAGGGTGAACTCACCACACTGGGAAGGAGGTATATCTTTGAAATGTGCTGGATGTGCCAAACTAAGAGCTGATGCTTGCCCACTGCTCAACTCCCAAAGGAGCTATGTTCTGCCGAGCCTAGGGTCTGGATCGAGTAGAAGCAGCTGCAGGCAGGACTAAAGATTGTTTTTGGTCAAAGCAATTCCACCTTCTGATTTACTTACAGGCAAAACAGGCCTTTGAGACCTGCCTGTCTCCTTTCTTCCTTTGATCAGTCTCTTAAGACAAATGACCTAACTAAAGAATGGTTTTACTTGCTTTTTGTCTTACCAGCGGCTTCTGTTGTGCCATGACTGCAGTCTCTTTTCTTCTGACAACTCTGTACAGCTTGATGCTTCTCACAAGCATGTACACATACTGCAGAGCTGTAGGGTGTTCTTATTGCAGCATGTTAATGTACCCCAAAATTGTTATTAATAGGAAAAATAATTCAGGGTCCAGTCATGTGACCCTGTTCTATGGTTAGAAAGGGTTTCTGGACTGGAGTGGTGGAAGGAAGATTGGTTGCTGGAGGGTGAGGCAGTTAACTTGCAGAAATTATCATGGCTCTTGATATGTCTCCAAGGATGTTAAGTGGAAAGAAGGAAAGGTCTGGGTTAAAGTTCTTTAATCCTTTCAGGGAGACTTGTGTTGGAAAGTCTTCAGCTGTGGTAGTGAAGAGTTCAATGAGAGGAGTAGAAGTGCCTGAAAAAAGCTGAATGTGGGATGGTGGCAAGGAAAAGTGCATTTAAGGAACAAACACCTCACCCGCCCCAAAGGGCAGATGGAGCTGAAGATGAAACAAAGCATGAGTGATGCCTGGAGTGTTACCCTCCAAGTGCATCCTGCTGCCTTTTGTGTGAGTTGTTCTGGACTCTTTGGAGATGTGGACCATTGCAGAGGAGTTGTGCAAGTCACCCTGGGCGTGCAGTCAGTGCAAGTTTATCTTTGTGGCCTTGTTCCAACCCTTTTGAAAAGGGCAATGTAGGAAGGCTGAGCTAGTTCATGTGAAGTTATGGGTTCAAGAACCGAGCTGTCCTTACACTTTTTCTTGTGGGCTTTACTGCTCTTATGACCCCTAGTAAACCCTCTGGAAAAGAACCTGAAGCTAATTAAGAGGGTCATTTTTGTGGCATTGGCTAGATGGGAAATAGAATCTCTTCCCATTTGCATAAACAGAGGTCTGGCAGCAGCTGCAGCTTCACTGTGCCTTGCTGGAAAAAAAAAAAAGGGACAAGGTCTGAAACACATTTCACAAGAAACCCATTTGTTTAAAATGAGGGTTCACAGATCTGCGTGCCTAGAAAGAAATACGTGCCTTAATGTGGTTCTGTTCTACCCCTTGGTTCTGAGGAAGGTCTTCAGACATCTGATCCAGGGCTGAATTTTCAAAGCTGTGTAAGGGCATGTAACATTTAATGCCACGATACCCTGCCTCTCCTATTGCTGCACAACTAATAATGTGAAATTAAATTGATTGGGTGACATCATTACTTCAGGAAAGGCATAAGTAGGTTGCCTTTTTTGTTATGATGTAATTATGGGTATTCTGGTTTGTTCTGGCAACTGTTTGGGCTTGAAACCATTAAGTTTATTTTTAAATGAAATCAATTGAATCTCTTACACTATTTATTTTGCAGTCGGTTTCTCACCTGTCAAGGTGTTTTCATTGTTCACTGAAGGTGGTTCATAACTGTGTGGTAGACCTGATTAAATTTTATCACTGCTGGATTTCAGGGTTCGAAATCTAGATCTGAGCTCAGTTCTGCTGTCCAGGCTGAAATGTAGAAAGGGTAGGTGTGACAGTGAACTTCTCCAATATTGACAACACTGAACATTCCAGTATTGTGAGTCAGGGTCCTCCCAAATGCTGTACTTGGCTTAAGATAATGAGACTTAGAAAAATATCCAGTTATCCATTTTTTTTTCTGTTCATTTGTGAACCTTTAGGGCTATACTTAGGTTATATTTTCATTTTTTCCCCCTGCAATAGTAAGGCCATATTTTCCAAGGAAGCCTGTAATTCTTACATGAGATTTTTGTCTCCAGGTGCTCTCAAAATATTACCAATTATTGGAAAACTTGAAATAAAATGTTATTAGGCCTTCTGACTTTGTTAGAACAATGGGCTTGTTAAAATATTTATAGTTGATGTTAGGGTAGCCTGTGGGAATTGGGTTTGAGGGTTTCATTCAGATTCTTTTATTTCGTACATATATTTATGTTCTTACAGAGTAAGCAGTGGTTGCTACAGAGCTGGGAGATAAGGTTAGGTGTGATACCTCTGCATAGTAGTGCCTTAATTTTAAGTTGTGGTTTTGGACAATAAAGAATACTTTATTCCTGTGTTTAGTGTAGTGTACATCTGATGGTCTGGTGAAAGTTTCCCCAGTGCTTTGCCCTAGCAGTCTTTCTGCCATGGTGCTTTCTGCCTTCAGTTTTGCATCCTTACTGCCCCTGTCCCATGCCGTCTGAAAGCACTGACAATTCCCCATTGCTCAGTGCCCTGTGATGACAGGAGGTGCTAATTTCATTTAAAACGAGAATGTGGGAGCCTCGGATATGGCCAGGGTGCTTGCCCAGATTGTGCGGTAAGATGTTTCCAATGGTGGGAACAAACTGTGGGAATCCTGATTTCCAGGGGTCATTTACACTGGGAACATTCTACCATCAGTTACAGAAGCACTATACAACCTGGTGAAGGCTTCCTTAAACCACTTGCGTTTATAGCATGAGTTTTACTCCAAGCACACACAGATGTAAATGAATCTTCTCCCAAAAATTAGCTAAAATTAGGCAAGGTCTAATCAGATAACAAATAGTTCTACCTGAATCAATTCTAACTTCTGTGAAACCACTCTTACAAAACGGAGTGTTTCTGTTTCTCCTGCTCTAATCACAGCAGAATGCCTTCACAGGAGAGGACTCTGCTGTTTTTAGTTTCAGTAGTGTGTTCAGAGCCTGGTATTTTTTACACGTGTGTTTTATTGCAGAGTACTTTTTTAATTCTTCAGTCTCTCTGTTTTCATACTAGACAAACTCCTGTAATCAATCTCAGACCCAGTGTTCTGCTTACCTGCTGTTGCCCAAACCCATAGTATCTGTTTGCCCTCAAGCTTTCTCGTCTTTTGGCAGCTGCTCTCATTCCAGTTACAAAATATCCTTGGAAATTCAATACCTCATTTTTCTATTATTTAAATTATGGCTCACATTGTAGTTCAATGAATTTAATTAAAGCATTTCCTTACACACATGGTGCCCATGTGGACACGGAATAAGAACTTTTAAAACTAGGCATATGTAATAATTACAACACAAAAGATTGTTCGTTCTTATTGCATCCTTCAGGTAAGATGAATGTTCATGTTGCCTGGAGGAAGATGTAATCTGTCTGAGCTGGCTTTAAATCCTTAGGCAGCAGAGGGAATAATCTGTTTTAAATAATGAATGACCGTGAGGAAGCTGAGACCTAGATTGAAATTCTATGAGTGAAAAAAGAAGTGGGGATAACCAAATGTTTGGACTGTCGTGCAGAAACACTGCCAAACAGCGCCGAATCCTGGGACACAGGCATCCTTTTCTAGACCCAGCAGTGATAGCTGGGTGGATGTCACCACCTCTGTACCTGTTGACTAGGATGCACGTGTGGCTTGTTTCAGTCCAGTGAGCCAGATTAGTTTAAATGGTGGAAACAGCTGTCCTTTGACAAGGTGTATCTTTTGAATGGCAGCGGGCTAGGGAGTAGTGTTGGCAAAGGTGGAGGGAGCCATCCTTCACGGAAGGAGGTGGACCTAAAAGTTGATTTGCAGCTTTGAACTGCCTGCCCTTAGCCATGCCCTCATGCAAAGTAAAAATTGGATGCCTGAACTGTAGCTACCAAGGACCTTCTGCTGAGGTAGGATGCGGTGTGAATGGCAGCCAGGTGCCAGTCAGCTGTGCAGCCAGAGTGCCCTGTGATGCCTCCATGCACCGGCAGTCGCTGAGCTGCCCTGGAGTCCTCCCTCAACTTGCGTTTGCTGCCCATGGTTGTCTCAGTCACTGTGTTTCCAGGGCTGGGTTACTGACCCACTTGGTTAGGACACTCAGACCTTTGTGGGGGTATTGGAGGGGTGGACCAGGCCTGCACCCCCTGCAGATCTGGGGGCTCCCCCAGTGGGGCTGGGCCTTCCTCCCATCCTACCTCAGCCCCAGGGCCCTCACCAGTTACCGGCTTCTGAAAGGGGGTTGCAATGAAAAGAAGTCTTGCTATGGTCAGCAGATCTTACTGTTAATTTTGTGGTAGGAATTTGAGTCTCTACAAGATTCAAAGCTGGTGTGCAAGCTTTCTTCTTTAAGAAGGTATGATTGTTTTAACTTTACTTGCTAATGTGCTGAGGAGGATGCTCAGCTGATAGCAGAGCCTCTGACTCTCTTCCTGTCTCAACCTTCCTGTAAGTCTGTTGGTTAAACTTAATTTAAGCTGCCAAAGATGGCAAGTTCAATATCCTTTGTTTTTTAAAAAAGGGAACAAAACAAACCCCCTAGCATCTGTATGCTGACAAATGAAGGCAACAGACACAGCATGAACCTGATGTGTAACTGTTTGGTTTGTCCCACCAGCTGCCTGGTCAGCCTAGGACAGAAGTGGTTTGTGAGTCCATGCTGCTCCGTTGGATGCTGCCTGGTCAGCCTGGTCAGAGGTGGTTTGTGAGTCCATGCTGCTCCGTTGGATGCTGTCCCTTGGCTGGCTGATGGCTGGGGACCACATCAGGACATGCAGGTGCTGAAATGTTTCTTATCTGGGCAAGGGGAAGTGAATTTACAGGTGAAGTCAGAAGTGAGGGCTGACATTATTGTGGAGCTGGGGCTGAAGAAGCCACAAATGTTTTGGTGGTGCTGGGAAGCGAAGTTTAGGGATGTGGGCTATAACCCATACATAGTTGGCCTGCTGTTGTGCCCTTGCGTATGTGATGGCTTGTTTTGTTTCCATTGGAATGTACAAGGTGTCATTATGGATCAGGTTAGTGGTCTGTCTAGTCTGCTAACATAGCTGTGAATGGACAGCATCAGATGCATCAAGAAATGTTTTAGTTGAGAGGTGCGGAATAACTTCTTAGGACTCAGTAGTGGCTGCCGTAAATCAATCCTCCTTTCCCATGCTTGGACAGAGTTTCTTGTTTATTGCTGTTGCCTTCAGGAACAGAAGATGCTATGCTTTCGGGTATGTGAACATTTGGGATTGCTGAAGCTTCTCTTGTCCCAGACAGGAATTGAGACCCTGTGACTCTACAGTAAAGTCTCTTTGCCCTCTTGTCAAGCCTGGAATGTTTTAACTTTTTTCCTTTGCTCCCCATTCCATCTGTTTTCTTTGAAAAATTACAAAGTAAATGCAAAGCCAGCTAATGGATATTTAGGATAACACAAGTAAACACTTGCAAAAAATTCATTGGGAAAGTTGCAGTTACATTTGATATACAATCAAGCCTTCAAAAGACAGGAAACTTGAAAATTGTGAAATACGCAAATTCAGCTCTGTTTATGCGCTTTGAGCCACGTAGCTGACTGACTTGTTTTTGATGGTTTTGCAAAGCGGTTTTCTCCATCCCCTTTTTAATGTAAATGATTCTATTTCACCATGATTATGCCACTGTATAGAGCTGACCTAACAATTTAGCATTCTAGCGAGATGATTCATCCCAAAAGTAAACAACTGCTTGCATTATAAAAAATATAGTTCACTAGGTTCTTCCCTTCCCTTGTTCATAGCTCCAGTTGTGGGTATGGGCACTGCTCGCTTATTCCACTTTGAAAACTGGGGATGGGTTTGCATAACTTTGAGAGTAATTTAGCAGTTTCTGCTGGGCATGTATTGCTAAAAGAAAGAAAACAGCTTAATATTTCAAATTCTTGGTAGTTGTGGGCAATACTGGTGTGTTAATGTTATGTTTGTCACTCTCCCTCCTGGATGCAGAGGAGTAAGAGGAATATTCACTGTACAAATTGAGTAGGTTACTAGTGAAGCACGCTGCTGAACAAGAGGGGAAGTGTGCAGTGCAGCAAATACTGTTATAACACCTTAAAGGCAGGGTAGTTTAACTCCTGGGATCATTTACATTCGACAGCTTGTGATAACACTTTGAGTTAAACCATGGCTGTAGTTGTATGTACTAAGGAAAAATATTTGTTAAAGATAAACTAGTTATGTGCACAACTACAGGACCTCTGAACTTTAGAAATAAGAGTTAGTTATAACATTCTTCTTTGCTGAAATATCCTAATAAGGAAGCTACTATAAGCTAAACGTAATTAGTGGTTAGCTTATAACTGATGACTTGTTTTCTTAAACTGTGAGTTTTTGTAGCGCTTCCACCGACAATGATTTTAAAGTGTATCTCAACGTAGTAGCTGCTTTCTCAGCTACCAAAATACTTTCATCTCTGCTTGGAGTGTGGTGCTATTCTCACTTTGTTATTTTTTAATTTTTCCATTGCCTTTCCATGATATCAGTGAGAACAAATGCGTTGCTGGCTGCACTGGGCACAAACAGATCCCAGTTGCATCTGGCAAGAATCTGGGGGAAATCTACTTGGAAAGTAGAAAACTTGGAAGAACGTGTTCTACTCTAGTAGCAATAAACTTCCAAAACTCAGGTTTGCTTAACCCTTTGGACATTAAAAATCCCCAACACACTAATGAATGCCTAAAAAGGGGCGTTTTCTATCAGTCTGCCTTTCCTTGGAGGGTGTCGTGGTAAGCAATGACAACATATATGGTGTGCTCTATTTATAACTTAGAAAACACATCGTACCAATGCCTTTGGCCACATTACTTTTATGCTGTTCGCAGAGCAGCGACTAAGCTGTTGGAAGGGCAAAAAAATTACATGGGCTGTGCAATGTCCTCGCAAGCTCCTATATCTCAACAAGTAAAGACTGAAAGGATGTATCACACATGTCCAACCACCATGGCGGCTGTTCAGAATCTGCTGTATGCTGTGGGAGTGTCTTTTGGCTTCAATATATGCTGGATGAGTGCCTTTGGCAGTATCACCATTAGCAGCACCTTTTACTCAGTGCATGTACTAAATTAAAGCAAAAATGTGTCAGAAATGCTCTGTTTGCATGTTGCTTTTGAAAGCTGGATGTGGTGGTGGGACGTTCCCATTGTCCCTCAACAAGCTGAAAGAAAACTCTGGCTAAATAACTTATCACTCATCCTGAACAAATATGTTATGTTAAACAGATTTAGTTTGAAATTAATGAGGGAACAACGCATACATCTAGAGAATTAAATTCCAGTTCTCTTGATGACCAAGTAAAATTTTTAAAAACACTGCATAGGTGCTGCCTCCTGTGCCCAATTTTTCTATATTTTTGTTTCAGGATGTGTTTTGAGTCGTTATAGATTGAAGCAGATAAGTGAATTTTTCTTATTGACCTTGCTTTCCTGATGAATTATGGTTGCTTTGCAGTGGTAGATCCCATTTCTGGCTTCAGAAATTGTGTAACGCTAATGAAACACCATTCCCTTCTGCAGTTGTTAAAATACTTTTTGTACTTACTTGACAGATGGGCCGCTGAAGAAACATGGTGAATTGCGTAAGCATCTCTGCTCCACAAACTAATGATGGAGCCAAAAAGGGAATCCTTAGGCTTTGGGACACCAATTCACTTACGTGGCAATTTTCTCCCAAAAAACCCAGCCTGCAGCTGAGTGGGAAACCTATGAGCAGGAGCTTCCTAGGATACCATTTTGACACATTTATTTTAAAAGAGCTTTCTATGTACAGTTAAAATCATAGGTCTGGATGGGTGTGGGGTCTAGGGTAATCTCTACAAGACTGGGATAAAGACAGCACAGCCTTTTCCGGTATTTCTCTGCTGAGGCTGTCTGGACCCTGATGGTTTTCCTGGTGGATCATTACGGGTAATTATATAGGTCCTAGCCTGCTTCAGGTGAGTGAGTTTTGTCACCTTTCAGCTGAGGAGGAAACTCTTCTTCTGTTCCCCCCTACACTTGTTATCTGCATCCACAATGCAGTAAGCTGTGCTCCACTACTTGTTCCCAGTGTGTACTGGCAGCAGGCAACACATTTGTCTTGTACCTTCTGCCAATGCTGCCTTCTGTACTTGGGCTCCGATTTGACTACGTAGGCAATCTGTCAGCACTGTGAGCTTGGAGTAAACTGTGTTTAAAAAAACCAACCAAACAACAAACCACACCCAAAAAACCCCAAAATAAAAAAACAACTGAAAACCTCCTACTCCTGCACAACTGACTCATTTTAAGGGAACACAGATCCTGGGAACAGCAAATCCTGGTCCCCTTCTATGGAAGGCAAAATTTGGGCCTGGCATCCGTTAATGAAGAAATGCACAGCAACTAGCTGAAAGAAAAAAAAAAAAATCATTTGAGTGGCATATTACTACACAGAATGCCATAATTGCCGTTTATTTCTTCATCTGCACTGGGCTGGTAGACTCCATAATTGATGCCTTCTCCAAGTCATGAGCATATGGAAAGAAACTCTAAAATTTACTTGGAAAAATTAATTTGATTAAAAAAAAAAATAATTCTGCCCAGTCGGACCACTTGCTCTGTGCTGTTTGAGATCCTCCATGACAAGTATGTGCGCGATGAGGGTTATGAAAGATGCATGAATGAATCCTTTATGTAATTACAAATCAGAGGGAGACCAAGTACAGTTTACATCACTGCATGTTTTCAGATTGGTCCAGTATATCACATTTCTGATTTTAGTCAGAATAAAAAGCTTTTTTTGAACCCCCAATTAAACCACATGGTACAGGGATTACCTCATGCCACTTTCATGCTGAAATACCCAAACTGAGAGGTGGACCAACAGCTACCTTTACCAAAAAATGATGGAAACAGCTTCTGCCCACTGCTTTCATGTATGTGTTTTCCCCACAGCCAGATGCTTGGATTTTTGTTGTAGGATCGTAAGGCAAAGAACTGCTCAGATTCGTCTGGACAAGAACGCAGATGTCTGAATTAATGTTACCAAGCATCGTGTTTAGCGCAAGGGCAAGTATCTGACTTAACTGTCAGGAGGTGATTCCACTTTGAGGAATGCCTCTGTGAAAACACTTCAAATCTTTTACGTGGCAACTATTTTTACCAGTAGGTCTAGCTATAGAAATAAAATGCTCTACTGAGCTTATATGCCAAACAAATTTAACCTGGAAACCAAATGTTACATGGTTGTTTTTTTTGTTTTGTGGAACTGCAGCACTGAAGATTCTGCAGCACGTCTTTTTCTCAAAATATCTTTTTTTTATGATCCCCGAATAGAATCTACCACAAGCTTTTTCCTTCCCCTTGTCCCTCGTTGGTCCCAGCAGACAGTGTGGGTATCACCTGAAGTCATCTGTTCTGGAAGCAGCCTATGAGTGACCCATGGCCTTTTGAAGGTGTATGAGACTTTGATTTCTTTTAGTTTCTCCATCTATTGCCTTTGAATTAAAATTCCTGCCATTGCAGATTGTTTGCTTCCAGCTTTGCTATGACTATTTTTTTTTTCTGTTAGTTCTTATGAAAAGTAATTCAAACATCTTTTTAAGAGAAGAAATATATAAAGTAGTCGTAGTCTGGACAAATCTCTGTGTTGCTGATTTTAGCATAATTTTGTAAGTCTGCATTTGATCTTCATTTCAGGTATCATTCTAGCTTGAGAACTGTAAGCCATTATCTCTTCATAGCAACTTGTACATGTTAGAGTGAGCAGAGCTCTACTGAGGTTTCTAGTCTCTGGTATTTGCCACTTTTAGAATCCAAACTAGAATATTATTACAGAGAAAATGTTCACATGTATTAAATGTTTATTTTTAAAAATAGGTTTTTATATTTCAGTAAACTTCCTTCAAAGCTGTTGCTACATGAGTTTAATCTGATCCCTTTTTCATCTGAGGTTTTCCATCTTTCCCTGCCACCCTGTCTGAACACACTCTGCCTCAGCAGGTTACAGTTTTATTATGAAGAGATTAATAGAAAGATCTATTTTGTGGATTTCACCTTGTCATAAGTTTGCTGCTGGACTGTAACCATATGTGGAGACATTTAAATTGGCATGTATTTGTGAAATACTGTACTTCAGTAGTACGCTTGCCATCCAAATGATCACTGTGTGATTGGTTACGTGTTTTGTAGGGACAGCTCAGTTTGTGCAGATGTTGTTCTCCACCAGACATCGATGAGCTCTGAACAGAAGTCAGGGTGATGGCGACTCGGTAATAAAAGTCATTTGCTTATAAAAGCACAGCCAAAGTCTGCTCTACATATGTGGGTGGGTTTTTTGGTGTTGCTTAGTAAGGCTGTGAGTGTTAGTATCTGTTAAGACATCTTTAAGGTTGTTGACCCTGTGGAATTTGCTTGATGTTCTGTGACTGCTGTATTCGCAAGAGACCAAACACAGTTGAAGCTATCTGGTACTTGAGATATTATGAATCAGATGTTCCCTTTTTATCCTGGAGCTGCTGTATTGTGGCAAGATGCAGAGTCCCAGAGGACTGTGTTTTGACCTGTTTTGTGTGTATGTGTTGAACCATGGTAACTGACCAAGATGGACAGACCCAAGGAACCTTGGATCTCTCTCAGGGGAATGGGTTGGTGGAGATTCTCAGAGAAGCCGGCATGGCTGAATGCTGGTTGTGTTGCTAGTGATTATCTGCAAGGAATGATTTCACCTTTTTGGAAGGGAACTTTGTCTCTGAAAACTGATGATTTCTACACACTTGCTGTTATAAAGGAGCTTTTGAACACTTACATGGAGAAGATGATATTGTTATTGCTACCAAACTTTCTCACCTTGGGTGATAACTAAAACTGGTTCAGCTGGCCCAAACTTTGTGGAAAGCAGAGTAACAATTGCCAATATTACCAGTATTGAAAGTTGTCCTGATGATCAGATGTGTTGAGTGACCCCAGGACCAATGTTTTCCACCTTTCAGACTTGGGTCTCACAGGTGTATACAACATTTTCTAAGACAGTGGTAGCTGTGCTTATGTTTTGTTGGATCCTTCTTAGAGTGGCTAGATTACTGGAGATGTACAGGATCTCTGTGAGGGGCTGTAGCTGCATAAATTGCTCATATCTTATGTAACCTAGTCTGGATTCCAGTCATCTTGATGGCACCAAATACCTTATTTTTTTTAACTTGGCATCACTGAAATGAATGTGATTTATTCATGGACTGAGTTAAGCATGAAATCTTCTATCAGAAATCTGGCTCTTTCAGTAGTGGTGAGAAATGGAAAGAAATAAACATTGCCACTTTCTTATTAATGCAATTACCATACCCCATCAAACGTGCTGATAAATTTGAGACGCTTATATTGTTCATTAGGCATATGCATTCATTAGTGTAGCCAGCATAAAATAAACGGGAGTGTCCAGAATGGGGAAAATTTCAGAGAACAAGAGTTCACATTATGTGTAGCTATGATGATAAATGTCTCCTGTGGCATAATTTTAACTCTTACCATCTGTGATTCCCTGTAGCTATAGCAACTGAAAGTAAATATTAAAAATAGCCTGAAACAGGAAAAGCACAGCAGGGAATGTCTGTCCTGAAAGAAAACAAGCCCTCAATGTGACCAGGCAATGGCAGGAAAAAAGACTGAGAATTTCAGGCGTTTTAGCTCAGAGAATTTTCAATATGCAAGGGCAGGTGGGAGAAGGATCCCAAAACTGTGTTTATAAGTGGTTTTAGCTCTGCTACCAAAACATTATCAGATGCTCAGTGCTGTATTTGTCATCTGTTTTCAACTTTGAGCTTGAGAAGTAATTTTACTTTAACTGGTAGGAGATTTGTGTATATATAAAAATAAATATGATTTTACATTTTTGAAAGATGTGTGTTTGATTTTTTCTGTTGAGCTAGGGAGGGATGAAGAGCCTTTCTGGTGAAGTTTTTAAAAGCTGTGAGCACTGCGGTGGTGTTCACCAAATGATGCCATTCAAACAGCATTACAGCTGAGTGTTTAGGCCAAAAGAGAAGGCTTAAAAGGAGAGCTGCACTTCTATGCCAGGCCAGCACAGGAGCAGTTTCCAGTGGCTCCTTGCTGGAAAATACAGGAGCTGGGAGTAATGCAGCAGGAAAAAAGTGGCCAGGGAAAGTACGAAAGAAAAGGTGAAAGACTGCGTGTGGTGGAAGAGGCATGAATAATTATTTAAATAATTTAAAAGGTTTGTGAAATGGCTGAGTGCTTCAAGAACTTAGGAACCTTACTCTTTTTTGGAGGGGAGCTAAATTAAATGGGGATGCCCTATCTAAAGAAATCTTTGATTGAAGAAAAAATTTTCATGGGAAGAAAAGCCCTGCAAAATTCTGTGAGGAGTGTGTGCACCATGGTGGACTTCATGCACAAGATCTCATTTGAGCTTGCAAACCAACACAGCCTGCACATCCAAAACAGCATGGGAGTCCAGGCGCCATCAGCACAAATCAAGGGTCTGTGGCTGGGTGCAAGCTGCATGAGACCAGAGGAACATAAGTTAGAAATTTTCTTTGGCCCTGTTATCACTGATGACTGGATAGGCAAGTTTTTATCTGCAGTCTTGTGGTTTGCCCTGTGACAATGATAATGAATGCAAATTCTAAAAGGCAGACAAATGTAGATGCTTTGATTTGTCAGAAAGCTCTGACCCAGCAGAACTATAACTTTTAGGGAGAAAAGTCAAGTGAGTTCCAGTTGCAGCTACTGTATGTCTGAGTATTACTAGACTTCTCTCACCCTCTGCCTTCTCAGAAACCCTGGTGTAATCTGAGAGTTTTCTATATTTGGCCAGGATTGCTGATGAGTGCCACCCTCAGCCTGCTGTATATCTGGCAACTGCGGACACTTCCATGGCACAAAACCAGGCTGGCTGCATGGCTTCCGTGTAATGAGTCAGCTGCTCTGCAAGTCTTGAGAGCTATTGACTATGGCCAAAACAGCTGCTATTATATGCATGCAATAAGCCTGATACACCTCAAAAACCTTAGGGTCTCCCTCAAACCCATATGAGGTAGGTCCAAGGTTTCTCCCAAGGCTGCATACTCTTTCTGCTTATTTAATCAGGACAGAAATGTGGCATCTTGTATGTTCTGTTGTGGTCTGGAAAAAACTTTCCCAGTTTTGCTGTGGTTTGGGAGTAGACCTGTACCACTTTCTTCTCACAGGTACGGCTTTTCCCTGGCTGGCTGTTCCAGTCCCAGGTGAATCAGGGAGACCCCCCAGAGGGATTTCTCTGAGACCTCTGTTTTGAGAGGTAATAAAGGGAACCAATGCATCGACCTGTTAGGCTATGTCATAAGATACAGTTTCAGCCTTCACTTTGGCACTCCTATGTATCTATGGTAATTCCCACACCTGTAACAAACCCAAACTTCCCCAAACCCCATCTGACTCTACAGCTAATCAAACAGTTTCTCCAAAACTTCACCCACTTTGTCTGGGCTGCAAGTATTCATTGTGCAAAAGGGCTTCTTTGGAGCATTTAGAATAGTATAGTGCAGTGTTGTGAGTCATGCTCTTGGCTTTTTTTTTTTGTGTTGTCTTTAAGGATGTATTCCACAGAGCCCAAGAGCTCTTGATCCCCAAGTGTAAGAAGTTGGGCAGAGAAGGGAAGAGACCGGCATGGTTGAGACAAGAGATGCTGGTGAAACTAAGGAAGAAGAGGGAACTGCACAGGCAGTGGAAGCAGGGACTGGCTTCCTGGGAAGAGTATAGGGAAGCTGCCCAGTTGTGTAGGGATGGGGTCAGGAAGGCCAAGGCACAGCT
>Ga0065711_1004704_pt1 | contig 29705 bp, 27 predicted proteins | sample Hoacrofraction12_FD_59098 | JGI IMG/M metagenome (GOLD analysis project Ga0065711, IMG submission 59098) | Hoatzin crop microbial communities from Cojedes, Venezuela - Epithelial fraction 12 v2 (version 2) | ecosystem: Host-associated > Birds > Digestive system > Esophagus > Crop | place... | reverse complement strand
CCGCCGTCCAGAACCCCTTCTGAATCGGCACCCGCTTATTCGCCTCATCCAGACTCAGCCCCTCCTTATTCAATATCTGAATCGGCGGTAGCGTCACGAAGGTAGTATCGTTAGAAACATATATATTATTCCAAGATTCTAAATCATAGCCGAAGTCTAGTCTAGCAGGATAGATAATAGCTAATTGGTCATCATTGTGGCCAAAAGTCTGAGTGGTGGCCTTGAACTCGTTGACAAGAACTTCACGATACATCGTCAGGACTTTGAGCTTCTGCGTCTTCTTCAGTTCGTCTACGAAAACTTCGCTAATGCGCGTCTGACGCCCAAATGCTTTGTTAACAGTCTTCTTGGCCCCAAGGAAAAGAAGGATTAGCAGCGCAAGCACAGCAGCCCCCAAGCCAATCTTGGCCAGAGTGCTAAGCCCCTGCAGGAAGTTCTGTATCTTCTCCTTATTCATCGTACCAAGTTCTTAAGTTCAAGCGGAGTATACTGGGTCTTGACATCGAAAACCACCTCCAGACCCAACTGGGAAGCAATCCCGCGGATGGTCTCCTCGGCCTGGGTAATGGCAGGCTCGACCAGTCCCAGTTCAGGGAGTTTGTCCTCAATCTTGTCGCGCCCCATCTTGGAGAGTTCCGCAATCTCGGCCTCGCTGAAGGAGTCCCTGATGCCCGTGATGCTGCTGGCAATGCCCGCATGGTCTACCTTGGTGGACTCAATCTCGATAACGGGGTCGGGGAGTGTGACATAAAGGGTCTTGCCCTTGATGCGGATATCTTCAATCTCCCTAAGGTTAATGCCTGCCTTGACATTGGCGCTCACGGGGATGATGATGGTGCGCTCGCCAAAGTAGCGCCTTAGGGACTCGGGGGAGTCGCTGCTCTCCACAAAGACCTTGGCGGTGGCTTCAGCCGTATAGAGCATAGGGGTCGAATCCAGGGCCTGACGCACTTCCATCTCCCTGTTTGAATGGCAGGAAGACAATAGCAGCATGCAGAGGATGGCCGGTAGCAAATGTCTCATACGGGGCAAAATTAATAAAATAAATCCCTTTTTGGAAGTTTGTCGGAATATCTGGTGCGGCATTCGTTGAGGAATGCACGCTCGTAGCCTACGAAACGGGGGCCTTTCCAGTTGTGGGTGTTGGATAGCATTACCCAACATTCCCCGTCGGGGTAGAGCATGATGAATGCGGTGGTGCCGGAGAGTGTGCCCGTACGCAGCCAGCCGCGCTCGTCGATGGTGTTCCAGCCGAGGCCGTACTTGTGCTCTGGGTGCTTGTCCTCGGAGTCTCCGATGCCGTAGTTGGCCATCTTCATGGCGCTATCGTGTGAGATGATGTCGGGGATTTCGGGCTTGCCATCGATGGATGCGATGAACAGGGCAACTTCGGGGGCAGATGCCACCCATGCGCCTGCACCGTAGAGGGCGTGGATGTTGTTGCCGCCGTAGCAGCGCACTACGCTGTCGGGACTATTGTCGTACTTGGCCACCAGCGGGTCGTTCTCCTGCATGTGGTAGCGCACCTCGTTGGGGTATTTTTCTTCGTAGCTGTTGTGGGCCAGATGGAAGTCTACGCATCCTGTGGGTTTCAGGATGTTCTCCTGCATCCATGTCTCGTAGTCCTGGCCTGTTATCTGCTCGATAATCATGGAGAGGAGCAGATAGCCAAAATTGGAGTACTCGTGACTGCCGCTGCCCGGCTCAAACTGGAGCCTGCGCTGTACCATCAGGCGGGTCAGGGTCTTGGAATCGGGGGGAGTGTCCAGGTGGTTGCGAATCATGATGTCGCGGGTGCTGAACATCGGGTCGCCGGCCCTTACGCTTAGGCCTGCCTCGTGGCGGAGCAGATGTTCTACCGTTATCTTAAAGTAGTTCTGGTCCTTGATTGCGTTGGTGTAGGCGGTGTCGCAGAGGATGCCATCGGGGCCGAATACCTTGTCGTTCAGGGAGAGTTTGCCCTCATCGCAAAGCTTCATTATGCCCGTTGCTGTGATAAGTTTGGACACCGAAGCCAGCCTTAGGATGTGCCCTGGGGTCATTTCTTCGCCCTTTGGCTCATCTGCAAGGCCATAACCCTTGGCAAAGAGCAGGGAGTCGTTGCGGGTAATCGCGATGGATAGGCCGCGGATGCTCCATCGGGACATAAAGTTGTTGACATCCCTGTCAAGTCTTTCCAGCCCAAGGCTGTCGGACATTGAGTTGGTAAGGCGGGTGTTGAGGCCCTCGATTACGCGCTGCTGCCTGTGGGACCTGTCTGCCTTCCTTCCTGGGTGTACAATTATGCAGCTCAGGATAAAGGCGGCCACTATGGCGGCTCCCATGAAGATTTTATTGTCTTGCAGCTTCAACTTCCTTAAGGTGTTTAATGAGGTTCAAAATCATTATTACGGTAATCACGAAGGAGATGGCATCCGAAACGGGATAGCTCAGCCAAACGCCTTCGATACCCCATTTGAGAGGCAGCAGGTAAAGGGCGGGCAGCAGGAAAATCAACTGCCTGCTAAGCGAGAGGAATACGCTCTGCTTTACCATTCCAAGGCACTGGAAGAGGTTTGTGGACACCATCTGGAAGCCTACTACGGGGAAGGCTATGTTGATGAGGCGCATGCCGTGCTCCGACAGGGCCAGAAGTTCGTCGTGGTTCGTGAAGATGCGGCAGACCAGTCCGGGGGCAATCTCCATAATCAGCCAGCCTATGGTCATTACTAGGGTGGCCCAGAAGATGGTCAGGCGGTACACCTGCTTGACTCTCATGCCATTCTTTGCACCGTAATTGTAACTTGCAATTGGCTGCATTCCCTGGTTGAAGCCCATTACAATCATCAGGAAGATGAAGGAAATGCGGTTGATGATGCCGTAGCCTGCAATGGCAAGGTCGCCGCCGTAGGTGCGAAGCTGCTGGTTTACGAACATGCTCACTACGCAGGCGGCGCAGTTCATAAGGAAGGGGCCAAGGCCGATACCCAGCGAAGTGCGGGCAATCTTGCGGCTGAATCCAAATATTCGCTTGCCGAAATGCACCACATTCTTGTCTGACGAGAAGTACTTCAGGCACCAAATCAGCGACATCAACTGGCAGATTACGGTGGCGATTGCGGCTCCCTGAACGCCCATGTTAAGTGCGAAGATGAAGATGGGGTCAAGGATGGCGTTGGCGATTACCGTAAACAGGGTCAGACCCATTGCGAGTTTGGGGTTGCCCGTGGCCCTCATCATGGAGTTGAGGCCGAAATACAGGTGGGTGATTGCAAATCCTGCCAGGATTATTATCATGTACTTCTTGGCGTAGGGCATGGTGACATCACTTGCGCCAAAGAAGTAGAGTAGAGGTTCAAGAAACAAAAGTGTTATAATCGAAAAGGCGAGTCCCAGCACCACATTAAGGGTGACAACATTGGGCAGAACCTTGTTCGCGGTAACATAGTTCTTGGCTCCGAGCAGCATCGAGGTAAGGGTGGATGCACCCACGCCCACAAGGGTACCAACGGCAGATCCGAGGTTCATCAGCGGGAAGCAAACACCAAGGCCTGCAAGGGCATACGCACCAACATCTTTAATATGACCGATGTAGATGCTGTCCACCATATTATAAAGCGAGCTCGCGGTCATGGCGATGATGCCAGGGACCGCGTACTGCTTAAGGAGTGTGCTGATTTTTTGGGTTCCGAGTTCTACCGGTGCATTGTTTACATTATCCATCAGTGTTCGTCCTCCCCATCAATTGAAATATCGAATCGGAGAGGGCAGTAGGCTGGTACGGAATTTCCGCTGCCTGTTGAAGAATAGCCCAGACCTGACCAGAAGATTACCGTGGCAGCCTCGCCGTAGTGCATGCGGTCGAGTGCGTAGGCAAAGCCTTTGATGAGACTGCTGGATGCCATTGTGGTCTCGGTGTAGTCGTTATCGTCAAGAGTGATTTTCTTGGAACTATAGGTGGTGCTGGAACTGTAGAAATTATACATCTTGGCAGTATCTGCAACGGTAGTGTCGAATGCGGTACCGTCGAGCCTGCGGGCTATGTAGTCGGCATAGACTGTGGAAGATGAATTGAGGGTGGAATCGCTCTCGGGGGCCACTGTCTGGATGTAGTAGAAGCCGCCGATGGAATCTTCAACAGCGTCGGGGAAGTTGGCTGCTATATAGCGGGCGAGGGAGTCCTTTTCCCACTGCTCCTCGTCGTTAAGTGCATCTACCAGAGTTACATCGTAGATGATTGCGGATGAGGATTCAGTCTTTTTGATGTACTGATCCTTGCTGTCGTAGCGGTCGCTGGTGAGCAGCCATCCGGGGATGAGCACCTTCTTGCGGCCGCCAATCTTCATGTCGGCTATGAGCTCCTCAACGCCTGCATAAAGGCTCTCCTGCTCCTCGCCCCTGTACCAGAATACGGGACCGTAGTAGTAATAGGAGGTGTATTTGTCGATTTGCCTGTTGATGGACTCCTCGGTTGAAGATGAAATCGTGCCGTCAAGTGCGTAGGTGGTGTATTTTACCCTGACATAGAGGGAATCGCCTATGGCAGTGCCGCTGCCTTCTTCTTCCTCAATTATGTAGGCTCCTAGGGGAGTCTGCTCGGCATTGGGGCAGTTCTCTCCGGCCCAAGCCTCAATGTAGCGCTGCAGGGCTTCGCCTGTGCTCTCGCCCGTCTCTTTGGCGCAGGACCACAAAAGGGCTGCTGCAGCCATTGTAAGTATAAATATCTTTTTCATAAATAGTCTTGTCTTTTTCTGCATTTATCGTGCCGCAATACCTTTAATATAGGCATCTGCATCGCTTTTTGAGGAAATATCCTGCGGGAACCACAGTTTGCCGCCCGCAGCGAGTTCGTGACCGCCGCCGCTGAAGCATTCCTTGGCAATGCGGTTGGCGCTCCAGCCCTTTTTGGCGCGGATGCTGACGCGGTAGTGCCCAAGGCCCTTGGCTTCCTTGAGGAAGATGCAGATTTTCACCTCATCTATCTCAAGTGGAATGTTGACCAGGCCTTCCGTCTCGCCTTCGTCAAGGTCGTAGGCGTCGAACATCTCCGAGGTCATTATCATGTAGGCAATGCCGTTGGGAAGTATGGTCAGATGGTTGTGGAGCATGTCCGAGAAGGCCTCTAGGCGCTGCCTGCGGTGGCTGTGGTAGAGGCGGTCGAGGATGAAGTCGCGGTCGACTCCTGCCTGCAATAGGTCGGACGCCATGCTGAGGGTGGTAGGGTAGACCGAGTTCGCGAAATTGTTGGTATCGGTGGTCATGCCCGTAAAGAGCGCAAAGGCTGTCCTTTCGGGAATCGGCTTGCCGAGGCCCTTAAGTGTATAGTATAGCATCTCGCATGCGGACGAAATATCGTTCTGCGAAAATGCCAGATCGAATGAGTCTAAATCGGGGTTGAGGTGGTGGTCAATCAGTACCTTGTGCTCTGCCTTGCAGTCCTTAAGCGCATCTTCGATTCCTTCTGCGCGGTTAAAGGCATTCATGTCCTGTACGATGAGTAAGTCGCAGTCAGACAGCAACTTACGCGCTTCTGACGGGGACTTTTCGGCGTCGATTATCTTCTCTCCTTGGGTGAGGAACTCCATTGAGGATGGGGCCTTGTCGGGGATGATGAGGCTGGCGTCGATGCCGCGCACTTCGCTAAGGTAGTGCTGCATTGCGACGCCGCTGCCGAGCGCATCTCCATCGGGGTGAGTGTGCACCACAATGGCTGCGAGGCGGCTCTCTGACAGGAATTTGTCCAGAGTCTGGAGTTTGTTTTTTGTGATACTAGAAGCCATCTTTAAAATTTCGAGGAGCAAATTTACGAAATATTATTGTTTTTCATCAAGGAAATTCCTAACTTTGTCAGGATTATTGAGAAATTAAGATAATAACACATCAATATGAAAAAAGCACTAAAAGTTCTCGTTGAGATTTTACTTCTCATTGTCTGCGCTCTTTTGGTCGTTGCAATCGTCAAGAGCGTAATGAAGCCTGTTAACTTTAACAAGCAAAAGGATTATCGCGAGTCCATCGCTATCCAGAGGCTTAAGGACATCCGTACCCTTCAGGTAGCCTACAAGTCCGTGAACGGCAAGTTCTGCGGTACTGTTGACTCCCTCAAGCTCTTCTACGAAAACGGCAAGATGCCTATCGTGATGCAGGTTGGTTCAATGGATGACTCTGTAGCTGTTATGCACACCGAGGCTGTCAAGAAGGCCCACAAGGGCAAGATGACCCCCGAGGATTGGCTGGCACTCTACATGGCAGGCGACAAGAACCTTGTATTCTCAGTAGAGAGTAAGATGGATGTTAAGGATACCCTGTTCGCATCCCGCGAAAAGAGCGATGTCAACAACAAGGAATACTTCAACATCGACTCCCTCAAGTACATCCCCTTCTCAGGTGGCGAAGAGGTTCAGATGGAATCTGTAGTTAAGCAGGTATCAGGTGTGCCCGTTCCTCTGTTCGAGGCCAAGATGCCTTACAAGTCCCTGCTCAAGGGTCTTGACAACCAGCTCCGTATCAACCTCGATGCCGAGAAGCGCGACCAGAACCGCTACGAAGGCCTTCAGGTTGGTTCCATCTCCGCTCCTAACAACAACGCAGGTAACTGGGAGTAGTGGATAAACTCACCCTTTATACGCCGAAGTGTACGCTAGTACCGGCGCATTTCTTTGAACCGGCTTCTTCGAGGGAAATCCTCGGAGAAGTCGTTGTTCTGGATGCGGACGATGTAGTGAGGTACATTGAAGTACCGCAGTACGATGCGGTACTGGTATACGCTGTGGCGGACAAGGATGTAAACGCAGTTCCCGAACTGTATGAAGTACTAAGGCTTCTGCCTTCCTGCCCTGAGTACAACAAGATTCTAGCAAGCTGGAAGGAAGGCTATCTGGTGCTAGCCATCGCGGAAGGTGGCAGCCTCAAACTGGCCAATGTCTACAGCGCTCCCGACTTTACCACGGCCGAATACTATATCTTCCTGGCTCTCAAGAGCCTTCAGCTCAATCTGGAGGTGTCCACTATTACATGGCGCAGCGAGATTGGTGCCGAGGACGAGATGAGCCTTTACCGCTACTTTAAGAGCGTCGACAGGATATGAGGATAATCGGGGGTTCCCTGAAAGGGAAGACTATACAATTACCGGCTAAATATGCCGCCAGGCCCACCACGGACTTTGCCCGTGAGGGGCTTTTTAATGTGCTGGACAACGAGTACGAATTCCAGGACTTGAAGGTGCTGGACCTCTTTGGAGGTACAGGCGCAATCAGTTACGAGTTCGCGTCTCGCGGGGCTTCAAGGGTGTATTGCATCGAGATGGCCCGCGAAAATGCGACCTTCATCAAGCGCGAGGCTGAACGCCTTGGCCTCAGTAATGTGACCATGGTAAGGGCCAATGTCTTCGACTTCCTGCCACTCTGCAAGGAGAAGTTCGATATAATTTTTGCAGACCCTCCATACGCGCTGGAAGGCCTGCAAACAATACCTGATAAGGTTTTCGCCCAGGATATTCTGCATCCTGGCTGTTATTTTATCCTGGAGCACGGCGATGAACATTCATTCACCGACCATCCCTTCTTCAAGAAGGAAAAGGTCTATGGCCGTGTGCACTTTAGCTTTTTTGAAGCTCCTCAGTAATCCTTGAGTAGTAGTCCTTCTTGCTGCTAAGGTTTCGCATGAAGTAGTAGAGTGCAAAGCTCAGCACGAACATGCCCACTCCAATATAAGGAATCCATGCCTGGGGCATGTGGAAGCCAATCTTGTCTACACAGAGGTAGGTGGTGGTGACTGCTGTCATGAAGCATGCGGGAAGCAGGGTCATGAGGTAGTAGAAGCTGCTCTTGGGCTTGTTGACTGTAAGCCAGACGGTTGCGCACCAGAGGGTGAAGCAGGCGAGGGTCTGGTTGGCCCAGCCAAAGTAGCGCCAGATGGTGTTGAAGCCGTTGGCATCTGCAATATTGTACCAAAGCAGAAGTGCGCCTACTGCAAAAATGGGGATGGCGATGACGAGCCTGTTGCCGTGCTTCTTCTGGTCGAGCTTGAGGTACTCGGCGATAATCAGGCGGGCGCTGCGGAATGCGGTATCGCCGCTGGTGATAGGTGCTGCGACTACGCCAAGGATGGCGAGAATGCCACCGAATACACCCAGCCAGTGCTTGCTGACGAGCGTAACCACCTGGGGAGCCTGGGCACTAAGGTCGGACCCAACCTCGGCTGCGCCACCGTCAAAGAAGAAGTAGCTGGATACGGCTGCCCAAATCAGGGCTACCAAACCTTCGGTAATCATTGCGCCGTAGAATACTGGGCGGCCAAGTTTTTCGCTCTTGAGGCAGCGGGCCATAAGCGGGCTCTGGGTGGCGTGGAAGCCACTGATTGCGCCGCAAGCGATGGTGATGAAGAGGCAGGGGAAGATGGCCTGGCCATTCATTCCAATCGAAGGACCCCTGTTCTGCAGTCCGTCCCAAACCTCGGGGATGGAGGGCCACTTGATAATCAGGCAAGCACCCAGTGCAACTGCCATGAAGATGAGCGCAAAGGCGAAAACGGGGTAGATGCGGCCGATAATCTTGTCGATAGGCAGCAGGGTTGCAATCAGGTAGTAGGCGAATACTACGCCCACCCAAATCATGATTGCGGTACGGGAACCGTCACCTGCGATGTCGCCAAGAATCAGCGCGGGGCTATAGACGAAAACCACGCCCACGAGCAGCAGGAGCACAATCGAGAACACCCTGAGGATGTGCGACATGCCGTTGCCCATGTAGGTCTTGACTATGGTGGGAAGTCCGCTGCCACCCTGGCGGATGCTCATCATGCCGGTGAAGTAGTCATGCACTGCACCTGCGAAGATGCAGCCGAAGACTATCCACAGATAGGCAGAAGGGCCAAACTTGGCACCCATGATGGCACCGAAAATCGGGCCTGTGCCTGCGATATTGAGGAACTGAACCATATACACCTTCCAAGTGGGCATAGGTACATAGTCCACTCCATCGGCCTTGCTTATTGCCGGTGTGGTGCGATTGGGGTCCGGGCCAAAGACCTTCTCCACGAACTTGCCGTAGAGAATATATCCCAGCACCAGGGCCAATAGACTGATTAAGAATGATACCATATTATATAATATTATAATCCTTTCTTCTTGCCTTCGTCCCAGATTTCATCCATTTCGGCGAGACTCATCTGCTTGAGGTCGCGGCCTTCGCGGATGGTCTTGTCCTCGAGATATTCGAATCTTCTCTGGAACTTTTTGCATGCCTCGTCCAGGGCAACACCTGGGTCGACTCCGTAGAGGCGCGATGCATTTACAATGGCGAAAAGCAGGTCGCCGAATTCTTCGCGAAGATGGGCCTCGCTGCCTTCTGTGACGGCTTCGCGCACTTCGCCGTACTCTTCTTCAACCTTGTCCCAGACATCTTCCTTCTGCTCCCAGTCGAAGCCGACGCTGCTGGCCTTGTCCTGCATTGCGTAGGCCTTTAGAAGGGGAGGGAAGCTCTTGGGTACTCCGCCCAGAATGCGGCGGTTGCCACCCTTTTCCTTGGTCTTGATTAACTCCCAGTTCTTGGCAACTTCTTCCTCGGTCAGGCCCTCGGAAGCGCCACCGCCAAAGACATGGGGATGGCGGAAGACCATCTTGTTGCAAAGGGCGTCCAGCACATCTGCAATGTCGTATTTGCCCTGCTCCTCGGCTATTTTGGAGTAGAAGATTACATGCAGAAGCACATCGCCTAACTCCTTTTTTAGGTCGGCATCGTCGCTGCGGAGAACTGCGTCGCTAAGCTCGTAAACCTCTTCGACGGTAAGTGGACGCAGGGATTCGTTGGTCTGGGCTGCGTTCCACGGGCATTTTGCCCTTAGGGTGTCCATGATGTCCAGCGCCTTTTCGAAGGCCTGGAGTTTTTCTTCCTTAGAATGCATAGCGCAAAATTAATAAAAATCAATTAAATTTGTCCTATGAATTGGAAAGAGAGGACAGAACTCCTGCTAGGCCCTGATGCCATCGCTGCGCTAGCCCGTTCCAGGGTGCTCGTGGTAGGTGTCGGGGGAGTGGGTGGCTATGCTGCCGAGATGCTCTGCCGCGCCGGTGTCGGCCACCTTGTGGTGGTGGACAGCGACGAGGTCTCCGAAACCAATATCAACCGCCAACTGTTGGCCCTGCACTCCACCGTGGGGCGTCCCAAGTGCGAGGTGCTTAAGGAACGCCTGCTGGACATCAATCCCGAGATTGACATTCTGACAGTTCCAGAGTATGTCAGCGAGGAAAACATCCCCACGCTTTTGGGTAGCGAACCCTTCGACTATGTGGTGGATGCAATCGATACCCTAAGCCCTAAAATCGCGCTCATACAGTATTGTCTATCAATGGGTTGGCCCTTGGTTTCTGCAATGGGAGCAGGGGCAAAAACCGATGCAACTGCGGTGCGTATAGCCGATATTTCCAAGACGCGCCAGTGCCCTCTGGCACATCAATTGCGAAAACGACTGCACCGTCTTGGGATTTTTGAAGGCTTTCTCGCGGTATATTCCGAGGAAAAGCCGCGTCGGGAATCGATGGTGCTGGAGGAGTCGCGCAACAAGAAAAGCCAGGTGGGAACGGTGTCGTATCTCCCTGCCGTTTTTGGCTGCGCCTGTGCCCAGGCAGTGGTCTGCGCTATTGCGCAGGTCAAAGGAAATTACTAAATTTGCAAACTGTACTAAAACTTTTTAAGACTAAGTTATGGCTGATTATAAGCTTGTAGAAGTTAGTGGCACCAAGGACCTGAAGGAGTTCATCTGCTTCCCTGATGAACTGTATAAGGACTGTGCCCAATATGTGCCCGCACTGCACAAGGCCGAGATGCGAAATCTTACCGCCGATGCAGCGCTGGAGTACTGCACCCACAAGATGTGGATGGTAAAGCAGGGAAAAAAGGTTGTTGGGCGCATCTGTGCAATGATAAATCCCCGTTACAACGAACTTTACGGCAAAAAATGCTGCCGCTTTGGCTGGTTCGACACCATCAAGGACTTCGAGGTGGCAAAACTGCTGATTGAAACCGCCGAGAAGTGGGCACTAGAGAATGGCATGGACACCATCCACGGCCCTCTCTACTACAATACCTTGGGCAAACAGGGTATGCTGGTGGAAGGCTACGAGAACATTCCTCCCTTCAACTGCCTGTACAACTACAGTTACTACAACGACTTTGTGCAGCAGTTGGGCTTCGAGAAGGAGTGCGACTGGGTCCAGTACAAGATGGTGGCAAACCACGGCGTTCCCGAAAAGGCCCGCAGGCTTGCAGGCCTGCTCACAGAGCGCTACAACCTGCATTTTGGCAGTCTGGACAAGCTCAAGAAGGACCCCGAAATGGTACGCAAATTCTTCCGTCTGTACAGTGACTCGTTCTCCAAGACGGTGTACAACTTCATTCCCTTTACCGACGCCGAGATAGAGCAGGAGGCTGCCGAGGTGATGCCTTACATCTCCGACAAGGCCAGCTGCCTGTTGTTGGACGAGAACAATGACATAGTGGCATTCGGAATCTCCTTCCCCTTCATCTCCAAGGCCCTCCAGAAGGCCAAGGGCAAGATGTTCCCCTTCGGCTGGTTCCATCTGCTGAAGGCAATGCACAACTTCGAGACCACCGATTTAATGATTAACGGAGCGGTTCCCGAGTGGCAGAACAAGGGCGTTTCGGCGGTTTACTACAAGGAGATGGGCGACCGTGCCATCAAATGCGGCATGCGCTGGGCAATCTCCAACCCCCAGATTGAGAACAATAGTGCTGTGAATATTTGGAACAGCTACGAGCACGAGCCCTACATGAGGCGCCGTTGCTACATTAAAAAGATAAAATAATGGCAGAGAACAAATTATTGGAGAAAGTCCTTTCGCTGCAGGACAAGTACGCATCGCTTCAGGAACAGCTTTCCAGCCCCGATGTGATTTCGGACATGAAGAAGTATGTGCAGCTGAACAAGGATTACAAGGAGCTGGAGCCCATTATCAAGGCTGGCCTTGAGTACAAGAAGATGCTGGACAATCTGGCATCTGCCAAGGATGTGCTGATGAATGAGAGCGATGCTGAACTCAAGGAGATGGCCCGCGAGGAAATCAACGACATCGAGGGCAAGATTCCCGACATGGAGCAGAATATCAAGCTGCTGCTGATACCCGCAGACCCCGACGATAGCAAGAATGCGCTTGTCGAGATTCGTGGCGGTACCGGCGGCGACGAGGCTGCTATTTTCGCAGGCGACCTGTTCAGAATGTACCAGCACTATGCCGAGAGCAAGGGCTGGAAACTGGAAATCACCGACCAGGCACCCGGTACTTCGGGCGGCTTCAAGCAGGTTGTATTCAAATTGAGCGGCAACGATGGCGTATACGGCACAATGAAGTACGAATCAGGCGTTCACCGCGTTCAGCGCGTGCCCCAGACCGAGACCCAGGGCCGAATCCAGACCTCTGCCGCATCGGTTGCAGTCTTCCCCGAGGCAGGCGAATTCGATATCGAAATCAACCCCGCCGACATCCGCAAGGACCTCTTCTGCGCATCAGGCCCCGGTGGACAGGGCGTGAACACGACCTACTCCGCAGTGCGTCTGACCCACATCCCTTCAGGTATCGTGGTGCAGTGCCAGGAGGAGCGTTCCCAGATTAAGAATGCAGAGCGTGCAATGGAGGAACTCCGTACCCGTCTTTACAACATGGAGCACCAGAAATACCTCGACGGCATCGCCGCCAAGCGTAAGACCATGGTCTCCACGGGCGACCGTTCCGCCAAGATCCGCACCTACAACTATCCCCAGTCCAGGGTTACCGACCATCGCATCAACTGGACCATGTATAACCTTCCTGCGTTTATGGATGGCGATATCCAGGCCTGCATCGACCAGTTGCAGATTGCCGAGAATGCTGAGCGCCTGAAAGAGGCAGGGGAGAATTAATTATGCCCCTACGCAAGAAGTTGCCCCAGTGCCTGCTGGAAAAATCACAGATGATATATACTGTGATTTTCACTGTGCTGTTCGCAATCTTCTCGCTAATCCTCATCGAGCCCTATTCCCGCAATGTCTGGTTTGAGATTGGTCCCCATACCCCTGTGGGCTACACCTTTGGCTTTATTACCTTCGCTGCAATCGTAATCGCCCTGGACAAGATGCTGCTCTACCGCCTTGCGCGAAAAGTGCAGTTCACCAATATCGGCTACATCCTCTGGCAGTTTGCGGAAATAGTCTTTCTGGCATTGGTCTATACCATTCTTACCCTGAAACTTGCATCGGCAGGAGAAATCAAGATACTTAACCCGTCGTTTGGAGATGTCTTCTCGCAGGCCCTCTTCCACACCCTTGTGGTGCTGGGCGTGCCTTACCTCATCTGTGCCTTCTACTTCACCGTTCAGGAGAAGGACAACACCATCCGCCTGATGAACTACGGCAATGTGGTGACAGATACGGAAACCACCCCCGCAGAGCAGGAGAAAATCAACCTCTTCGACAACGAAGGCGTGCTGAAACTCTCTGTAAGCCAGAAGAATATCCTCTACATCGAATCCGACGACAACTACATCAAGGTCTGGTATGAAGATAGCCACGGCGCACTCAAGCAATACATGCTCCGCTGCCGCCTGAAGACGGTAGAGGAGAGTTTCGTTGGGAGCGACCTCATCCGCTGCCACCGCAAGTACATCGTCAACATCGCCAAGGTTGCGGTGCTGAGCAAGGAGCGCGAAGGCTATATGCTGGACCTCGACAAGGACGGAATATCACCCATCCCCGTTTCCCGTACCTACGAGACAGGGGTTTTGTCTAAATTCAATTCAAGATAATTATGTGGCAAAGAGTACAGACACTTTATTTAATATTGGCCCTAGGGCTGTGTGTGGCAATGTTTTTCGGAATCTCGGGCACTGCCTTCCTGATTCTGGTTGGAGTCGCCACCGCCCTTAACTTCCTGGCCCTTACTACCTTCAAGATTCGCATTTTCCAGATGCGTACGGCGATTTTTGCGGCCCTTATCCTGCTGGGTTTGCAGGTCTGGCTGCTGATTGCCTACTTCTCCACCGCCGACAAGACCATCTACAATGTGATGTATGTCTTCCCAATTGTTGCGGCAATCTTGGATATTTTGGCGGCAAGAGGTATATTTGCAGATGAAATGCTGGTGCGCAGTTCTTCGCGTCTGCGTGCAGCCAAGAGAAAACACTAAAACAAGCATATTATGAGAATTCCTGAATCAGAACTTATCATCAATGGCGATGGAAGTGCATTCCACCTTCACATCAAGCCCGAAGAACTGGCCGACACCGTGGTTATGTTTGGCGACCCCGGCCGTGTCCAGATGTTTATTCCCCTTTTCGAGAAGATCGAGGCCCAGGGCCAGTCCCGCGAGTTCGCCTTCTGCACCGGTTGGTACAAGGGAAAACGCATTACAGCCCTGTCCCACGGCATTGGCTGCGACAATCTTGACATCGTAGTTACCGAACTGGATGCCCTCGCAAATGTTGATTTCAAGACCCGCGAGGTAAAGCCTGAGCACAAGACCCTTACCCTTATCCGTGTGGGTACCTGCGGCGCCATCCAGCCCGAAATTCCCCTCGGTTCCTTCATCGCCAGCCACATCTCAATCGGCTGCGATGGTCTTCTGAACTGGTACGAGGGACGCGACGAGATTGCGCTTCTCGACTTCGAAAAGGCCTTCAAGAAGGCTGTACACTGGGACAAGCATCTTCCCGACCCTTATTTCGTACGCGCATCCGAGAGGCTCATTAAGCTCTTTGAGAAGGATACCGTAAAGGGTATGACCGTTTCAGCATCCGGCTTCTACGGCCCTCAGGGACGAGTTGTCCGCCAGGGTCTGGCTATGCCCAACATGCTCGAGGACTTCGAGAAATTCGAGTACGACGGCTACAAGATTACCAACTTCGAGATGGAAAGTTCGGCCCTCGCGGGCATGAGCGCAAAACTCGGCCACGATGCCATCACCATCTGCTGCGCCATTGCACACCGCTACCTCAAGGACGCAAATACCGACTACAAGCCCCGTGTTCAGGAACTTGTACAATTAGTTATGGACAAGGTTGCTAGCTTGTAATTTCGGAATTAGCGAAAGAAAAGAGTACGCTGTAATCGATTGGGGTCGGAGCCACTGCAGGCTTCGACTCCTTTTTTTGTCCGAGGAACTGGTCGGCCTTCAGACCGCTGCGGCGCAGGTAGGAGCAGGCCTCGCAGTGATCTTCGCGCAGCAGGGCTCGCATCAGGTGCAGGCTGGTGAGTTCATCTTCACCCGACTTCAGGGCCTCTGCGAAGGAAAGGCTCATCAGGTTCTCGCCCTCGCGGGAGAGGTACACGGAGTCCTCGTGCCCGTAGGGGATGCCCTGTGCCTGGAAGATGGTGTCTTCTACATCTTCCTTGGCGGCCTCTGTGTCGATTCCGAACTTCTTCAGGCGGGCGAAGGCTTCATTGTCGCCGTCACGCAGCAGACCCAGGAAAAAATGGTCGGGTCCGATGCCGTAGCAGCCTGTACGCATGGCTTCTTCAAGCGCAAAATCGAGAATGTTGTTGACTTCGGGTGATATCTTCATTTTTTGTTTATAATTCGCGTGCAAATATAGCAATTAAATCATTTTTTTTTGCTATTTTTGTATGTTTATAAATAAAGTAATTATATGGACGAAGAGTTGAAGAAACCAGAAGAAATGCATGGTTATATCGAGCCGGTCGAAATTGACCACGAGATGCGTAGTGCCTACATCGACTATTCCATGTCGGTGATTGTTTCCAGGGCACTTCCCGATGTGAGGGATGGTCTTAAGCCGGTTCAACGCAGGGTGCTGTTCGGAATGGACGGCCTTGGATTGAGTTTTAACGGCCAGACGAAAAAATCTGCCCGTATTGTGGGTGAGGTGCTTGGTAAGTTCCATCCCCACGGCGATAGCAGCGTTTACGATGCAATGGCACGCCTCGCACAGTGGTGGAACCAGCGTTATCCGCTCGTTTGGGGCCAGGGTAACTTCGGTAGCATGGACGGTGACCCCGTTGCAGCCATGCGTTATACCGAGGCTAAACTAGCCAAGATGTCCGAGGATGTCCTCTGCGACCTCGACAAGAATACAGTCGACATGACCCTTAACTTCGACGATTCCATCGAAGAGCCTACAGTGCTGCCTACCAAGCTGCCTCTGCTGCTGCTCAACGGTTCGTCAGGTATTGCGGTCGGTATGGCCACCAATATGGCTCCCCACAATCTGGGCGAGGTTTGCGACGGTATCTGCGCATACATTGACAACCCCGATATAGATGTCGAAGGCCTGATGCAGTACATCAAGGGCCCTGATTTCCCTACAGGTGGCATCATCATGGGCCGCCAGGGCATTATCGACGCCTACACCACAGGCCGTGGCCGCATTGTAATCCGTGCCAAGACCGACATCGAAGTCAACGATAGGGGACAGGAGACCATCGTGGCCACCGAAATCCCTTACATGGTCAATAAGAAGGAGATGATGGAGCGCATCGGCCAGATGGTCGACGAAAAGAAGATCGAAGGCATCACCTATCTTAACGATGAAACATCCCGCGAAGGTGTCAGGGCCATCTTCCGCGTAAAGCAGGGATCCAATACCAATGTAGTGCTGAACACCCTGTTCAAGTACACCGCACTCCAGTCCAGCTTCGCAATCAATAATGTGGCTCTGGTCAAGGGTCGTCCCCGTACCCTTACCCTCAAGGAAATCATCGCCAACTTCGTAGACTTCCGTCACGAGGTGGTTGTACGCCGCACCAAGTTCGAACTTGACAAGGCCCTCAAGCGTGCCCATATCTTGGAAGGCTTGCTGAAGGCAATCGATATCATTGACGAAATCATCGCACACATCCGTGCATCCAAGAATGTGGATGAGGCCCGTGACGGACTCGTAACCAAGTTCGGTTTCACCGAAATCCAGGCCCAGGCCATCGTGGAGATGCGTCTACGCCAGCTCACTGGCTTGGAGCGCGAGAAACTCCAGGCAGAGTACGATGAAATCGAGAAGTTCATCGCCCACTGCCGCGAGATCCTTGGCAGCGAGCAGCTTCAGCTCCAGATCGTCAAGGACGAGTGCCAGGAGATGAAGCAGAAGTATGGCGACCCTCGCCGCACCCAGATTACAATGAGCGCAGACGAGTTCAACCCCGAGGACTTCTACGCAGACGATGATGTCGTGATTACCATCTCGCATCTTGGCTATATCAAGCGCACTCCTCTTACCGAATTCCGCACCCAGAACAGGGGTGGAGTCGGTGTCAAGGGTGGTTCAACCCGCGAGGAAGACTTCATCGAGCACATCTATGTAGCCAACATGCACTCCACCATGCTCTTCTTCACCCAGAAGGGTATGTGCTACAGGCTCAAGGTATACGAACTGCCGGAAGGTGTCCGCGCATCCAAGGGTCGTGCAGTGCAGAATCTTCTGCCAATCGAGCAGGGAGATTCCATCAAGACCTACCTCAACGCAGCCAAGATTGAAGACCCCGAATACACTGAAAGTCACTATGTTACCCTCGTTTCCAAGAAGGGTGTCATCAAGAAGACCAAACTAACCGAATACGCCAACAAGCGTAGCCGCAACAAGGGTATCATAGCCCTTACAATCCGCGAAGGTGATGCTCTGCTCGATGCCATCCTGACCAATGGCGATGAGCAGCTGATGATTGCCGCCCGCAACGGACGCTGCGTCCGCTTCGAGGAATGCGACCTGCGTGCCCTTGGCCGTAGCGCATCAGGCGTAAGGGGTATCTCCATCAGCGACGACGATGAGGTAATCGGCGTACTTTCCTACAATCCAAACGAGGAAGATGCTGGCGACCACACCATCCTGGTTGTATCCGAAAACGGCTTTGGAAAGCGTTCAGACCCCGAAGACTACCGTCTTACCGCCCGTGGTGGCAAGGGTGTAAAGACCATCAACATCACGGACAAGACAGGCAGCCTTGTTGCAATCAAGAATGTTACCGAGGCCAACGACTTGATGATAATCACCCACAAGGGTCTCACCATCCGCATGGCAGTCAAGGACATCCGTGTTGCAGGCCGTGCAACCCAGGGCGTGAAACTCATCAACCTCCGCGAAGGTGACAGCATAGCTGCAGTCAGCGCTGTAGCCGCTTCAGAGGCCGAAGAAGTCCCCGAAACCGAACTTGGCACGGAAAGTGCAACTAATGAAACCCAGAGTGAAAATTAATTATTAACCCAAATCAATAACATTATGAAAAAGTTAGTTATGGCATTGGCTCTTATGGCAAGCGTACAGTTCGCTTTTGCCCAGAGCAAGACAGTGTCTGCTGCAAAGGACGCAGTTGCTGCTGCCAAATCTGCAACAGAAAACGCAAAGAAGGCTGCAAACGCTGCAACCTGGATTAAACTTGGACAGTCTTACCTTGACGCATATACTGCATCCCAGGGAAGTGGCTGGGTTGGTGCTACCGAGCAGGAGCTTCAGCTCCTCATGGCAAAGGATAAGGTCCTTGGTGAAAGCCAGAGGGTACTCGGTAACGAGACTTACAATGTAAAGTCTTATGAGACAGCTGATTACTACTTCAACCAGAATGGCCAGCTCGCCCTCATCAATGTAACCAATCCCGCTTTCGAGAATGGTCTTGAAGAGGCTCTCGCAGCCTTCAAGAAGGCCGGCGAAATCGACTCCGCAGGCAAGAAGGCAAAGGACATCAAGGCTGGTCTGCAGAGCATTGCTGACAAGTACACCGATGAGGCATACAACGCCTACACCATGGGTAAGCTCAGCGACGCTTCCGTACTCTTCGAGAAGGCTGCCGGCGCTGCAGGCACCGCTCCTCTTTCCGCAATCGACACCAGCGCACTCTACAATGTAGGTCTGACCGCTTGGTTCGATGGCAACAACAAGAGTGGCGACGAGGCAAACGCTGCTTACAAGCGTGCCGAGAGCTTCTTCAAGATGAGCAAGGACGCAGGCTACGCAGGTGAGGACGGTGAGGTTTACGCTAAGCTCGCTGACATCTCCGGCAAGCTCGGTGACAAGGCCCAGAGCCTCGCATACCTCGAGGAAGGCTTCGCTAAGTATCCTCAGAGCCAGAGCATTCTCGTTGGTCTTATCAACTACTATGTTGAGTCAGGCGATAACCCTTCAAGGATTTTCGAACTTCTTGACATGGCTAAGCAGAACGAGCCCGGCAACGCATCTCTCTACTATGTTGAGGGTAACATCCACGAGAAACTCGGTGAGACCGAGGCTGCCATCAAGGCTTACGACAAGTGCGCCGAGATCAACCCCGCTTACGAGTACGGCTACATTGGCAAGGGTATCCTCTACTACAACCAGGCTGTAGACCTTCAGGAGAAGGCTTCCACCGAGATGGATGACGCCAAGTACATGAAGCTTGTAGAGCAGTTTGAGACCTCTCTTAAGAGCTGCATCGAGCCTTTCGAGACCGCTTTCGAGGTTACAAAGGACGACGGTGTAAAGCAGAGCATTGCTCAGTACCTGAAGAATGCCTGCTTCCGCTTCCGCAACGAGGCTGACTACCAGGCTAAATACGACAAGTATAACGCTTACGTACAGTAGGAATTGCTTAAACTATTATTAATATTATCGGTAATAAGCGCACCCTCAGCGGGGGTGCGCTCCGATTTTAAGCCTGCTCCTGCGCTGGAATCCTACGCAGACACCATCTCAATGGTGTTTATCGGGGATGTGATGATGCACACCAAGCAGCTGGACTACGACCACTCGGTGTTCCTCTCTGCCCTTAAGCCCATGCTTTCCGAGGCAGATATTGCCGTCGCAAACCTCGAATTCACCCTTGCAGGAAAGCCTTACACGGGCTATCCTTGCTTCTCCGCTCCCGATTCTTATCTTGAGAGCATTGACGATAGCGGAATAGATGTTTATCTTACCGCAAACAACCATATTCTGGACAAAGGCGATAGGGGACTGGTGCGTACGCTCCAGCAGTACGAAGGCAAGGTCTATACAGGAACTGGGGCAAACGATGCGGGTTATAAGGCCCGTAATCCGTTGATAGTCAACGCAAAAGGTGCTCGTATTGCTCTCGTGAACTTCACCTACGGAACCAATACCAGCAGTTCATCTGCATGGCCCAAAGTGAGCCGTATGCGTAAGGAAGAGGTTGCCGCCCAGATGGCCGCTGCCAAAAAGCGCGGGGCGGATTTTATTCTGGCTTTGCCCCATTGGGGGATTGAGTACCAGCTCAAGCACAGCGCTTCGCAGCAGGACTGGGCGGAGTGGCTGGTGGACCAGGGGGCCGATGCAATCGTGGGAGCCCATCCCCATGTGGTGCAGGACACTGCCTTTGTGAAGGGCGTGCCCGTTATCTACTCGATGGGCAATGCGGTGTCCAACATGAGCGCACCAAATACCCAGCTGGAGCTGGCTGTGGTGCTGAAACTGGTTTACAACCGCCTTTCGGGAGAAGCCGAGGTGCTGCGTCCCGAACTCCATTTTATCTGGTGCTCCCGACCAGGGGAAATCACCAACAACTACATGACAGTCCCCATTGAGGACTATCCGCAATACAGCAGGCTGTGGGACGCCACCCTGCGTAGAGTTAAATCAGCAACCGGTATAGAATGAAAAAAACAATAACCCTGGAGGCCATTGACCCCGTTGAGATTTTGGGAGCGGGCAACAAGATTCTGAATGAATTCTGCACATACTACCCTTCGCTGAAGGTGTCCGACAAGGGCAACGAGATTACAGTGGAAGGGGAGAAGGAGCAGGTGGAAGACTTCGCCGCCAAGTTCGCGCAACTCGTGGCGCTGCGTCACCGCAAGCTTAACCTCACCGTATACGATGTTGAGGATATCTTTAACGGTATCCGTAACACCCAGGCGCTGGCCGACCATGGAAATGCGGTGATTGTGCATACCACCGACGGCAAGGCCATCCGTGCCCGTAATGCCAACCAGGAAAAGATGGTTCGTGCCTACTTCAACAATGACCTCGTATTCGCGGTTGGGCCTGCTGGTACAGGAAAGACCTATGTCGCTATCGCTCTGGCAGTTAGGGCGCTTAAGAATCGCGAAATCAAGCGCATTATCCTGACCCGTCCTGCTGTGGAAGCAGGGGAGCGTCTGGGCTTTCTGCCCGGCGATTTGAAAGATAAACTGGACCCCTATCTTCAGCCTTTATACGATGCCCTTGGCGATATGATTCCTCCCAAGAAACTCCAGGACTTTATGGCAAATGGTACCATCCAGATTGCGCCTCTTGCCTATATGCGTGGCCGTACTCTCGACAGGGCGTGCGTGATTCTGGACGAGGCTCAAAACACCAATCTGGGGCAGCTGAAGATGTTTTTGACCCGTATGGGTACCAGCGCTAAGTTTATCGTGACTGGGGATGCAACGCAGATTGACCTGCCCCACAAGGAGGACAGCGGTCTACTGAAGGGCATAGACCTTGTTAAAGATATTAAGGGTATTGAAACAGTGTTTTTCAACGATGGCGATATCGTCAGGCATCCGCTCGTTTCTAAAATCGTCAAAGCGTTTGAGTAACCGAAATATTTATTAACTTTGTAAGTTATGAGAAAAGGTACTATGATCGGGTTGTTTGCTGCGGCTATGCTGCTGTGCGGATGCGATGGCCTCCGCAAGCTGGCAGGGCGGCCTACCAGCATTGACATTGCGGCCAAGAAGGCGCAGATTGAGGCAGAGCAGCGTGCCCACCAGGCGCGTCTGGATTCATTGCGCAGGATGGCGATTGCCGATTCGCTGGCCGTTGCCGATTCGCTGCGCGCCACCGAGGAACTCCGCCGTTCCAATGTGATGGTGCTGAATGCCCGCAAGATTTGCGGTGCGCGTGCTGCCGAACTGGATTATAAGTACTATGTTATAGTTGGTACCTTCAGCGACCGCGCAAATGCCCAGTCGCAGGCCAACAAGATAGCCGCCAAGGGCTACAAGGCCGACCTCGTGCCCTACCGCAATGCAATGACCGCGGTGGGTGTGAACGGCACAAACAGTATTGTAGATGTATGGAATACCATCCAGAAGGTTAAGGGCGAATCCTTCTGCCCTGCCGATGCTTGGATGCTCGTAAACGATTGAGTATGAAAAGATTGGTGCTTCTATTGATGCTTGCTCTTCCGATTTCTGCCCTTGCGCAGACTTCCTACGGCGAGCTCTATGAAGGGGAGCGGGCTACGCAGATGCGTGCCGATGTTGAATATCTTGCCTCTGACGCTTTGGCCGGTCGTGGTGCCGGGACCGAAGGGGAGGATCTTGCAGCCGAATACATCTCCAAGAGATTTTCCGAAATGGGGTTGGAACTGCTTTCCAGCACCGATGATGTTTCCTTTGGCATTCTCTCTTCGCAGGGAGATACCCTCCGTTCCAACAATGTTCTGGCCGTAGTCCAGGGTTATGACAAGGATTTGAGTGACCATTATATCGTGATTGGCGCCCGTCTGGATAATCTAGGAAGGCAGAAAATCAGCGTTGAAGGGGAAGAAGGTGAACTCATCTTCCCCGGGGCAAATGGGAATGGTTCCGGCCTAGCGATGCTGCTGCAACTGGCCCAGATGGTGCAGACGAATGCCGTGCTCTTCAAGCGCAGTGTGATTTTTGCCGCTTTTGGGGCTTCGACCATCCAGAATGCAGGTTCGTGGTATTTTCTGAACAGGTCTTTTGCCCATGCGGATAAGATTGACGCCATGGTGAATCTGGATATGCTGGGTACTGGCAGCAATGGTTTTTATGCCTACACCGCATCCAATGCCGACATGAATAATGTGATTGGCAGTTTGGCATCTACCCTTCAGCCCATGCATCCTGAAGTGGTTGCGAAGGAGCCCTGCCAGAGCGACCATCGCAGCTTCTACGCCAAGGAAATCCCTTCTGTAATGTTCACAACGGGGATGTACCCCGAATACAATACTGTCCGCGACCTGCCTTCCGTGCTGGAATATGACAACATGGAGAGGGAGTTGGAGTATATCTACAATTTCACCCTGACCCTGGCAAATGGGGCTAAGCCTTCGTTTATACCTGCCGAGTCCAAGAAGACCAGCACCGACAGCAATGTGGTGTCATGGTCTGATTGCGATGTAAAGCCCGCATTCTTAAATAGTTATAATCCTTCTACCTTCCTTGAAAAGTGGGTTTATGTTTATCTGCGCTATCCGAAAAATGCCGTGGAGAATGGCATTCAAGGCAAGGTGCTGGTGGACTTCATTGTGGACGAGAAGGGTAAGGTTCGTGATGTTAAGATACTGAAGGGCGTTGACCCCGATTTGGACGCCGAGGTGATTAGGGTCGTTGAGGCATCTCCCGACTGGAAGCCCGCCCGCGTGAGGGGACAGAAGGTAAAGTGCGAGATGAGCATGTATGTGGAATTCAGATTGAAGCAAAAACACAAGAAATAAGATATGGAATACGATTTCAGTAAGATCGAGAAGAAGTGGCAGGCCAAATGGGCTGCCGAGAAGACCTACAAGGCTGTAGAAGATGAATCTAAGCCGAAGTATTATGTGCTGGACATGTTTCCCTATCCTTCGGGAGCGGGACTGCATGTAGGGCATCCTCTGGGCTATATTGCCAGCGATATCTATGCCCGCTATAAGAGGCTGAAGGGCTTTAATGTGCTGCATCCAATGGGCTATGACGCCTTTGGTCTGCCCGCAGAGCAGTACGCAATCCAGACGGGCCAGCACCCCGAAAAGACCACGACAGAAAATGTGGCACGCTACCGTCAGCAGCTCGATAGAATCGGCTTCTCCTTCGACTGGGACCGCTCCTTCCGCACCTGCGACCCCGAGTACTACAAGTGGACGCAGTGGGCATTCATCAAGATGTTCAAGAGCTGGTACGACCCTGAGCGCGACAAGGCCCGCCCGATTACCGAGCTCATCGACCGCTTTGCGACCGAAGGTTACGATGGCATTACCCCCAAGCAGTGGGCTGCCATGTCCGAGAAGGAAAAGAACGATGTGCTGATGCGCTATCGTATTGCCTATCAGGGCGAAACGAGCGTGAACTGGTGCGAGGGACTGGGAACCGTGCTTGCCAACGACGAGGTTAAGGACGGCCTGAGTGTCCGTGGCGGTTTCCCCGTTGAGCAGCGCAAGATGAAGCAGTGGCAGCTCCGCGTATCCGCTTACGCCGAGAGGCTGCTCGCAAGTCTGGATTCGCTTGACTGGTCTGATTCCCTGAAGGAAATGCAGCGCAACTGGATTGGCAAGAGTGAGGGCACCGAGATGGTGTTCAATACCGTTTGTGATGGCCGCGAGATGCCTATCACCATCTTCACAACCCGTGCTGATACCGTATTTGGTGTTACCTTCATGGTTCTGGCTCCAGAGAGCGAACTGGTAGGCCAGTTGACTTCTGCTTCTCAGAAAGAGGCCGTAGAGGCTTATGTGAAGGAGGTCAAGAAGAAGACCGAGCGTGAGCGTATCGCCGAGACCAAGAGTGTAACAGGCGTATTTTCAGGGTCTTACGGAATCAATCCGCTTACAGGCGAGAAGGTTCCCATCTGGATTTCGGAATATGTACTTGCAGGCTACGGCACAGGTGCCATTATGGCAGTACCTGCTCACGACAGCCGCGACTACGCCTTCGCCAAGAAGTTCGACCTGCCCATCATTCCTCTGATTGAGGGTGCAGATATCAGCGAAAGCAGTTTCGATGCCAAGGAGGGCAAGATGGTAAACAGCGGTTTCCTGAATGGCATGGATGTCAAGGAGGCCATCGAGGCAGCCAAGGACTATGTGGAAGCACATGGACTTGGTCACCGCAAGACAAACTACCGTCTGCGTGACGCCATCTTCTCCCGCCAGAGGTATTGGGGCGAGCCCTTCCCGATTTACTATAAGGACGGGGTTCCCTATACTCTTCCCAAGGAGAAACTTCCTCTGAAACTTCCTGAAATCAAGTCGTTTAAGCCATCTTCCAATGGCGAACCGCCACTTGCAAGGGCAGAGAACTGGACCTACAAGGGCCATCCCCTNGAGACCAGCACCATGCCTGGTTTCGCAGGTTCGAGCGCATACTATCTTAGACATATGGACCCTCATAACGATGAGGAACTGGTTAGCGCTGAGGCTGACAAGTACTGGCGTAATGTTGACCTTTATGTCGGCGGAACCGAGCATGCAACCGGGCATCTTATCTATTCCCGCTTCTGGAACAAGTTCCTCTTCGACCTCGGTTATGTCTGCGAGGACGAGCCCTTCAAGAAGCTCGTAAACCAGGGCATGATTCAGGGTCGTTCAAATTTTGTATATAGGATTGTTGGCACTAACAAATTTGTTTCACTCGGTCTAAAAGACCAGTATGAGACCACCGAAATCCATGTCGATGTAAATATCGTGCACAACGACAGGCTTGACCTTGAGGCCTTCAAGGCATGGCGTCCCGAGTACGCTGACGCCGAGTTTATTCTCGAGGATGGCGAGTACATTTGCGGCTGGGCCATCGAGAAGATGAGCAAGAGCATGTACAATGTGGTTAACCCCGACGATATTTGCGATAGATACGGTGCTGACACACTTCGTCTGTACGAAATGTTCCTCGGCCCCGTTGAGCAGAGCAAGCCTTGGGATACCAAGGGCATCGATGGTGTAAACCGCTTCCTCAAAAAGTTCTGGAGGCTCTTCTACGACAAGGAGAACTTCCTGCCTACCGACAAGGCTGCATCGCCTGCTGAACTTAAGGCTCTGCATAAACTTATTGCCAAGGAGCAGGACGACATTGAGCACTTCTCCTACAACACCACCATTAGTGCGTTTATGATTGCGGTTAACGAGCTGACCGACCTGAAGTGCACCTCCCGTGAGGTTCTGGAGCCGCTCGTAGTGCTGCTTTCTCCCTTTGCACCCCATGTTGCAGAAGAACTCTGGGAGGCTCTTGGCCACAAGGACAGCGTAAATTACGCATCCTTCCCTGAGTACAACGCCGCCTACACGGTTGAGGACAATGTAACCTACCCCGTTTCCTTCAACGGCAAGACCCGCTTTACGGTAGAAATGCCCAAGAGCGCATCTCCAGCCGAAGTGGAGGCAGAGATTCGTGGCCTTGAGCAGACCGCCAAGTATGTTGGCGACAAGACCATCGTCAAGATTATAGTTGTTCCAGGTAGAATTGTAAATGTGGTTCTGAAATGAAACCAAAACTGAAAACTGCCCTTTACGACTATTTGATGCTGACCCTCGCATGCTTGGTCTTTACCTTTGCGTGGGAATGCTTCATGATACCTAACAACCTCTCTTCGGGAGGTTTGATGGGTTTGTGTACGGTGATAGAGTATGCCACATTTGGTAAAGTCCTGGCATCGTATTCTTATCTTGTCATTAATGTCTTCCTGCTGATACTTGCCATTGTGGCCTTTGGACTGGGGTTCGGCTTCAGGACCATCTACTGCATCGCACTTAATACGCTGCTGCTCAAACTGTTGGACGGAGCCGACTGGCTGCATGCAGTGCCTGGAAACTTCTTCTATGTGCCCGAAACCGTGCTGGTGCCGATTATCGCTGGTGTGCTGGAAGCAGTAGGTGTTGGACTGATGATTAAGCACGGCGGTAGTTCTGGTGGTACCGACATCATCGCCCTGATGGTGAACAAGTATTACCCCGTATCGCTCAGCAAGATGTTCCTTCTTACCGACTGCATTATCATTACCTCAATCCTGCTTCTTCCCGGAAGGGCATTTGGAGATATGATTTACGGTTATATCATGGCCGTAACCTTCTCTCTGGTAATTGATTATGTAGTGGTCGGTGATAAGGGAACGGTGCAGTTGATGATATTCTCTTCCAAGAGCGATTCGATTGCAGACTATATAATTAAGGATTTGGAGAGGGGCGTGACCGCGCTTAAGGCCCAGGGCTGGTACACCAAGAAGGACAAGGATGTGCTGCTGGTGCTCATCCGCCGCAACGAACTGCCCGAACTCACCAAGTACATCAAGAGCATAGATGACCACGCCTTCCTGTCGGTCAGCAATGTCGGCAGCGTCTACGGCGAAGGTTTCGAGGAAATTAAAACAGGAATAGTACATAAAAAGAAGAAAGATGGCAACGCTGAATAAGACTGCTTTTACCCATGTCAAGGAGTATCTTTTGATTACTCTGGGAATCGTTATTTACACGCTCGGATGGGCGATTTTCCTTGTGCCCAACAATATCGTTGGCGGTGGAGTGACCGGTGTGGCTGCAATCGTGCAGTACGCAACCAACGGTGCAATTAAGATTGGTTATACCTATTTCTTCCTGAATCTGGTGCTGATTATCATAGGCCTCAAGATTCTGGGCCCTGGCTTTGGCGGAAAGACAATTTATGCCATTATCCTGGCTTCCATCGGACTAAACCTCTTCCAGCAGATTATTCCTGCCAGCTTCATTCAGGAAATCTCCCTGAATAACGGCAAGCTGATGAGCGTTATCATGGGTGGTATCATGGTTGGTGTCGGAATCGGCATGAGTATCTCGCAGGGAGGAAGTACTGGTGGTACGGACATTATTGCCATCATAGTCAACAAGTACCGCAATGTGTCTCCCGGTAGAATGATTCTGCTTATGGATGTAGTAATCATTCTGTCTTCCCTGGTTGTTCCTTCCTATACCGCAGACGGTCAGTTGATGCCTCTTGTCGAGAAGATTCTTACCGTGGTTTATGGTCTGATTCTGGTGGCGATAAACAGTACGGTGCTGGATTACTACCTTTCAGGTTCGCGTCAAAGTGTACAACTTTTTATCCTTTCAAAGAAACATGCCGAAATTGCAGATGCAATTACCTCCGAACTCCACCGCGGAGTTACTGTTTTGGAGGGTAAAGGCTGGTACACAAAGGAGAATACCGAGGTGCTTATGGTACTTACCCGCAAGACCGACCTTAATCTTATGCTTAAGTACATTAAGGCCATCGACTCCAACGCTTTTCTCTCAGTAAACTCTGTTACAGGCGTTTACGGCAAGGGTTTTGACACAATTAAGACCAAAACCAAGAAGTGAAGTAAAAGGTGAAGTAAAAGGTGAAGTAAAAAATTTTTTCGGGCTTAAAAACTTTTTTTGAGTTTTACTTCACCTTTTACCCCAAAAAATAATTTCAAAGTGGTTATCTTGCGCAAAAAAAATAACCACAATGAAAAAGAAATCACACAAAAATCACCTAATGTACTACGCGACAATAAGAATTTTGTCGCTGCTGGTAATGGTGTCGATGGTCATTCTGGACTGGGCTTTCAAGCCTCTGACTCCGTGTGACCTTTGCTTCGATGTAATGTGTGGAATTGCAGTCTGCCTGCTCTTTCCTTCAAGTTACGAGGATGTTACTCCGTCCCTTGTCTTCGCGCTGGGTTACACCGCGCTAATTCCCTTGCTTGCGCTGCTGCTGATTCATTCTCACAGCCGCAATGAGGTCATCTTCTTCCTTATTATTATATTGAACTTTGTGTACGCGGTGTACCGTGGGAGCAGCAAGTTCCGCAATATCCGCAGCCTGTTCCGCATAGATGCGGTTTGGTGCTCGGTTGAGGACTACGCGCGAATGTTCTTCGACTGCGTTTATGCCATGCTCGCGATTCTGTTGCTGATGGCGCAGAAGAACGATTTGGGCGCCTGGGCTTTCTATCTGCTTCTGCTCATGATGCTGGGCTTCTACCTGCTTGTGGTTGTACGCGCGCATACGGGCAAGACCTTTTTTCTTTCCATCAAGAAGGAGAGCGAAATCAAGGATATCATCCGTTCCAACATGGCTGCGGCTGCTGAAGAAGCTCCCGAAGAGCATCTTAATGCCGTGTATACTAGGGTGTTACGCTACATGGAGCGCAAGAAGCCCTATCTGGTCGATGGCTTTAATGTGGAGGACTTGGCAGAGGGCATATTCTGTAACCGTTCTTATGTCTCCAAGGCCATCAATTACTATTATGGGCGGAACTTTAAGCAGTTTGTCAATTATTACAGGGTGTGCTATGCGATTGAGTTGATGCGCCGCGACCGCCGCATAAAGGTGATAGATTTGGCGATGATGTCGGGCTTCCATTCCGTGGTAAGTTTCAACATGGCATTCAAGCTCTTCATGAATACCACGCCTAGTGCGTATAGTGCCCAGTTGCACGCGAGGGAGAATGCGTCCAAGTCGAACAAGCAGAGGACTCCTGCGCTGAAGCCTATCCCAATTCCTCCTCAAGAGAAATCGTGATTGGCTCCTTGCGTACGGGGTGGGTGAGGCTGATGCTGTGCGCCTGCAGGCTGATGCCGCCATCGCGGTTGGAACGGGGTGCGCCGTACTTGAGGTCGCCCTTGATAGGGCAGCCTATGTGCGCAAGTTGGCAGCGGATCTGGTGATGGCGACCCGTAAGCAGCTCTATCTCAACGCGATAGTAATGGTCTGTCGGTCCTAGGTATCTGTACTTAAGGCGTGCCAGTTTGGCCTTGGGGCCTGGCTTGCGGGTGATGAAGCTCTTGTTGAGCTTCTCGTTGCGCTCCATGTAGTCTTCCAGCAGGCCTTCTTCCGGATCAGGCTTGGCGCAGCACCATGCGTGATAGGTCTTGTGCACATCTCCGTTACGGAAGGCTTCGCTTAGGCGCTCCAGTGCCTTGGAAGTCTTGGCAAATACGCAAATCCCGCTTACAGGGCGGTCCAGACGGTGGGGAACACCCATGAACACCTTGCCCGACTTCTCGTCCCGCTGGGCGATGAAGGCCTTTAGGGTCTCGCTTAACGGCTCGTCCCCGGTCTTGTCTCCCTGAACTATCTCGCCCGACCTCTTGTTAAATATAAG
>Ga0065711_1031432_pt1 | contig 29711 bp, 8 predicted proteins | sample Hoacrofraction12_FD_59098 | JGI IMG/M metagenome (GOLD analysis project Ga0065711, IMG submission 59098) | Hoatzin crop microbial communities from Cojedes, Venezuela - Epithelial fraction 12 v2 (version 2) | ecosystem: Host-associated > Birds > Digestive system > Esophagus > Crop | place... | reverse complement strand
GCCCTGGTGAGGCCTCATCTAGAGTACTGTGTCCAGTTCTGGGCTCCCCAGTTCAAGAAAGATGAAGAGCTACTGGAGAGAGTCCAGCGGAGGGCTACAAGGATGATGAGTGGACTGGAACATCTCTCCTACAAGGAGAGGCTGAGGGAGCTGGGCTTGTTCAGCCTGAAGAAGAGAAGGCTGAGAGGGGACCTTATAAATGCCTACAAATATCTGAAGGGTGGGTGTCAGGAGGATGGGGACAAGCTCTTTTCAGCAGTGCCCATCGACAGGACAAGGGGTAATGGGCACAAACTGAAGCACAGGAAGTTCTGTATGAACATGAGGAAGAACTTCTTCCCTCTGAGGGTGACGGAGCACTGGAACAGGTTGCCCCGGGAGGTTGTGGAGTCTCCTTCTCTGGAGATATTCAAGACCCACCTGGACAAGGTCCTGTGCAGCCTGCTGTAGGTGACCTTACTTCGGCAGGAGGGTTGGACTAGATGACCCACAGAGGTCCCTTCCAACCCCTACCATTCTGTGATTCTGTGATTCTGTCTGGGACTTCCCCTGTTAGTCAGGTCTACTGATAAATGATGGAGAGTGGCTTGGCCAGCTTCTGTGCCAGCTCCCTCAGCACTCTTGGGGGGATCCCATCCGTACTCATGGACTTGTGAGTGTCCAGGTGGCATAGCAGATCAGTAACTGCTTCCTCCTGCATTGTGGTAGGTTTATTCTGCCCTCCATCCCTGTCTTCCTGGTCAGGGGGCTGAATACCCTGGGAATAACCTGACTGACTGTTAAAGACTGATGATAGTTAGAAGAGAAACCAAAAAGAGTGAAGTCCTGCTCAATTTCAGCAAATATTTCCCTGGTATTAAAAGAATTTAAATGCAGAGATTAGTTTCGTAAAGTCTAAGATCTAATTATATTGTGTTTTGTGATTTCAATTGTGTAGTTGGTGACTGGAGCAAATGTGGTGGTGTTTGCGGTCTATGATTACATGACCAAAACTTTCTGAATGGAAGGAATACCAGAGAAGATCCACTAAAACCATGACTTTTTTTTTCAAGTCAACTCTAAATTTTTAAATAAACTGTAAATATTTTCTTGATTTTTTTGAAGAAGCAGAAGAATATCTAGCAATGCTTACAGTGATATCCAGGCCAAATCAATACAGGCTGTTTAGCAGACTTCACACTTCATTCACTGTGTTCAGTTCACACAAAATAAGGACAGGATGCACAAGCACCCTCGCAGACTTGATTATAGAGGTAATGACAATTTTTTTGTCACCTTAATTGTCTTTTGTTCTAATGCCCTTGTTGAGGTTTTTATATCACTTCACTCATAAGCATCTTTCTGAATAGCTTTTCTTTTTGCAAGACTAAATCTGCAGTTCTTCACTGAGCTGCTATTGCTCATTTCTAAAAGCACAAATCTGGCTGAGCAACAACAGGTAGTAAGCTGTTTTATGTGTACACAGTATTGACAAAGTACTACTCTTCATAAAAGCTTGTCAACAAGCCTTTTAGAAATAAAAATGTTTACACAGACATTGTGGGCAAGAGAGTAGAAAGGGATAGGAGTATACTGAGCCTAAACTGCTACATGGAAATTGCTAATTAATAGTGGGAGACTAAAGTGTCAACCCAATAGAGATGAGGCAGCTCCACGGCCCGAGGTCAAACCTGCAGCAAGGCTAAGAATGTATTGCACACACACAAATGCATGTATATGCTGTGTACATGCATGTAATGCTCTTCCCCTATACCTCATAATGTGTCCTGTACCTCTAGGCAGTGACACCCTCAGTCCAAAAGGCAATCCAGAGAGCTGCCTCCCCTTGGTTCATCTTGGGTTTTACACCTGGACGCTGGGGCTGAGGTGTCTCCTGATACAGCCCTGGTGAAGGGTAGACAGCCTGGGGCAGGTTTAATTTGGATTCCTGACTGCACTTGTTCCTCTGTGTATATCAGGGCTTGTGGAGATAGACCATTAATGATCTGACGGCTTTGTGATGGGCCTAATAGAAGCCAGGACAGGGTGTCATCCAGGCTCATCCACCTGCCGTCATCTCTCTGTGTTCCTCTGTGCGTGTGCAGATGAGCTTTTTCTCACATAACATAACACTAAGATGTTCAGAAAATATTTTTTTGCCACTGATCACCAATATTGGTCTAGAACATATTTGACATAAGACTATCAATGGCAAGTAAGCTACGCAGTCTACCGACAGATTATTTTCTTCCATGTGCAGTGCAAGCAAAACTGCTATGGTATTCTGCTGTCAGTGTCATGTTGATATAAGCCTGTCTATTGTTAAGCTAAAACTTGGAAACTGATGTGGGCAGTTCCCACATTGTCATCTCAGATGGAAGTTTGTCATCTCACAGAATAAGCAAAACTGACCTTCAGCTCCTCTGCTCCTACTGCTACATTCTATGATTCTGTGATTCTACTGGAAAGCCTACTTTTCCATACTGGGCATAATCCACAGGCTTTTGATATCAGGAGAAATAATCCCATTGACGTGTAGGGAGCTGGAGCACACCTACTATGTGCATAAGGACACTTAAAACGTGATTTTAAAAATTGAGCTCTTGCTGGTGTTTGACTGAAGGTTTAAATATGTGCTACAAACTTACGTCTTTTATGGCCTGCGATAGGGTTGAGTGTGCTGTGAAGTCTTAATTCTATAGAGACTGTGGTGTCATTCTCAATCAAGGTAGCATAGCTGGTGGGCCTGTGGGTGGGGACTTCCTAGTTTCTTTGGCCAGCTTATATTTATTATCTCCTGTTGAGCTGCTCCATTCACCTTTTTGATGCCTATACTTCTCTTCTCTTTCTCGGTCTGCCTGATTTCTTTAGCTTGAAGGGCTCTCAGGATCTGAGGCTGTTGTGAGTTTGTGTAGCAAACTCTCTCCACAAAAGCTGCTAGTATCTACTCAGACTGTAAAGGACTAATTTAATCTAAGCAATAAAAATAGAAACTAAACAACAAGTACCTTGTTATAAATTCCTATGTCTTTGAATATGGTTGATATACATGATTACTGCATTTTTGTGCTCTTAGCATACTTGTTGCCTGTATTGTTACATGTCCCTTTTTTTTTCCCTATGCGAGGACAGACAGAAAAGAGAAGTTCTGTCAATGCACCTGTCTCTCTGTAATGTGATCACCAGGCTGCACCTTTTAGACAAACTCAATAGTAGCATCATTTCAATTTTTCTTCACTTTATGCCAGGCAGTGCTTGTAACAATTGTCCTGTAGGAAAGCACTATTAATGTCAAGCATGCTTAATGGTTTAAACATGACCTAAAACTCTTCAGGTAAACACTTCCCATTGACCAAAATAGAGAACAAGAGGGATGATAATCTAAGCGGTTGTGCATGTTCTGTGCATGTATAGGCACACAACCTGTCCTTTGGTCAGCCCAGTGCACTCTACTTCTAATTTAAGGCATATAAATGAAGAGAGAGAGATGTTAACAGAACAATAAACCTTTTCCTTAAATGCCAGCTTTCAGGCACCATGACGCTGCACAGATGACATGCTGGATTGGCTGTACGTATTGCCGGACCAGGGTACATATCACTGCTTAGTCCTTATGGCTGAGCCAGTGTCTCTGCCAGGAGCTGGCAGTGACTCATACTTCATTCCTGTGATTAAGATGGATAAAACTCTGAGTGAACCTCCAAGGCAAGTTGATAAGGTACACAAAAAACAAGTTAGTAGCATCAATCAGACTTGAAGGGCACGAAAACAAGAGGAGACACCCGACAATCTGGAGATGAAAAACTGTCGTAGTGGCAGATAAATACTTGCAGCTAATCCTCTCATGAACAACATGACAGGAAGACTACATGATGGCTTTCTCTGTGTACAACCTCTGTGCTGACCAAGTGGCACGTCTTATGCTTCACAGTTGTACCATATGTAACACTCCAGTGTCTTTGTTAGTCTACCACGTAGGGAATCACTGGAGATTTACCTGTATTTGCAGCCTGACATTTAAATATTTCTAAAGTCTTTTCAAGCCTTTTCCTGGTTTCCAGGCGCTCAGAACTGTTGATTTCAGTATTCGTGTGCAACTATGTTGATGTATTTACTGGTTCTGCTGGCATTTTACAAAACAGTATCTGGTGGTGTTTGATTTTTTTTTCCTACTGCTTTATACTAAAAGAGGTTATTAATGCTTCATTAATCAACTGTTCAAGTGTGATTGCCCCTGAATAGCTCTCAAAATCTGGCTTTTTACTACTCACTTTCATTAGTGCTTAATTAACAGAGGAGATGAAAACTAAAATCTTAAGCCCACTCAAGGATAAGATACTGCTTTTCAGAAGAGGGCTTCCGCCCATGGTCTGTGTTTTGCAAGTGAGTGGCAAAAATGCTGTAAATACAGACCTACATTTTCTGTATAGACTAGAAATACCACTGCTTTCTGCCAAGAAGAGGAGTGGTAAAATTGGGCCATCACAATTTAATTTGTAATCTATAACTTTGCTGGATGCAGAGACAGTAGTAAATGCCTGAGAAATCTGTCAGTAGATTTGGAACCAAGGATTGCCCTGTTAAAATCTTCTTCCCTCTGTGCCCAGTCTTCTGAGCTAATATATTACTGCTCTGACTCTCTGCTTGGTGTGACATGGTCTACCTAATGCAATGCTTTAAAAAGGAAGAAAATACATCTGGTGCAAAAGAAGCTTGGGAATGATGCAGTTTCCTGAGCATCTTGCTTTGTTGGTGCTATTTGATGGTAAGTAGCTCAAGAGAGCCAGCCTTTGTGTGACAAATGTACTAGCCTTAAATAACTGACATCATATTACAGTTGCCGTTATTTGTCTTCTCTTTAAACAACACCTCAGGGTTTGACACCTCATCTAATTTCCTATAACAGAATTAAAGGAATTTATGTAAAAAACGAGGGCTTAAGATAAATGTCCTGTGGATAAATCAACTGTCACACTTCATGATTTAAAAGGATCAGAATTCAATTTCCTACTTCAGGATGGTTGCTTATTCCAGTGCCTGATCCAAGTTCAGTCAGTAACACTGAAATTGTAAGTTGTTATTGTGCTTATCCAACTAAGTGACTGAGGATCATGGCCTTAGTTGTTTGCAAAATAATATATGTCTTAATGTTCCATTGGAAACAACAAATATTATGGATTGAGGTGAAATAGGACTCAGAACAGTAATGAAAGAGCTGCCTATGATGGATCTAGAGTATAGACTCAACTATATTCATCAACATTTAAAATGTGACAATGAGAACTTTTATAAAGGATGTGTAAACAAGGTGGACGTGTGAACTCCTGGAAATGGATACTATTTTAGATTTGAGAAGGAAAGAGGAGAACAGCTCAGTAAATCACTTCGAATTTTAGATCTTGGTATTACACCAAGACTGTAATAATATTTGACATTAGCATCTGGCATCTAGCTTGCTTAAAGTGTTGTATGCTTATTACCCTTTAAAAGAAGATATCTACCTACAATACAAAGTTCTAAACCACGAGAACACAACTAAGATATCTGAGACACTGATGTTGGAGTTTGTGCGTAAGTTGTAATATGACAACCTGTTGTAGAGATAATGAGTTGGATATAAGTTTCCTGATTGTTCTTCAGCAAAAATAGAACTTTGAGTTACCTTTGATGCAATATATGTCTATATTTTTCTCTGAATCATTTTGTTCATACAACACCACCACAAAGACTGAAGTCCCTGTAGATCACTAAACATAGTGAGATTGAGATAAAATTTATCAAACCAGTTATAAACTAGTTAGTCACACAGTTTTTTTTCCTATAAATGGAGTTTTGGTTACATCACTGATATACCACAGTCTTTTTAACATGGATAATGTATTTAAGTATTAGGGAACAGAATATTTTTTTCACTATTTTCATAGTTGGTTGATGGTATGTAACTGTTTAGTTTAATAAAGAACATTATAAGTGCTGTATCCAAAAATGTTAGCAGACATTAGAATCTACTTGTGTGTTTAGGACTGACTTTTGTGTTCTTGTTCCAGACATCCAGGTTAAAACATGCACTCATGTTTCAAATACTTGAACACTTTGCCTGTGTGAGCAAATAAGGGAGTGTTCTTAAATGTGACTTGCTAGTGCATTTTATGAGAATACATCTTGTATTTTTCTACTCCTCTCTGGGTATGTACACAAATATATTGTTTTCCTCTTCCCATAGTGTTCTGAGGATTTCCTTAGCAAGTGCTCTACTGTCATGCTAATAGTGAAAGTTTTGTTTTGTCCTGTTCTTGTTCCCATTATTCAATATTCTATTGTTTTAAATATGCATTCAGGGGAGAATGTCTGTGAAAAACTCTAAGATATCAGACTATAATAAAGTTTACAATAAGCAGACAATAGCCTCGCTGTGAATAACCAGCGGTTTTTAGAATGAAATTGAAGATAATTCTTTAACTTGTCTACAAAGTTCAGAACTTGTTAGGGCCTCAGATCACCCAATCTGTAGCTGTTCAACTTGAAATCTTTGATGATTAGGTGTGAAAAAACCTTTAAAGATTTAGCTGGAATTTTGGAAACTGATTCTCCAAAGGTAACCAGGCACATGCATTAACTGCATGCATGAGCATGTGCTCTGCTCATGTCCCCCTCCCCCCAGTCACCGTAGTTCTGTTAGACAGGCATTTTTATTCTAAATAACAAGAAATCCCCAGGTAAGGGTAATTTTTGAGAGAGATGAAGACAGACTGGAGAAATGGGCTGACAGGAGCCTTGTGAAGTTCAACAAGGGGAAGTGCAAAGTCCTGCACTTGGAGAGGAACAACCCCAGGCACCAGTACGCGCTGGGGGCCACCCAGCTGTAAAGCAACTTTGCAGAAAAAGACCTGTGCGTGCTGGTGGACACCAAGTGGAACATGAGCCAGCAATGTGCCCTTGCCGCAGAGAAGGCTGACAATATCCTGGGCTGCCATAGGCAAAGCATTGCCAGCACGTCAAGGGAGGTGATCCTTCTCCTCTGGTCAGCCCTGATGAGGTCATACCTGGGATGCTGGGTCCAGTTCTGGGCTCCCCAGTAGAAGAGAGACATGGACATACTGGAGAGAATCCAGCGGAGGGCCACAAAGGTTATTAAGGGACTGGACCATCTGACATATAAGGAAAGGCTGAGAGAACTGGGACAGTTCAGGCTGGAGAAGAGAAGGCTCAGGAGAATCTTGTCTATGTATATAAATGCCTGAAGAGAAGGTGCAAGCAGGACAGAGCCAGGCTTTTTCCAGTGGTGCCCAGTGACAGTACCAGAGGCAACGGACACCAACTGAAACACAGGAGGTTCCATCTGAACATCAGAAAACACTTTTTCACTGTGAGAATGACCAAGCACTGGCACAGGTTGTTTGGGGATGTTGTGGAGTTTCCATCCGTGGAGATATTCCACAGCCATCTTGACATGGTCTTGGGCAACCAGCTCTAAGTGGCCCTACTCGAGCATGGGTTTGAAGCAGACAACCTCTAGAGGTCCCTTCCAGCCTCCACCCTTCTGTGATTTTGTGAAAGTTCCCGTAGAACTGATTAGCTGTTTATTCTTGAGAGACTTGCTGCCTCTTTACAAATTTCCCATCAGTAACCCATATGAACAGTGCTATGGATCAGATGTTCTTTTTCACGTTCCTGTGTGATTTTTCTTTTCTGAAATGTTTATGATTTAAAGCTGCATAGCTATTGGAAAGGACTGACATGCATAAAGCAACCATATGTCATGGCTGTAGAAGAAACAAGTGTTTTTAAAGTCACTGGAGGTCAGATGATGTAGCACAGTTAGGCTACGTCATCTGACTTATGATAAGCTCACTTATCTGACTTGAACATATTTTTCTGTGCTTAATTGATACTGGGAGGTTTTATGGGAAATTTAATCAGTCAGGCTTTGCCAGTTTTCAAAAACAATCCTGTGGAATAATATTTATGTGATATTAAACCACTAAGAGTTACCAGAAAGGCTAATTAACACAGAATTATTTGCTAGTTTAAAGCTATATTACATTTTTATATTTCATTCATGTCTGAGTAGTTAAATATGTGTATAGAGGAACATCAAAACAACAACCTCTATATATGTGTATATATTCTATGTATTTAACTTGTGCATTTTATCATGAACCAGGATTAATTTAATGTGTGAATTTTTTGTAAATAAAAGATGAAGTATGTACACCAAACAGGATCACAGGTAATTAAACAGGTACTGCTTGGCTTGTTTATCCCCAGTGACAGAAATAGTTCCATATCAGCTGACAAAAGATGGAATATGGTTCAATACGTATTTTTATTTCAACCAAAGACTTTAAAATACAAAATTGTTTTTTACATAGCAGAGTAGTATTAATACTCTTATTACAGATTGGGAGTACTTACTTTGCAAAAGATGACAAAGGCTAATGTAATTTATGGCACTTAAAGTATGACTTCCAATCCTCAAGATTGTTTTGGGTTATTTTACAGTAAGGGATGTTTATATTGACCTAGAGAAGGAGTAATAGGAAGACCAATCTCTGCACTGTGGACAAGTGAAGAAATGGTGATGGATGGTCTGGCAAGATGCATTTGGCTTTCTGGGGTAAATATACCTATAACTGCTAAATCATTCCTTTCCTCATGCGGTAGATGTGTCATTCAGTAAACCATATATTCCCATCAAGTATTCTCATTTTGTAGTAGACTAAAAGCTTGGTATTTGATGAAGAAAAGTGAGCTTATTCTTAAACACCTTTCACATCATCAATACCGGAGTTGTAAAAATAATGTAAGTAAAAAGCGGCCTGTAATATATTTTTATCTGTGTGGTGCTGTGTAAAAAAAAACAACAACAAAAAACTATGTTTCTATAAGAGATTGCTCATGTGAGGGTTGGTGTATGTATGCCTATAAATCCAAAAAGCTCCTGAACTTTTCACTGCCTGGAGGAATGAAGTTTTTAATGGAAAACCTGGTAAGTTTTACACTGAGAATGCAAAGATGGTGAAGTCAAAAATAACTCATGGTGACTTATCTGACAATTACGGGATTTGTCTCTTTTTTTTTAGACAACATGCTGATCTCTTGTTTTGATCCATTTTCTTGGAAGCATTGTAAGTAAAGTAAGCGCTGCATGTAGTGATCATCCTTTTAATGAAGTAAAGTCTGATGAATAATGTGTGCTAACTTTAAAACAATATTGATATAATCATCCTAATGCTATGTATGTTTTTGAAGTCTTAAGAACGACACAGCAAATGTTTCTCAAATATTCACATTTGAAGTGAGGAGATATAACGCAGAAAATACAGAAAATATTTTATTAATCGCAGAGCCTCAGATAGGTGGTCTTGAACTGGTTTCTTTATCTAACTTAAGTCTTTTCAGCGAGTGTTGCATGTCATGACTGCAGGTGAGAAATCCTTTCATGAAATTGATTAAATTCAGCCTGGGTTTAAGCAGGAGAAACTCTGAAGATTAAAACTGATGTTATGCCCCACTTATTCCAGGGCTTGACGTCTATTTGCTGACTTTGTCACAGCAGTAGTTCTAGTCATTTACAGTAGACACCTGTGCAGACCAGGATCACATGTCCGCTAAAATAAACATTTGCATTTTTACCCTAAATCTGTGCCAAGATGCTACAGAAAAATGTACGCCAACAAACACTGACATGAATTATTAGTGTCTGTTAAGGTGATATTTCCATGAAGTCTTTTACAGGTTTGGTCTCTGGAAAAAATACATTTTCTCCATTTAAAAATGTGGTGGATTGACCCTGGCTGGCAGTTAAGTCTCCACCCTGTCACTTGCTCACTCTGCCACAGTAGAATGGACAAAAGCAAGAAGAACTTGTGAGTCGAGATAAAGGCAGTTCAATAAATGAAGGTAAAAAGGCAGCAAACCGAGTGACATAAAGGCAGTCACTCACCATCTCCCTCTGGCAGACCTATGCCCAGCCAGTCTCTGAACAACAGCTACCTTGGAAATACTGGCCTCCACCAGTTTTATAGCTAGGCATGACTTTATATGGTATGGAACATCTCTTTGGTCAGTTGGTGTCAGCTGTCCTGGCTGTGTCCCCTCACAACCTCTTGCCCAACGCTAGCCTACTCCCTAGAGATGACTGTAGGTAAATGAGATGGCTTTGGTGCTGTGTAAGCATTGTTAAGCAGCAAGTAAAACATTGTTGTGTTATCAACGTTTTTTTGACCATGAATGTAAAATGCAGCTCCATATGGGCTGCTATCAAAGAAAGTTAACTCCATCCCAGCCACACCAAATATAGAAAACAATGCAGTTCATTGTGGAAATGAGAAAAACAAGTCACTTGGGAAACTCCTGAAATGTCACGAATTTGACCAGTAGAAACAAGCCTGACAACCAAAAATTGCTACAGAAGCTGCCTTTCCTAAAAACAGCAGGATACATATGAAAATGTTCTGGAGTGCCCCAGAGAAGACAGGCGTAGCAACTTTAGTTTTGGGAGATTTTCACATAACTCTAAATAAGGACCGGGATCTTGGGGTATGCACTCATGGAGTGACCAGACTGTTTGTGAGTAGGCATATGAAGCTTGGAGGAATGGGTTCTATGTATTTAACAGTTGCTGTGAATCATACATGTATAGATATCGTGGAAGGGCCCGAAGCTCTTGCTGTTAGATAAATGAACTCACCATAGGAGCTGCGTGTGTTGTAATTGAGATGGGGTATGAGAAGTTAGAAGTGAGAGATGAGATCAAGCAAACTATTGTTTGAAGGCATTCTCTGAGCTGGTTGTTGCTGAAGACATAGATGGAGAGGAGTGAAGAGAATGGATGCTTTTCTTGCAAGGTCACAAGTTCTGTTTTATTACTGTGGTAGGAGAGCACTCCTGCACGTGACTTGAACTTCTGCCAAGCCAAATTACTTTCCTCTAAAAACGGTGTTTTTGCCACAGTCTCTGCTCCCTTCACAGAACTAACACAGTTGAAAAAGTAGCTACAATTACAGAAATATATGCTTCCCTTTTTGCTTAGTGCACTACTCTTCACCTGTAGTTGTGTTTTATAAAATAGGCAATGTGGAATAATTATGCCAAATATCTAGTCTACAGGTAAGGATAACAGCAATGACCCCTGGCATAAAAAGAAGTGTCTATAAAACTGAGGAGAAAATAAAATGTGAGTAACTGTCTCCCTGGAACAACTTACCACGCTATAAAAAACAAAGTAATAAGTCTCATGATGGCAGGTTTGGCATTGTTTTGGAACATACAGAACAGCTGGCACCTCAGTATAAAACAAGCCACGTCAGCATCTGTTGTCCAAAGCGAATTTGCCACTGATTATTTTTTTTCTTTAATAAGAATGGGGAGACAGATGTCTTGGAAAGGACCTTAGCATGTGCAATCTTAACACCTTGGCTTGGGTGTTATTTTGACCTTCTAAGTAGATACAACTACTCCGTCCTATTTCTATTAGAGTACAGACTATGGGTCATAACTTAGTTTTCACAAAATTTGCACTGAAATAGGCATGCTGGTGACCATCTGAAGTAAGTGCCTATGTAGTGGTGGGACAGAGGCTACCCTCCAAAAGGTTGTGGGTGAGACCAACATGAGGAAGGCAGAAAGGCCACAGAAGCACAGAGGTTGCAAGAGAGCTTTGGAGGTCTCTGATCCAGTCTCCTGCTCAGAGCAGCCCCAGTTTGTTCCAGTTGCTTGGGACGTTGTTCGATCACGTTTGGATATCCTAAAGGTACTCTGCAGCCTCTCTGGGCACATTTTCCATGTCTGAGCGCCCTTCTGGTGATAATCTTTTCCTTTTATCTGGCTGGGGCTTCTCTTGGACCTGATGTTGCTCACCGTTCTGCCATTGAGCACCTCTGAAAAGAGTCAGGCTTCATCTTGTCAACAGCCTCCCAGCAGGCAGCTGAAGTCTCCAGTTAGTCCACCCCTGAGCCATTTCTGCTTGGCTCTGACCAGAGGCACCTCCCTCATCCTGCCCTTGGGTGCCGTGTGGTCGGGTCCCTCACCATCCCAAAGGCTCTGGACTGGGCCCACACCCTACCCATCAGTGTCTTTCCTGGACTGGGGAGACCACAAGGGGACACAGGAGTCTGGATTCAGTCATCGAAGTGCCAAATAAGAAAAGGAAGCATTTTTATTCTTTTTGTTGTTGTTATTGTTGATTTATTGGTGACTTTTTAAATTGTTTATTGCCTAATCTTTAAAAGTACTGCTAACGAAGCAGCTAGAAGGGGCCTTGATGCTGAAGGCCAGCACACCTCCCTGGCAGAACTGCAGTCTTCGGCTTCCCCAAAGGAACAGCTGTCTCTCCAACATCTTGATCTGTTGCTATTCTTCATGCACCACTACGGAGGGTCTGGCCTCATCTTCTACCACCCATTGGGAATTCTTCTTGTCCTCAGACTGAAGAAACCCCACCTCCAGGCTCCAGGTTCCTCGGTAGTCCTGGGAGAAGATGTGACTGCTATGGACATAGAATAAGATTCTTTTCAGAGAAAGAAAGAAGAAGGAAAGGTTGTAAAGAAAACGCAATATACTAAAGAATTGGTGAGTGTATTAACATTTTGTGAGTTCTGCTGGTGTTTGCAGAAGTCTTTTGAATTTTTTTGTTTTTTTTCTGTTTTATTTTGAGAAAACCTGATAGTGTTCTCTTGAGATGGATATTCCTGGGAAAACAGTAAAGGCTCTGGCAACAGTCAAAAACTACTATTGGACTTGTGTTTAGTTCTAGCATGATGTATTTAACTGTGTTTTTGTTTCAGAAGAAGAGTTTTGTTGAAAGTTGTTGATTTTATAAGTAAAGACTGCAGTGTACAGCATGTGTTCTAGTTTTCCTGTATTGGCAAATTCGCATTATTTTCCATGCTGGTTGTTGCCAGACAGTAATGTACTCATTAGTGTTATTAATAAAGGTGGCTATGCAAAGTTGGTTTGCAGCATTGCTGTCTATTAGAACTGTTTGTTAAGCTGTGAGTGTTTTTTGCCTGTCTTTGCTAGTCATGTATCACTGCTCTTTTTTTTTTAGACATCAAGAAATGTAAGCAACTGGTGGTTTCTTTGATTGAAGCTGCCAAAGAAACCCCTCAAGGCCATGCAATGGAGTACCTGTATTATTGCCACCTACTGCACTGTTCCACCAACGCCAGAACATATGGAGTCATTCAAATTCAGAGTTGCATTTCTTTGAGTTTTGTCTAGGTTGGGCATGATTTTTGCAACTGGTGCTTATCAATAACAGCAGCCTCCTTATCCATGCCATCTTTCCATCTGATTGCTGGAAGGTCTGGATCTTAATCAGGCTGTCATACCCCAACCATGAGAACTGTTAAATGCTCAACTCCATTAAAGATAGTCACTCAGTCCCCTTGATTGGATTAAGGTGAAATGATACCAGAGATCCTGTATCACTTTACAAGGTTTATTCATGATAATGATAAATCAACTTATTGTGGCATGATTATGACAGGCAAACTACTGAGGCATGATTATGCACAATAATGACAAGTAAACTACTGAGGAACGATTATGATAAGCAAATTACAGTGGCACAATTATGACAAGCAAACTATAGTAGTACGATTACAACAAGCAAACTACAGCAGTATGATTATGAAAGACAAGCTACTCTAGTGCAATTACGAGAAACAAGCTACTGTGGTACGATTATGATAAGCCTTGCTTTTATAGTTTCAAAGGAGAAGGAAAAGAACATAAGGGGGGACAGAAAAGTTAGAGAGGAAAAGAGGAAGAAGAAATAAAAAGATATCACCAATCCTGAGTCCAGAATTGATCTGGCCAATGTAGGGGGGGAGGGGGTCCAGGTGCTGGGGGGTGCCACCTTTACAGTGATTTTCTCAGTTTGTATAGGTAGCTAGCCTTCCCTTAGTTGAGTTTCTCACTTCCCATGCTAATTAACTAGTTGATGATAACCACCTTTTCTGTTATAGGCTGTTAGTCTTGCTTTCCATGTAAATTAGCATGAACGCTCCTTACAGGTTGGGTGGGGGCAAGTATTTTTGGTCTTGAATTGAGTCAGTGGTCGCGATCTCCCTCTACCACAGTTGCCTCTGACCTCTTCCTGGTGCAGCACTATTGGCTTGTTAGCTGTAAAAAGGGAGTTGAGTGCCAAGGAATTAGAAGTGGTCTGCTTAGCTTTGCCAGAGTAGCATTAGCTTGTGAGGGTCTCTCGGTCCAGATGTTACTTGGTTGATTTAGCACCAGACCACCAGATGCCAGGATGAGCAGGCCCTTTGCTCAGGCTCAGTGCTTATCGGCACAAGATATGTACAACGCTCCTGTATCCAACACTCACAGGCTTTGTCCTTCATATTAGCACCTCAGATGAATGTTTGAGACATTTAACCTCATATTGTCTGGACCCTTAGACAGGCTTATAATAATTTTTCGGCATTCATTATTTTTATTTTTTGAGCTCAAATTTTTCATGCAGGCTGAGGTGATGATATGATTTTCTTTTTTTTTTTTTTTTTAAATGCATCTGATTCCCTTAAGAATTTTTGGCATTGCACTTGCAAAGGTGATGTTTTGCTCCATGTCATCATCACAACTTTTACCACCCAATGATTCTCTCGTAAGCCACTCACTCTTTGAATCATTCTATCCTTTGTTCCCTGCATCACCTGTTCACCATCTGAGCTTAGTGTTTTTCTTTCCCTATTATTTTTTTTGGTTGTCAGAGGTGTTTGGGCTGAGGATTAGTAGGATTTTGGACCTGAGTGATGGATGATGAAATGGTTTTTCAGTGGACATCCTCTTGAACTCTTTTCTTAGTGTTTTTTTTCTCCTTTCGTGCAATTGTTTGTGAGAATTATTAATGTCTGTCTTGGCCCATCTGCTGTGTGTATGCAAAATAAAGTTGTTTTAGCATGTGTTCTCAGGATTAGAAGTAACTGTATTCCTGTCTGTCTTAAGAAACTGTATTGCCATCTGTCTTAAGAAATCTCTGCCCATCAAAAAGAGATTACTGCATGAACATAAAAACTGGAGCATGCAAATTACATTAAGAGAGTGGTGGTCAATGGCCTGATGTCCAAATGGACGCCTGTGACAAAGGGTCTCCCTTAGGGGTCCATACTGGGACTGATGCTGTTTAATATTTTCATCAATGACAAAGACTGCGAGATCAAGTGTACCCTCAGCAAGATTGCAGATGACACTATGCTGAGTGGTGCAGTTGACGCACCTGAGGAATCGGATGCCTACCCAGAGGGACCTGGACAAGCTTGAGAAGTGGGCCTGTGTGAGCCTCATGAGGTTTAACAAGGCCAAGCGCAAGGTCCTGTACCTGGGTTGGGGCAACCCCCGGTATCAGTACAGACTGGGGGATGAAGGGATTGAGAGCAGCCCTGCTGAGAGGGACTTCGGGGTATTGGTGGGAGAAAAGCTGGAGATGAGCCACCAATGTGTGCTCGCAGCCTAGAAGGTCAACCATATCCTGGGCTACATCAAGAGAAGTGTGGTCAGCAGGTTGAGGGAGGTGATTCCACCCCTCTGCTCTAGTGAGACCTCACCTGGAGTACTGTGTTCAGCTCTGGAGCCCCCAGCACAGGAAAGACATACACCTGTTGGAGCAGGTCCAGAGGAGGGCCACAAAAATGACTCGAGGTATGGAGCACCCCTCCTATCAGGACAGGCTAAGAGAGTTGGAATTGTTCAGCCTGGAGAAGAGAAGGTTGCAGGGAGACCTTATAGCATCCTTCCAGTACCTGAAGGGGGCCTGTAGGGAAGATGGGGTCAATCTTTTTAGCAGGTTCTGTTCTGACAGGACAAGGAGTAATGGTTTTAAACTAACAGAGGGTAGGTTTAGACTAGATACAAGGAAGAAATATTTTACCATGAGGGTGGTGCAATACTGCGATGGATTGCCCAGAGAAGTAGGGGAGGTCCCATCTCTAGAAACATTCAAGATCAGGTTGGACGGGGCTCTGAGCAACCTGGTCTAGTGGTAGATGTCCTTGCTCGCTGCAGGGAAGTTGGGCTACACGACCTCTAAAGGTCCCTTCCAACCCAAACGGTTTCATGATTCTGTGATTCTATTTCAGCCAAGTAGTAATAGTCCCTTAACTTAAGGAAGCTTTGACTTGGTTGCTTTTGATGACAGGAGGATAATAGGAGCTCTGTGTTTTTAAGGAGAAAATTCATTCAGACTTTCTAAATCCTAAATATGACATTTATGTTCTATCTCAGTATCTGTTTGTAATTTAGAGGAGTCAGTGTTTAACTGGAATATATAAAAACATTAACATGCCTGTGTTTTGTTGGAACTGCTCCGCTTTTCTGAAGATAAGTAGGAATGCTTAATAGGCCATGTACTGGAACATTTCATCCACTCATACTGCATTTTGTACTCTTTTCCCCTCACTGTGTTGTGATGTGAATGGATGATTCTAAAAATAATCTCTTTCCCATTAATTTTATTCTTCCTGAAGAGTGTTTGGCTTCAGTGTGAGATCTCCTCTATCTCATTTCCATCAGATTACATCCTGTCGCTTAAATCAAAAGTGACTTCTCTTTGATGAGACTTTAATAACATGGTCTGGTTCCAGACAGAACATATTTGAAGAAAACATTATGTTTCAATAAGCTTCATAATCTGTGTTTTACATGAGACTTGCAAACATCTCCATATCCATTTTCCCACACAACAGTTATAGCTTCAGCTTAGCAGGTGATTAGCAGTAACTTGTATTTTGTTGTATATTTTTCCACTAGGGGAATTTTGGTGGATGAAAAAGATTATATTCCTGTTGGTAAGGAATCTGATGCTTGGGTATTTTTGTCCTATATTTCCTTTCCTTGATAAAGCTTAATTTCAAGCAGATGTTCTATGCCTTCAGAGTGATACTGTATAATTTTAATCATGTGGTAGATGCTGTGTGGGGTTTTCTGGGTATCATCAACACAGGTGTTGCAGAAAGTGCTGCTCTCAATATCTGTTGGCAGTGTTTTAGTGTTGGTGGTATTTAACTTGTCCGTGCAGAGTGAAACAGCAGGCTTTACAGGGTAAAAAGAGACCTATTACCACTGCTGCTGCTGCCTTTGGCAGTTTTGTTATTCCAAATTCTGGATTTTTTGTCTTCTAGTACAAGTTTGTGAAAATGAAAGTTTTCAGCTTTGTTAATGTGCTGGTTTTTTATTTGCCAAGATGTATAGTGTGTTTTAGGCTTAGTTTTGTCTGAATCAAAATGGATGCAAACTTCTTCAAGAAACAAAAAGCAACAATTTTCAAGATCTATGTTTTGGTTCAAGAGGTGAACCAAAATCCAAATTAGTTTTTTTGCTCTTGGTCATATATCTTGTCAGACTAGTAAGAAAAATATAATTACTTTTTTCCTTTCCTCTCTACAACCTATAATTTCAGATTTCTATACTTCTTTACCAAGACCGGAAGATTTTCATCACAAAAGTGATAGCTTCAGTAGGAGGTACAATATAAGAGTGGGAATTGACTTCCATAAAAGGCCACAGGGCTTCAAATTGATAGTTCTGGTAATAACGTAAGAACTATGTCCTGGGGTTTATATTCTCCTCATATTCCGTTCTCTCTGTAAGTGTTCATTGGGTTTGACTTGAATATAGGATGAAGGATGGGATAATATTTTTTTCCTTCCTGTATGACTCTGGCTTTTAAAAACCTCATGGGAGGAATTCAACCTGCTGACATACCTTTGAAAAGTTGAAATGTTTTACGCAGTAAATGTCAAAAATGAAATGTTTGGACTTTTCAGAGTGAAATGTCTTATTTTTAAAACGTTGCTGTAAAATGTGTCAATATTGTCAAATTCCCTCTGTCATTATGGCTAAGCTACTTTGCCAAATTTTATTCACGTAAGTGATTAGTTTTTCATTGAGGCAGATCGTCTGGTTAATTTGCTATTCCCTGATGTGTTTTTTGAGCTTTAAAGAAAAAGTCTGTCAGTTTTTTTTATTTTGTTTTCAATTATATAGCATTTAGCATTTCATTTGCTCTCCCTTATTTTCACAGTTAAGGAGCAATGGCAATGGTAGCCTATATTTCTCCATATATAATTTTAGCCTTTACGAACTCTGTTATGACTGAAATTAAATTAACACATTAACAAATAGTGCTAAAATCTGCCAGGCTAGACAAAACCTGACTGATCTAGGTTGTCTGAACTCGTGAAACAATTTGTTTCTAAGATCTTTGTGCAACCACTTCTCAGCTCTCATGACATTGTTTTTTTGATTTTAAAATCAAACTTCTATCAGAAACAATTTTTTTTGTTAAACTGACATTTTAATGTAAAAGAAAAATGGGAGGTGGTGTCAAACAGCATTTTCCAATGAAGATATTTTTGGGGAGTTTGTGAAGTAGTTAGTGTACTTGATGGTGTTACTTGTATTGAAGTAAGATGATGAGAAATCTTAGATCTTCCATAAATGTTGTTGTAATAAAGTTTACTCTGTCTCTTAAGTATTCCCATTATGTGTGTGTGGAGGTTGTCTGCTATTTTCAATTTGCTTTGAACTGATTGTTTAGATGTTTAAAATGTTTCCCTCCAAATAATTCAACTTAATGTGTTTTTTCTTCCTAAATAAAAAGGAAAAAAAAATTTGCTTTACCAATAGTCTTTTATAATCTATCTGCATCTTCACTTTTAATATTAAAAATTAAATTTGTCAAATAGGACAAAGTATGATGAATATAATGCCTGTGCTCTTCTATTACAGGAACGACAGAGGTGACCTCTAAAGACCAAAGAAATCAAAGGAAGAGAGAAGATTTTCTACTAGAAAAGGTAGATCTGCAATCAGAGATGGTATATCCACGTAAACAACTGGTGCAGCGTGAAAAGGGGAGCATTGGACTTGTGTGGGTGCAAGGCAAACATGTACCAAAAAAGGAGAAGCTGCCATGCACTTGTTCAGGTAGACTCACTTGGGGTGTCAGCAACAGACAGGGGTCAAGTGTTAAATGAAGGGACAGTAATAATTTCTTCCTCAGGATGGTGCATCAGGTCTAGCAGTGATAATTCTAACAGTAGGGAAATTTCAGAATGACTGTGTAAATGCTAATAACACTCTGAAGTGCTATTGGTCTTTGTGGGGTCTGAGCATAGTGAAATTATGAACTGAAGCTACTACAGGTACCTTTTTCAGTAATAAAACATCATTTATGGGTCCTTGGATTATAGTTTTTGTGCATCATTTTAGCGGAAGATAGGTTTTTTCTTTCTTTTGTTTTTTTTTTTCTGTGGATGTTAGCAATTGGTAAGTAACTCAAAATACTGAGGTTATTATGTTGAATCTGGTCAATTGTTTTTCATGTGAATTCTGCTGCTTTCCTTTCACGTGGATTACCTCCAAGATTGCTGGTCATTATTTTTTCCTTTTCTGCAGGTAATTATGGATTGAAGAAACTTTCCTAAACGTCTATGCTGTAATGATTACCTGTTACATTGTGAGCCCTGCCTGGCTTGGTCATTTGTTTTGGTTTATGACTTGGGCCCACTTGAATGAATGTACAGTTCTGTGGCTCAGTCCTAGTCTGAGAAGTTACTTGCAGCTTCCAGTAATTCAACCATAACTGACGTATCCCTGCACTGTACGGGTGCTTCCTCTGTCACTTGGGGAACATGCTGCAATGTGGCAGGAGTCTTTGCTTGCTCTCAGCATTGAGCTTGATGGGTATAAGTTTCTATACATGTTGAAAACAGCTTCTGTTCCGTAATGTGGTTGCCTACCACCTCTATACAACGACTGCTCCCTCCCAAAGGAAACCAGCTTATACAAAATGTGCACTTATGCTGTGTTCCACCTACATTTAAGAGGTGCAAAGTGTGTGCACAGGAATGAGGATGGTGAGTGCATCAGTGCTGTGGTACAGGCACACCCACTGTTAGTATCCGATATACATCTGCCTGCTGCCTTGCTAAGCACTTCCCCACTATCAGAGAATCCTTGTTCTCCTGTGATGTGAATAACCCCTAAAGAATAATTCACCTGTAGGAAAGGAGAGAGATTAATAGGATATTCATGATGCTTATCTCTGCTGAGCAGTGTTGTACAGCAGAATGAGTTCATTTTTCCAAATTTTACAAATTTTTGTAGAATCTGAACACTTTCAAAACAATACCTGTTTGTCTGCTTTAGCTTCTTAATAAGTTATATACATGTGTGGATACACTGACACAAACATAACTTTGAAAGCATTTCATTTTTAAATTAGGAAATAATGAAGTATTTATATATTATTGGAAAGTGTAAGAAATTTTGGTTGCCTTTTTATTGTCATTGAAATTGACAATTTAATTGTGAAGTTTACCATTCAGTATTTCTTATTTTAGGTGTGAAATTTGCTATCTAGTGCTGCCTGCTGTAGTGGTAAGAGTGAAATGTTGTAGTATCCTGATTGTAGAAAACACACTTCTAAATTAAGTTGTTAAGCCTTTTTAACATACTGTACATGGCACTACTAAAGACAGATTGTCAGAGCTGGAATGGCAGAACCTGTGTCTGAATATTGTGTTGCATATACTGTGTTTGCTGCGATTAATGCTGTATTGAAATATACGCTTTATGTACTGTATTTGAAACAAAAAAAAACCCCACACTTTAATCTTACTTGTAAATGTCACAGATTTTAAACGTTGGTTAAGCTTGTCTCAGCTCTCCTATATTTGTATTTTATTTATTGTGTAAACACAAAATAGTCACTAGTCATTTTTTTTCTTATAATTAGTGAAGTCGTGCTTGCCCCTGCATGACAATCATTTGCCTTTGAGGGAAATGAGTGTATAAAAATGAAGGGAATTTAGGGTGACATGCATCTTTCATTGATTAGCTTGAAAGAAAAATTATTATTGTGCTATGGCAAAAGTAATTTGATTTGCAAATATGGATTCAGATTCTTTTAAATATAATTTTTGTGGTTGCTCTTCATGTAGGATGTAACCTCAACCACTCTCTCAGTGCATTTTAAGAAAGTTTAATGGTATAACTGACTGCAGATTTATCTACCTAATGCAAAGCCAGTGGAAGATACTTACATTTTGATAACCTTGAATTGTGTCTTCAGAACACTGACTTGGCATAGGGCAGAAAGCAAGACGTTTTCATATTACTTGTAGAGTTCTGCAGTGGTCAGTGTGTGTAAGATTAATTGCTACAAGGTCAAGCGACGATCATTATGCAGACCACCTTTCCCGTGAAGAAAGATTTGTCTCTCTTATAGGATGATTTAAGATTTTTTCCTCCTTTTTTGTGGTGGCACTCGTTATTTCTAACCTCATACCTCTCTGCTGATGTAAATATCTTTTCCAGTTAAAAACGACTCTGACCTGTAGGGTAAGGTAAGCAAGCAAGCAGACATTTAGTAAATATTAGGGCTTTTACATGAAATCATTATCAATGCTGCAGATTTTTTTTTTTCTATAATAGGAAGGTCAATGACATTTCTATATCAAGTGCCATAGTGGTCAGAAAGGCATACTGTTGAAAATGAGAATTATTTGTTCTTTGACAGGTCCCAGTTGATGACAGGAAACTGTAATAAATACACTCCTAGCTCTGGGTGATGGTCTGTCAGTCCTCATACTCCATTTCCAATGGTGACAATAGGACATGCGGGTTAGGGAGGGCTTGTGTGCTTGTACGTGTTCTCTGATCCTTTGTCCTTGCGTTTTTCCAGGATCCACAGCTGTATTAGACATGTTAGAGGGTGCATCCTTGCCCAGTACTTCATGCATGGTGTCTGAATTTGTCTGACCTGCCTTTAAACCTGCTAATATTATCTGCCTCCACAGCTTCCTGTGGCATCAAGACCTTTAAATTCTCCACTTGCTCTCCAAAGAAACACTTTTATCTGTTCTGGGCTATCTCTCACTGGTGTCATCATGTGGCCACCTCATTCTTGTATTGCAGTATTTTCTGGATGGCTGTTTATCTATTGCTTTTATGACTTCGTAAACTGCAATCCTACCCTCCCTCAGGCTTCTCCTATCTAGACTTAGGAGTCCTCGTGGGTTATTTTTTAGTGCCCAATCTCTGTGTGTGTATCCAGCTTGTCCACCTGTGCTCTGTGAATGTAGCATGTATAAGTGGAGGCCAGCCCTATGGTGTTGGACAGTCTTGAGGTAACAGGGCTGCTGGTGCTGAGTTTCAAGTATGATTTCTGTGGTGCTATTAAAATCTGCCACCTCTCAGATCAGCAAAACAACTGTTTTCCACCTCTGTAGAAGTTTCCATATGAATATCTGGAAATATTTATATAAATATTAATGAGTTCTACTTTAAAGGAACTTTATGAAGGTTTCAGTAAGAAAGAGAGAGAAGCATAATAAGTTTTTAAGTGGAAAATTCTAAAATATTCTGTACATTAAGTGATATTCTGCACTGCATAATTCTTTTTACATAAACTATTAAATCTGATTTTATCGTGTAGTGGGTTAAAATTGCTTCAATCCAGACATTGCTTTGGGATTTGAGTTTTTTTTTAACTATGATCTTTTAAATATACCCATTAAATCTTCAGAGCAAAAGTGATTAAAATGTTATGTTTTGCACATGTCCCCCAAGTATACAGAGGTTTTACTGCTCATTAAAATAGGAAAGTGATGACATTATTATGAGGTAGTCTGTATATCACAGAATCACAGAATCACAGAATAGTAGGAGTTGGAAGGGACCTCTGTGGGTCATCTAGTTCAACCCTCCTGCTGAAGCAGGGTCACCTACAGCAGGCTGCAGGGGACCTTGTCCAGGTGGGCCTTGAATATCTCCAGAGAAGGAGACTCCACAGCCTCCCTGGGCAGCCTGTTCCAGTGCTCCGTCACCCTCAGAGGGAAGAAGATCTTCCTCATGTTCAGACGGAACTTCCTATGCTTCAGTTTGTGCCCATTGCCCCTTGTCCTGTTGCTGAGCACCACTGAAAAGAGTTTGGCCCCATCCTCCTGACACCCACCCTTCAGATATTCGTAAGCATTTATAAGGTCCCCTCGCAGCCTTCTCTTCTTCAGGCTGAACAAGCCCAGCTCCCTCAGCCTCTCCTCATAGGAGTGATGCTCCAGTCCCCTCACCATCCTCAGAGCGCTCCGCTGGACTCTGTCCATTAGCTCTTCATCTTTCTTGAACTGGGGAGCCCAGAACTGGACAGAGTACTCCCTATGGGGCCTCACTAGGGCAGCGTAGAGGGGGAGGAGAACCTCCCTCGACCTGCTGGCCACACTCCTCTTAATGCTCTCCAGGCGACCTGCTGGCCACACTCCTCTTAATGCTCCCCAGGATCCCATTTGCTTTCTTGGCAGGTTCTTTATTTTTATTATCTTTTTTAATAAAAAATGATACTAAGTAAATGAAATTTAAAATTCAGAGAGCGCATAGAGTCCAGTATTCTAAGTACTTGTAGGGTTTCTTAGAAATCCATATTGTTTCCATTCTGAATAGAATATTACCAATACTGTGGTTATTAAGGTACTGTAATTCTAAAATTTCCCGCTGATCATCAAATATTTTGAGAATTTCTTCTTGAAGCTTGATTAGATGGTTGCCTGAATTCCATTTTTTTTTTTCACACTTAAATGTAATACTGAAATATAATTGAAGTTAATCTAAGAATATTTTTACTCTAGAACAATAATTGTGTATCTAGAGTTTGTATCCCAGAATTATTCTTATTGTCCAGTGTCATGATGGTATAAAGAAGGTTAAATGAAAAAGGAACATGCTCTGAGTATGCTGTTACTATAAATTGACCTCTGAGTTCAGATTTTGAGAGAATAGGTTGCTTTCTAACTCCAGGAATGTTCACAATTGATGATGCAGAATATATTGTGGTTTTTTTCTCTTTGCATGCTGTAATGAACAGGAATGGGGTGATAATGGAGGGACAGAAAGATACTACTGTAGTACTGAAATTCTAAATAAACCTGATAATAAAATTATTTGCTGCTACTGAAAGACACTACCTGTGCAAAGCAGACACCTGTTTTTGTCTAAAAGACTTAGTAATAATTTCAGGGTACATAGCAGTATTGAAATACTTTTTCTTATGTATTGTTTTGGAAGCCTTCAAGTGGCATACTCCATTTCAAGTATGCATTTGAATTTCTGGGTAATAGCTCTTTTTACGTTAGCTCCATGGACACGTGGAATGGTGTGTGCATCTGCAGTATGAAACAGTTCAGGACACAAAGGTTATTTCAAGAAGAAACAGCTGTTTATTAGGCTGCATCTTTGGTTTCGTGGTGTTATGTTGTTCACAGATCCTCTAGCTCACCTTGTTGTTTGATGACTGCTTACACACTGCAATTTTAATCATAAATCTTATCTGAATATTGCTTTTTTCTTGGTAGCTTAATTCTTTACCCACTTCAGGAAGAGCCTTTGTATGTGTGATTTCAGACTCTGGATTGCATTAAATACAAATCACTTGCCTGTACTCTGGCTTATAAGAAAATATTTGTTTGTCACAGGAAATGCTAGAAGGAGGATTTTCTGCTTAAATACTGGTGATGAAGAGCTGACCCTCATCATTTTGCAGGGGAAACCATTTGGGCTTGCAGGAGAGGAGGGATGGAGGAGAGCAGAAAGAAGTCAGCTCAGTTTTAAGATATGTACTGCTTTTAAATTTCCCTACTGGCTCAGTGCATTCATTGGCTTGTCACATCACATTTTCTGAGCTACTTTGTATTATGTCACATAATATGACAAAGATAACCCTTGTGACAAATCATACAAATCACTGTGTCAGTGGGGAAATAGGAAACTGACAGTTTTCTGAACAGTCCCATAAAACCACTCAATAGAATTCTGTAAAAAGTAACTGTTTATAAATCTAGGCCTATGTTTTTTTCTTGCTGAAAGTCTTCTCTTCAAACAAGCTTCAGAGCACTTATTTTAAAAAAATTAAGAAAAAAGATGAAAATAGCTGACATTGTAGGGGCTGTGGCTGGTGCGTGGGAAAAGCTTAGACTGAGAAGGTGGATAGGGAATCTGGCCCCAGCTTTCTGTTCTGCCTCACGCTGTGTGGGTGTCTGAGCTGCTCAACCCTCGCTCCTGACCTGCAGTTTTACAGTCTTCAAGCACAGCACTTGAAATTGCAGACTCATGAGTAGCTTAGGAGCAGGTTCTGTATGAGGAGAGCCAGGTAGCATCTGCCAGCCATACTAAAATAAGGAGCTGTTCCTTGCTCTCTTACAGAGGTGGACGGAAATGGTAGATCCCCCCTCCCATTTCTAACTCACTTTCTGTCTGCACTACATAGTAAGGAAGCTTTTAAGCTCTCTTTTCTGTTGTAAGATGTTGATGTTTTTTGTGTATTCATACTCATTACTTGTATTCATTCATAGCTGGCATTTTCTATTTCTAAGACCCACTTTTTTCCTTCTTAGTTTTCTATTTAGCAAGTGGCTCTATAAAGGGAGAAAAAGTGGTTTTGACAAAATGTCTATGGTTCTTGGGCAGCACAATCCTGCAGCTGTTATAAAATGAGAAAACTGTTAGAGGTGAACTTTCATATTTTGAAAAACCTTTGCTGTATACTGTATTTGGTTTGTATCTTGCTTTTTTTTTCTGTGTGATCCGTTCTTACAAACTAAGCAAAACATCATGTATATTTGCTCAATCTGTTTAAATCTAGTTGCAGCGTTCTTACTGAAATTACATGGACAGCCACAAATTTAGAAGCTTTGAGGGAACATTTGTCCTGAAATCAAAAAGTTGACTGTTGTGTTTTAGTCCCAGCCAGCAATGAAGAACCACATGGTCTCTCTCTCACTCTTTCCCCTGTGGGATGGGAAGGAGAATTGGAAGAAAAAGGCAAAACTTGTGGGTTGGGATAAAGACAGTTTAACAGAACACCAAAGGAAAAGAACAATAACAACAATAATACTGACAAAAGGAATATAGAAATTGAATGATACACAGTGCAATTTTCTCGCTGCCTGGTGCATGTCATGCTGCAGAGCAGTGATTACCCTGCTCCAGCCAGCCCCACTTGAGTCCCGAGCATGACGTCACACGGTATTGAATACCCTGTATGTTTGTCCAGTTTCGATCAGCCATCCCAGCTGTATCCCCTCCCAGCTTCTTGTGAAAATTAACACTGTCCCAGCTGAACCCAGGACAAGGACTTATGGGTAACTGGAATCTGTAGCTATTGATACATGTAATTTTTGTTTAATATTGTCAGTGGCTTTTTCCAAATAACAGTAAGAAGAAAACAACTTCAGTACAGTTGGTGCTAAAGTTAAGTTGTTATGTACAAATATAGGACCTAGCATGACTGATATACCATTGCTCTCACTGGTTTCTTGTAGTTTTAAAATTTAAAGGAAGCTGAGTGATTGATAAAGCCCTCAGGCTCTTTTAAAAATATGATTATGTTTCTCTCTGTTATGATTTCTTCTGCCAGTTTGTGTTTTCTACGTTCCTGGACAGCTAAAGCAGTACTGTTACTCAGAGAGCTTTATGAGCAATTTAACAAACTCTTCTGTGGGTGGCATATCCCCATTTATTTTCCATTATTGTTTAAAATAAATAAAAGATATCGTAGTAGCTCCATGTCTCAGGGTTGTGACTTATGCTCCCTAAAATAAAAATCTTACAGTAGTTTGGGATGCTGCTGCAACTGTGAATGATAGCTTAGTCTTCTCCCAGAACTTATGATCCCTGGGCTGATCAGCACTTCCATCAATCCTGTTACAAAGCAATCGTCTCTGGCAGGAGGGTATAACGGACAGTTGGAATGGGTATCTTCTTGCAGTTAGTTATATATACACCAGGGTCTGCGTGGAGTTCTATTTAACTAGATTTGTATGGATAAGCAAAAGGTTTGTGGTTGTTGTACTGAGGCCAGGAGGATGAGTAGTGATAGGACGTTTGTTTTTATAGAACTTACTTATGTAAATAATGTCTGCATCCTTATGCTGCACCGGGAGGAGGCAGAAGATGAGAGAGAGAGGTGGTGCAGAGATCTTTCTGGAACTCAGCAAGAAAGACCTGACAACAAACGGAGTAATAAAATCACTGTTTTAATAAGACAGAATAAAAAGGGCAACACCAATAGCAAGTAAATCTTACACCTGTTCAAATGCTGGGGACCGTGGTTTCATGCAACATCAGACACATTCTGGATGGGCTTTCCCACAGCATGCTGTGCAGATCCTGCTTGTGGAGAGGTTCCTCCTCTCTCACATACCCTTGTGCCTTTTATTCTGTGTAACAACCAGAATCATGCGTCTTCTGAGAGGCTGGATGTTATCACTTCATAAAATCCACCAGTGTGCAGCACAGGCAGGCACAGGGCACTCCAGCACACTCCCTTACAACAGCTACTTGTGCTAACATAAGGGTTTCTCAAGCTGGTTTCTCAGCAGCTACTAATGCTAAGGTGTAGATTTCTCTCAAGTTATAAGGATGAGCAGAGCAGATGTGGTCTATTCAAGACCTTGAACTCTACTGCAAGGTTCGCAGTACAATCCTCTAGTAGATGTTGGCTACTGGTTTTAAAAGTAATGTTTTTAACAAGGGCGGTATGGAAGTTGTATCAGGAGGAGAGGCTGGAATACTAGGGAAAAGGGGGAATTTACGTTTTTGCTGGATCCTCCAGGAATGGTCACTTCTAAACTTGAAAAGCCATTGTTATGTATTTTGCCAGGTCTGCTGTAGTGAAACTTGATGACATGCAAAAAAAACTCTGATGGAAATAGCTCAGGGGTTATTCTTCGATCAGATAACTGCAAACCTTATGAGTCAGAGAAGTAGTTCTTTGCTCCCATATTTATCTTCTGTGATCATAGAATCAATTGCATTTACTCATGCTGATTCTGAAATAGGAAAATAATTTGTAGCCATTGATATTTAAATGCTCCTAAGAATTTGTACACTAAGCTCCTATTTAGCACTTGCAAGAAACTTTCCTGCACTTACAGAAGACTGTATAGGAGGTTCTGTAGAGTTTGGTACTGACTTCTCTTGTTTAGGAAGATACTGCAATCTGTAATCCAAACCCAGTCAAATTCTGCACGTGTACAGAGAGGAATTCCAATAAGGTGCATGTGCAACACAGACAATACAAGGGTTCAACACATTTTGGGGGCTGAAGGATCATTTAGTATAATTTCTTGTAGATCACAGGTTGTTAAACTTCAGTTATCTCTGTTTTGCGTCCAGCAGCTTGACTAAAATACGTCCCTCAGAACAGAATCCACTTACTTCCGTTAACAATCCCGTGTACATCTTCTGCAAGAGGTAAAAATAGCATCTGAAATCATAATTTCCCTGCATTCTTGTGGTTTGGTGTGTCATTTATGTAAAATGGCTTTAGTGGTGTATCATCCTCCCTCCAAAACAGCTTAATCTTGGGTTTTGCTTGTTAATATTTATAAATTGCTCTCTATAAAATGATTGCTTACAGTTGTTTATGTGCGGTGATAATGTTGGTTAAGATAACTTTATTTTTCTTCATTTTTGTTACCTGACGTTTAAAAGCACCATAAGCTATTATATACTTTTGCAGCTGTTGAAGGAAAGCATGAAAACAGTGCCTTTCTTCCTGGAGTTCAGTGGGATGTTTTAGGAGTCACTGCTCCTTGACTGCTGGTGCTTCCCTTTTACAGTCAAATTGTGTGTATTTCTGTGGACTTTATGTTCAGCTGAATCCTACATTCTTCCAAGCCAATTTCCAATTCTGTGATAGAACCCAGCAGTGGTGTTATATTCCCTTAATGTTAACCATTTTGTCGTACAAACATAGACACTCTTCCATGAAAATATAGTTAGCCAGGAGTTTTCAAAGTCCCGTGCTGTGCTGTATCAGTGTACGGATGGGAGAGTTATGCAGTACTGTGTAGTATTATATATCAAGTGTGGTATGCCCATATTGTTCTATGATAACGCTATTATAACTAAAACTTTCCTGATCTGATTTTCAGGATATTTCTATCTAATCTTGTAGGATCTGTAATACAATGAATTCCTCCCCAAAGTGAGGTTTTACATATTAATTCCTAACTGTTTTTAATACTCATTGCCTTTCCTACCTTATGATTATTTTCATTTTTGTAGCGCTCACATATATAGCCTTACCACAGCTATGCTCAGTAGTAACGTGATATAGTGAATTGTGTTGTACTCACCCTTTTTTTTTTCCGTATGGAGTGGGGCATTTTTTCTGGTGGGGATGCAGTAACGGAAAAGCATTAACAAATATATCCTTCACATAAATGAGACAATTTAATGTATCTGCATACACTGTTTTACTGAACACACAAATATTACAAAATGGGTGTGCTTTTTTGTATTATGTAATTCCATGAAAGCTTTGGGACCATGTGAAGGATATTTGGCTGATAAATTCATAGGAACATCAGTTGAAGCTTAACTAAAATCTTAATCCAGTTTTGGGGGTTTGAGACAAGGACCAGTTAGCTGAAAAGCATCTCAGTAAAGGAAGTGTATATATTTTTAGTATTAAAAGTACTTTTATCAGTTCTTAACATCTCTGTAACTGTCAGGAAGTGCAAGTCTGAAAATACAACATTTGTTTACTTGGTGTGTTGGTTGTGTATTCCTTGGTATATATTTCTGATCTTCAAAATGTTGTTAAGATCTCACATATGTATGTTGTTTGAAATAGTAGTGTACTTCAAATAAGAATGTGTTGTTAAATATGAATTGTATTTAGGAAGTATCTTGCCATTATTTCTTGTCCCCCCCCCCCCCCC
>Ga0065711_1003106_pt1 | contig 29711 bp, 10 predicted proteins | sample Hoacrofraction12_FD_59098 | JGI IMG/M metagenome (GOLD analysis project Ga0065711, IMG submission 59098) | Hoatzin crop microbial communities from Cojedes, Venezuela - Epithelial fraction 12 v2 (version 2) | ecosystem: Host-associated > Birds > Digestive system > Esophagus > Crop | place... | reverse complement strand
GGGGTAGGAAATTAGGTATGTAGATAAGAACAGTGAGATTTGAGATTAAAATATACTTTTCAACTTTTACTTGAACGTGGGAGCACACAAATAGAATCCATAATTTAATGACCTGTAATAGGACACGTTCAGTCAAAAACAGAACTAGAGGACAAAATGTTCTAGATGAAAACAACCGCATCTGCAATTACCATAAGAATATACTTCACTTAAATCTAAAATAGCATTAACATTTTGAATATTTTAATTAGCAGAAACCAATTATTGAAACTCGAATATGAGTAAAAATTGAACAGCATGTTCAGTTAATTCTGTTGCCACTATCAGTGACATATACTGGATGCACCTGACATTACAATTTAGGTTTGGAACAGAAGCGAGCTTTTGAAGTCACCCCCACCTTCTGTACTTTGGTTTATACATCATGGAGCAGTCTCAGAGAATATAGATGAGACTCCTGTTAGATGGAGCAACACTAGACAATGTACTTCAACCACTAATGGAGTCCATTGGACCAGATTAGAGACAGTCGGAAGTGAAACACTGTGAAATATAGACAGCGTGAACATCAAGCTCTCCACATGAAGTGTTTCCTTCCACAAATGTTGGGGTTATTTTCCTCTGCACTGTTTAGCATAGCCATTACAATCACTACTTAGACCACAAATTATGCCTACTGTCATATGCACTTCCATTTAAGTACTGCAGAGTAAACTATACAAACAGCACTGAACCTGTTGCTTATCCCTGCTCTTTGGCATCTGAACTTACGAGTGCTTAGTCTCCAGAGCCCAAGCAGAGAGAGCTAACCTGCTGATGCTACATTTCTACAAAGCCAGTAAAAGAGCATAAGCAATATTGATTCTGAAATAGGCAACCACACTCTTCCAACCCTCACCTCTTAACTTTACAGGACTGGCTCAAACATTTTTGCAGCTATGCAGAGCAGCGGATCAGAGAACCGCTTGAGGTGAAACCAGCCCACTGTGCAAGCACAGCATGAGCAGCCCTGAAGCAAAGACAAATTCAGTCATGAAGGCCTGAACCTAGAGCTTCCCCCAATGCCACGTGGCCCCCTGCACGGCATGCAGGAGCACTGAATTGCCATATGCAGGTATCAGGGTAAGCCTCAGAACAATCCATGGAAAGATATCGGTATCTTCACTAGTTCTTCAGTTAACGCTTCAGAGGAATCTGCTTTCTTCCCTAACTGTCCAGAAGCGTAGGCTGCTAATGTAGGGGGAATGAATGACCAAGCTTGAAAAAAACGCGCACATTTTCAGATACTGAAATACTTCATTAGAGGCCTGAAGTAAGCAGTCAAAATACAGCTATTTGTACTTGATGCAAAGTGCGTTTGATTCAAAAGAAAGCCTATCAGCAGTATCAACAATCTTGAATATATTGGAAGTACATCTATATATGATATTAACATACAGTAACCAACAGCAATAATCAAAGTAATTTAAGAAAACATTATGCCATCTACTTTCTCTGTACTGAATAGTGAGGTCAGTGGAACAAAACCCTGACCTTTGGATTCACTAGAGACAGTAGAAAATTATCTTCCCTTTTTCGCCTTTTAAAATGCTAGTGATCTGGTAGGGTTGACCTTTTGAAAAGGCAAAAGTCTGCCTCTTTCCAATTTAATAGTTTAAGTCAATAACCTGAGTATCTGGATAAACATTCCAATTAAATATTAGTAGTTCTACGTAAATCTTACACAGATCCAGATGCAGAATTCAAAGCTACACAGGCATAAAGCTTCAAATAATAAATTATATCTAAAATAACTCAGAAGCTCATTCCAGAAGATATTTAAAGTGTTCATAATTTAATAAGACTTTTTTTAAAAGGTTTAATGAATGAAATGTAAGATACTGGCAGCTTTGCCTCATTCCACTCCCGTGAGCTCAGTAGAATTAAAGGGACAGAGGTGGGGAAATAAGTATTTCAAGTCACATAACCATGAGAAGTAGGAGCGCCTGATGTAGACAGTCAGCACCGTTTTCTTTATTATGCTGCATACTTAGTCATGTACTTAGCTAAACACATTTTCAGGTTCCAAATGCACCACCTAAGCACACTACTGAGCTCTGCAGATCCTCCAAAGGTGGAAAAGCTCATACTTTCCAATTCACCCCCTTTTTCTTTTCTATCAATCTAATCAGTTATACTCAAAACTGTGCCAGTTGTGTTTGGTATTGCTTTGCCAGTGTTGGTGGTCTTAAATTTCCACTCCTGTCAAACCTGCCTGCAGGTACTCAGTTACCATTTTTCCCTTCTCTGTTAAATACCCAGCTTTTAACAAATCATCTAAATGCATGGCAATGACTGGAGACAGCACGGAATAAATAAAGTGCAGAATATCAAATTTGTAACGTAGCTGGATGGGAGAGTGGGGGAGCAGGCACTTGAACTTTTTTTTTTTTATTTTGTTACTTAAAAATCCTAATTGTAATTTCTCTTTAAGTTTTGAAAAAGTATTTCCTTACAGTGTTGGTAATCCCTCATTGGTCTAAGATACAAAAAAAGTTGCTATCGGGTATCTATTACATAGGACAAGATATAACCACACTGAAAAGGGATTCAGTTCAGCCTTCAGAAAACTGGACTTCATAAATGTTCAATATATTTTATCTCTGTATAAATAAATGATCAAATAATTTTAAAGCATCACTAATGAACAGGCTGACCTATATTCAAGCTCCTCTAATCGCACCATGACAGACTGTTTCCAGTCTCACCTGAACTGATACTACCCTTAAATGAAATGAATACACCCAATATAAGTGGGGCAAGACAAAAGATTTGAGACTATGACACAACGACCTTTCTAGTGCCAATGTTTGTCATCAAAAGACCTGACAAATCAGTTTCCTCATCATTGTTCCAGTATCAGAATTCTTCCATTTCTTCCACAAAGGTGAATCAATTACAAGACATTCCCTTTTATATTAGTCATAAATCTATGTTGGAAAACAAAGCAAAAGTTCTACAAACTTCTCAAATTCAGCTCAATATGAGACAAACTGCCTCTTGCCACAACAACTCAAAAATACTGACTCCAGTTTCTACTGGAATAGCAGGTGGAAAGGGATGTCGTATCACAGAATGAATGGATATGAACAGATATGAATGACAGGCAGATATTTCTCTGGGAGAAAATAGATGCACAATACAAGGGAATGTACCTTGTCTATCCAGAGATTCCTGTGGAAAGTTTTGTAGATTATTTTACACATCTACACAAAGATAGCAGGTCTTTTGGGATCTCCCTCATCATGAGCCTGTTAATTCTACTTCAGACAGTGCCTGCCAAGAATAGTCTCCCCCAAAACTGTTACTTATGACAAAATCAGGCAACATGCAGTACTTAATGTACATTGCAGATTTTAACACCCATCCTGTTTGCTGTAAAAACAAAGATTGTCTTTGTGGTATTTTAGAACGAAGCATATCACCATGGTTCTGCAATGAGGACAACAATATGTATCTAGCAAAACTATAGTACAAAGATCTAAAACAGCACTGACAACCTATCTCAAGAACTCGGATGCAACTCCTATTTTTCTGTAGTAGCAGATACTAGTGAGCAGGCATGCCTGAATCACCTGCTTTCAGAGAGTTCGCAGAACATTCCACTATTTAGGATTTAAGGAATAGAAGGCAGGAGGGGAGCCCCCTGTGCCCGCTTTTGTGACATAAGAACCAAGTACTTAAACTGGTACAGCGGAAATTACAAACATTAGCACTCAGGTTGCTTTTATAAAAAAAAAAAAGAAAAAAACTAAACCAAACAAAAAAACTTTACAGGTTGTCTCTCCCAGAACTACAGGGCACTCAGTAGGAAAACCATGAAAGATTATTACTTTGAAAAGTACTGAAATCACAGATAATTGGAGACCAAATAACTGTTGGCAAAAAAAAATCATTTGTGTTTGAAACAGTGATTTAGGTGGAAGACTTTTTGCGAATTAGAGAATGGTTTATAATACCTAATTTATCCTATTTGAATTTTTTAATTCCTCTATGAACTCCACCCGTAACCTTCTCTTCTACAAATGTATTCCCACCGATTTGCAGAAATAAGTCTGAAAACACTGAGGTTCTCTAGAATGAGCTGCATGCATACTTCACATTTCAGTTAGTTGCCTTTTGGTCATTTATTAATAATTGGATTAGATATTACTATTGCCTCTGCTCTGTGATTCTGTAAATAACTTCAAATACGAGTTTAGAAGCAAATAAACAAAATAAGCTTCACACACAACCCTGTGAAGTGTGCTTCTAGAACAGTTTTAGCTGATAGTTCTGTTGCTTTATTTGAGGCTGCCCATGTGTAAACTCCTGCTTGAATCAACGTTAGCCCTCATCTGCTCTTCTTGAGAACACATTCAGGGATATAACCTGGCAGAAGACTGTTCTTTTGGCCACACCTAGGCTCCTCTCTGAGCAGAAGTTTAGAAAGCAATGGGGTCCGGTCCGAACCCTGTGACTCAACGCGAGGGCTTTCCCTTATCCCTCACCTCTCTCCAATCTAAACATTCCCTTCAGACATAAACCGCTGTGGTCTGAGGCTAGGTCTGGATCCAGCCGCACCTAGACTCCTCTCTGAGGAAGATTTTATAAAGCAATGGGGTCCTTTCCGAATCTTGTCATCCAATGGAAGGACTTTCCCTCACACCACATATACCATCTTTTAGACATAAACCGTTGTAGTCAGAGACTAAGTTTGGATCCAGCTGCACTAGGACTCTGAGAAGTTTAGAAAGCAAGGGAGTCCATTCTGAAACTTGTGTCTCAACAGGAGGGTCTCCCTTATCCCTTACATCTTTCTTCAACCTCTATAAATCTTTCTGCCTCAACGCTACCTCAATTTTGTACTCCATTCGCTCAATAAGTAATAGACTGAACCTTGCCAATGAACTTTGTTAAGTCATATTTTAGAAATTCCTATTAAAATCACTTCTTGCAAATACCTTTGATGCTGATTCATTAAGTGACCTAACCACTCATTCGCGACAGGGCATTAGGAACAGAGAAGCAACTCTCAGTTCTGGAGGGAATGGCAACCTCGACAGCCATTGACCTAAACTGTTGCAGAAATTATCCTGAATTTGGAAGGAGAAACAAATGGGTAGTAAATATGGATAAGGCAAAATTCAGATTGGGGAAAACACTCTAATCACTGACCAAATTAATGAAATCTTGCATTCATTTCCACTGCCTTTCTCTACATGTAACACAGTAACTTTTAAGTGTTACCTGTGATTGTTCTTTAAAATTCAGAAATGTCCTACACTGAGAAACAGTTACATAGTTTTCTTAATGAAATTCAAACTACAAAACCACAGAACTGAATATGCAGAGCAGCTGTGATACCTGGACAGGAAATCCAGGAGTCCTGATCACCTTTGCCTTCATAACTACCAACAAGCATTAGCACCTTCTGCACCTCTACCAAATATTATAAGCTGAGCACTGAAAAGGATTCATTGTTCTCCAAGAAAAAGGACTTCTAGATTGGAGAATGAAAGGAGAAAATGGGAGCAGAAGGCGAATCACTCCAAAACAAAAGCTGATCAACAGAAAAAACAGATCTGAAACACAGATCTTAATGGTTACCACGAGAGAGGGATGCAGTTACCTGAAAAAGAAATCAGTTTTGGCTAAATAGTCTATGTTTTCTAGTTTTTCTTTGCATTAAAGTACACAATATAAATCACAATGTATTACATGACTATAAATATCAGATCTTGAGGATCCAGAAAAAAAACGGTGAAATACAGGATGTGACACATTACTTTAAGTCAGTGCATAATTGTCAGAATAGTACTCCAGAAAGCAAATGAAATTTAACAGAGGTTCTTGTGTTGCCCCCCCCTTTTTTTTTTTAGTTTAGTCACATTTATTATATTACACTGAGTGTATCAGTCAGCTCCTCTGAAAAAGCCTTTTAACAAAGGGAAAAGAAAAGAAAGAATGGTAATTTAATTTTAGACCATTCCAGCTTGATTTCTAGTCCATGCTCAAATGTCTGGAATTCAGCCAGGATAAAAATTGTATTTTAGAGAACACAAACTAACAGAGCCCATGAACAGTTTATTATCCTAAAGTTTAGCTGTTAGCTATAAATATTCCAAAATGTTCAAGCTGCTGCTCAAGGGTATTTCTGTGTTGGCCTATCTTCATGTTCGCGATGGAGTCTTGACCTAGTCTCCATTTGACAAAACCAACAAAATGCTAAGGAGGATAGGAGAAGCAGCTGTCCTAATATGACATTTCTTTCAGGCTTAAAACCAATTTCACTCCAAGAAAGACCAAACAGAGTTGATATAGAAAGACCAGAGGGTGTTTTCACTTTGCCTACTACAGTCCCTTGTGAGTCCAGTGAGACGACATATACTTAGCAGTGGATGTGCTTGTTGGATTAGGTCCTGCATCCACAATTTTAGAGCTGTGAGAAAATTGCCAGGAAAAAGCATAAATGAGTTCTGGCACAATGGACTGTGAACACAACAATGAAGAGGCTCCCCATCATACACTAACCATCTTCCACAGCATAAAAATAAACTAGTATTTCCATTACTGGTTCATTAGGTAACGGAACTCAGAATAACTTTACAATTCCACCGAATAAGGCATAGTACACAATTTAAAAAAAACTAATAGCATTCTGGGTTCTTTTCTCAGTGCTCCTATTTATTAAGGGTCTGAATGCGCTTCAGCTACTGTGGCTGCAAGTCACATGGCAGCATAAGCTATTGTAGCTCATGCAGATACAACCAACCTAGTTTTGGTTTAGCTAACCTAGGTACTGCTAGCAGCCCAGCTATGCAAAAGTTATCTTTTCAGACACACTTTGCAACGTGCACTGAGGAACAGTTGCAGTGACTGTTTGCTTAATGCTGCTAGAAACGCAGGTCAGATGAAAACACGCACGTGCTTTGAACCACGCTTCTCACAATCAAGAACTTCACTGGATTATGACTACAGTGGGGACAACTAATACCCACATGATGTGGAACATTTAGTGAATTTTCTATTTTTCTCAGTTTCTACTGTGCTATGTTCCTCTATCCTCTGCTCTTACCTTGCTGCTTTTTCCTCCTTCCCACCTGCAATGATAGCAGTGGCCAATTTCAAAGTGACAATCTTCTAGTACTCGTACACATTAAAAAAAATCCCTAACATTTGCTGGAATATTAAACACACCAGAATAAAGCCACAAAAGAACAAAATTTTCTTGATAAACAGAGCAACAGGGGAGCTCTAACTCTAACTGCATATAATTTTGGCGGGTTTAACTTCTTTCACATTTAAGGTTTTCTTGAATGGGATTAGAGATCACATCAAAATCCAAGTTACAACATTTTGCTAAGGCTACTTTCCAGAAAACAAGCTTAGCTTCTAATTTTCGAAGTAATATTCTCCAGGATGCTAACAGCTGGGGTATTGCACAGTGTTACACAGCCCATCACTCTGTCCGTGACACTCAGGGTACTAGACGTGAAGACAGATAAGACATCTATGAGACAAAATACATTAAAAAAAAAAAAAATCATAGTTTCAATTCATTATGAACATGAAGGCAAAGGCAACCTTTATAGAGAAATCTTAAAGACAATTGAATTAAGTAAGAGTTCAGCTTTACGTAGTATCTTATTTACTGTCTTACTAGGTAGGAGGTGCATGTTGAGCTGAACAGTAATCTGGCCTAACCGATGTCACAAAATTTTTTTACTCTATTTAGGAAACACAGCAGGCTAATTAACTACAGCTTTTCTGTTGTAGTTCATCTTGTTCGCCGAGGCAACATGGGCCGTACGCAACATGCTACTGATAAAAGCAAACGTGTCCTCAGTAAGTGGCATAGTTGATTTGTTTTGAGGGTAGCAGGAAACAGACCTAGTTGTAACACCGCTCCAGGTATCACATCCTGTGCTGCTGAACATTTTGGAACCTCTTTCTATTCTTCTCAATGAAATAGAACCAAACTTTGAAACCAAAGTCTGTGCTAGGAAACACAAACTACTTATGCATCCACCACGTTACCAAAGACCTAAACTTGATAAGCCTTATGCACTGGCATACTGCTTACTAACACTAAAGCATGGTATAGATTTACTCATGCAATAACATAGGGTGCAGAGACACACCAGCACTGCTTTGTGCAGCACGAATATTTCTCGTCGTATGTTCCAGTAGCCGTTACAAAATTCAGCACTTACACTGGTTTACATTCACTTCTACTTCAGCCTTATACTCTACATTTGGAAACACTGCAGTAGGTGTAACACTGTATCGGTGAGGGTGACACTGCAACCACGGGAAGATGGAATTACTCTCACAGGTGAAAAAGATGAGAAGATACTCTGTGGAGTATGACAATACAAAATAACTCAGAATTAAAACGCTCTTAGCAGAGGTGGCTGATAAATATTTCATGAGGCTGACAAAATTACTTCTTACTTCAGAGTAAGTAATAAGCACTACATTGTTGGAATTGTTGATTTTAGTAACAAGGGCTACTGCTATGCTGGTTTTTGTCCGTTTTATGGAAGTCCTCCTGAAGTGTAATATTGTTTGGTCCCAAGGTACCAAACAATTCTTTAACAAAGTCATCCAACCACCCTCACCCAGCACAGCAAACTTGAATTAGTTCTGCAAGCCTAACTTTTCGAGTTCTGTTAGTGTACCCAATGTGTTCCTTGACCAGAAAACATCAGAAGACCTGCATTAACCACAGTCAAACTTACAGAATCAATAACTACTAAATTTTAATCCTCCAATTAAGTTAGAAATATGACACATTCAAGCATTAGGGACAACACAGTCACACGTGCTGCATCTCACAGTCACAGGCAATGAGAACTAAGTCAAGAACCAAGGATTTTGTGACAGGCCACCAGCTATGACAGTTGTGACAGCAGAGGTGGGGCCACAAAAGACATAACTCTTAAAAGCAGAATGCAGTCTTCTGTAAATTAGGCATCCATTCACACTGGGGAACTGCGTCACCAAGCATTCAAAAAATTGTGGAATAGCTCTTAATGCTACCACATGCAAATATAAAAGAATTTTACTAAGTCACCAGTTTTAATTGCTACAGTCAGCACGACCAAAATGTGTACTGCTCCAGCATAGCAAAGTGAGAACAATTTTGAACCACAATAGACTATTGGGATTCAGGGTTCAAGCCTCTTTTGAGACATGTCAACCCTAGCATCAAAGTATCACCTACCTGTACAAACATCGAAATCACACTGTCTCTACAGAAACCCTCTTAGTTGTAGAACCTTGATAGTACAGTAACATTTTGAATATTTCATTCTAATAATTAAGAGAAAAACTTTCTGATACAAACTCTGGAAACATCTCCATACTATTCACAATTTTCTTTAACTAAGATGATATGCTCTGGCATTATACATAATCCACATTACCAACAATGTCTGTTCCTTGACAATTCAAAGCTCTAGCAATGCTCCAAAGTGACTTATAATGGCACTGATAATTTCCACAAAATGACATGGAAAACCTATTTGCAATTCCAGTAACGCTTTCCAACAAAGAGCATCTGGGAATGTGCTCCCCTCATTTCAGGCGTGTCAGCAGTTCTTTAAATGAGAGTCAATGTTTCCATTCAAATCCTTTATTTCTCAAGAGGTTGCAGAGTCAGCCTTCAGGGAGGGAGAACTGATACTAGCAATTTCAGGTGCTTTCATACAATCTTGTATCTCAAAACCAGTCTTTTTTCTTTTTTCTAAAGAGACTTTAAGCCATTAGCTCATAATATGGATGGCTGCCTTCTGGAATTGGGAAGGGAGAAAGGGGCACAAGACACTAAAATTACTTCTAAAAGAAGGTATTTTGGAAAATAACCTCTAACACCTCCACAATGTCATTTTTTTTTCCAGCAAACAGTTCCTAAAGACCTAGAGCTAATCTCCCTTTGGTGGCCAATGTTGACAAGCTATAAAGCAAGTCTTGGCATTTTGTACAACCTGGAAAAAAGACCTGGAAAACCATTTTACAGCCTCATCCTGGATTTAACTAATACTCATCTGATATATCAAACAATTACATTAGTATTAACTTTAAGATTCTGAGAAAGTTAGTGAAACAGTTCAAGCACAGCAGTAACCTTTATTATGTGTAGTCTGACTTTTATATATAACAAGCCACAATTCAAACCCCAAGTTTCTGCATCAGAAAAACTCCTCCTTGGAGTACTCTGAGTTTTTGGGATTTCCTAAAACTTGCAGCACTGGTTTTCAGCAGTACAGGAGGTCTTGGAGTGCTTGGCTCTGTTTTGTGCTATTGAACATCTTGCTTTTAATTACCTATTTTACATAAAGATGGATGGTAGGAGCCAAAAGTGTCTGTATTTTCCTCTGCCTGCCAACCTTGTTGTCCAGGGCCACGAGCACCTGACCAGCATTCAATACTACACCTGGCAGCCACTAAATCCTTCTTGGCTGGCAACACTAAGTGGGCATTCAGATAATATTTTCATGAGTTTCTTTCTCCTTTTATTCTTTTTTTTTTTTTTTAAATAATACCTCACTAGAAAGGTATTATTTTAGAAACCAGAACAGCGTGATTTTTTTTTCTCAAAGACTGCCAAGAACATACAGGAGCCATTAACATCTAACACAAATGCACACAAAGAACCATTAGTAGAAAGTAAATTATATACACACACTTCTATAATTCAAGAAAGTAGCACAGATATCCATGTACTATCTCACTAGCCAACAAAGGTCTGACAAAAGTAGCAAAGCCAGGAATAATGCACTAATCCAAACATATGAAATTCAAAGCTATGTTCTGAACACAATTATGATTTTCCAGTTCAACAAAAAACTAGGTACAAAAGTTTGTGTATAAGAACTGGAGCGTCAGTAAAGCATTATGTGGGAAAACAGATTTCTTGAGAACAAAGTTTTACTGAGTATTCAGTGAAAAGATTTCACCACAGAGTTAGAGAAAACCGTCACCAGCAGTTCGTATCTACGAGAAACAAAGCACTGAGCATATCTGCAGTGTGCACTTACGATGGCAACACCTGATATGATAGAGAAAATAACTCGAGCGAGGAAATAAAAGCAACACAAGGAATCCTACAAACACTAGCAAGGGAAACAGAGCATTAACCTTCACTTTTACACAGGAAAAGTAAGCAGCAGCAAGTAACAGGAAAGTCAGACTAGTTTCAGTCCTGCCCATCTTTACTGGCAGAGGACAAGCAAGTAAATGAATCCTAGTGACAGACAATCATCTGCTTCTGTTAAGCTCATAGTTATGCAAGATAACTGCCAAGAAAATAGGAAAAACAACATTTAGTCACATAAAAAGCTTTTAAACGTGTCTTTCTTCAATTCCTTCCACTGTGCTACATTTCCCCTTTCTTACATACAAGACCTACTCAGAATTCATAACAACGTGTTTAGCTTTGATTTTCATTTTGTTCCCTATTCAGCATGCCCTTTCTTCTCAACCCATCTCTTATGTGCTTCTTACCTTCTATTACCCATAAACAGTTCTCACGTTCAGAACTTGATAAAAGGAAAGGCTTTTTCATAGATTCCAGAAAGCTTTGGATATGCCCATGAGTATGTTATGCCCTGTATCACTCTTTACTGCTCCCTCAATTGCAACAACAGCAGCCTTCTGCTAATAATTTTAAGAGTGCCTTTGAATTCTCAAATCATAAAAGTGCTTTAAACAATTTGTTTTTTCCTTTAAAGCCACTGAATTTGAAGGAAAATATTCAGGCTTTGTATACCATGACTTGTTCATTTCATACCTTTTTTCTGTGATCTTATAGCAATTTGAGACAACCCATGAAGAAGAGTGTAAAGGTACCCTTCAATTCTTTGTTTCATTGACAGTCAGGAAACAAACTGGAATTAGTCAGAGACCTTTATAACCTTTGAAAGGAAACATTTTGTAAAACACTACCACAACCATTGGTATGGGGCAAACAGAGACTGATCTCTTTACTCACTGCAGTGGATAATATACTTGAATCTGCAAACACTAGAACATAAATAAGACTTGCTATGTTCTCGTGTTATATTACATTTCACAGGAGATGTATATACAAGCTTCTGCTAAAAGAGAAACTGTACTTCATTTGGTATTGACTTAATGAAGGAATTCTCACATTAATCTCTTAAGCTGTACTGCTCTTTAGAAAAACAGACTCTGTGGAAAAGAAAACCACCATAAATCTCTTCAGCTCACTCCAGAAAAAATAGGCTTTTTGTAGCCCAGTGATTTTCTTTGCACCTTTTCTTGTGGAAACAATTAGCTTAGCAATTTTAAAGCATTAGCTGAGCCCAGCTGCAGGCTCCTGGTATCTTTCCTATTATGTAGCAATGTCCATACAGAAAGAAACAAGGATCTAGTCTCACAGTACCACAATGTATCAGTGGGAAACGCGTAAGTGAGCTAGCTACCAATAAGGTTAGGTCTTGAAGGAGCTTTGACTTACCTGAGGCCATCACAGGTTCCAGCGTTTTTGCCAGAATTGTTTCCAATTCAAGACTCTTCGTTAGCTCATGAACAAAATCCTGTGTTGCAACTCACTTGTCAAAATGCTTGAAACTGAACTGCGACTGTCGGAGGTACACTTACCCCTTCAGACGAGCCCCATTCATTGGTCCCTCAATAATTTTCAAACAGTCTGAAGTCAGACCTGTTGTTCTTACCTCTGTCATGAGTGTAGTAACCAAACTTCAGACAAAAGTTGAGATTCAAAACTGTGGCCATGGACAGCTGAAAAGTCTGCGCTGCCAACAATACCGATTCGTTCAACTGATTGTTTTGACAGCTCATTGTGGGCATGAAATTCTATTCCAGACAGCATGTACATTTTTCCAAAATGATCTTTAGCTTAATTCATACATTTCCCTTTCATTTAATCTCATGTACAATACAGTTAGTACTAGGATTGATTTCTGTCCTATTATACCATCTAACCTGAAAAAGTTAATTGCTTGGCTATGCACATTGAAAATACTTTTGCTGTAATTGGCAAGCATATCAGTATCCAAATGATCACCAGTGTAGCAAATGAGGATAAGCACAACAACAGTAGTAAGGCCACCTGTATCTTACTTTTGTATACTGAAAATTTAGTGCAGTTATTATTCCACTATGTACATGTGTCTGATCTAGAGCAAATAGAAATCTTTCATAGACCTGTTTTAGAGTTTTCACAGCATATTAAAACACCCTTCGAAACAAATTCAAGGATATGTCTCTGCTCCTTTGTGTAGGTAAAAGACAGTATTAAGAACACTACCATACAAAAATAAAAAGACTCAGTGGATAGCTGGCAACAACTTCTATCCAAAAGCTCCTTCCCATGTAACTGTGTCTACGAACACTCCCCTCTAAAATCAAATAAATAAAACGCTATCACAAAACTTCATCTTACATCACTTTGTGACGAGCTACTTTATAGATGGCAGTTTCACACAGTTGTGCATTCACATAAATTATGATTCATAGCAAAAACTGAGCACACAGCTAAATTTCAATGTGTCACTAAACCTTTTAAAGAAAAGTAGTTGCAATCTTGTTTACTAACAAGAGTTGTTTGCACAAGGGTGTGTAACTAAGCATCCTTGTGGACTGGAATCACGTGATAGTTCCTAAAACTGTCTAGGCATAGTAACGACAGCAATCTAATTAGAAGGGTAAAGTCGAAAGAGCCTCTGAAATGGCACCCACAACACATACATGAACATTGTCATGCAGTGCTGTAGATGAAGTATCAAAAAACACAAACAAAATACACTAAATAAAACTTGTAGGAAAAGATGTGTGCAGTGTCTGGGTGCAACCTTGGTGGATGTTTCGCAAATTTGGCTCAGAATGTCTTGTTTTACTGGAGTTTACAGCTCAACCTCACAGTCATTTATAGATAGCTGCCTGTGTATTTAATCAAAAGTAACAAGCCAGATGCTTCAAATTAAAGACAGTCAAAAAAATTTATTCCAATACATAAACATAAATGCTGAGACAGTTTTTGGTCTTAGATGCTACGAGTATTAAACTATGAAAGTTTATTTACTTCACTAAATATAATCATACAAGATGAGGACTTTGAAATTTAATCTTCAAGTCATCTAAATATTTGCATGACAGCAAAATACAAAGAATTTAACTAAATACAGTGGCAGTACAGTAGTGAGTGCAAGTGCCAAACCTTTGGTCTCATTTGGTCTCATGAATAGCTTCTCAGAAATATTTGTATTTAAACAATAAATGTAAATACTGGGCCATGTTCTCTGTTGCTCTCTCAGGAAGAGACAATGATAATTCTGAATTATCATGGTAAAGTCAGGCAAACATATCCCTTAAACATTTAAGACTTTTTTCATTGAGATAGATCATTTACAGGATAGATTTATAGGATCTTTGGTGAAAAAATCTGCCAGGAAAATCAAGTCTTACAAGTTGTGGAAATTCCAACAGCCGCATGACATGACACTTGACAAATCTGACTCCCAGGGTTGTAAAATCCTGAACGACTAAGCATACTACAAAGTAATTGGCACCACTGTTCCACAAAAAAACCACCACACAATCAAAAAACTAAAGATCCATTTTTCAGCCCAACCATTCTTTGATTCATACTAACTTTTCATCTGGTTTTCCATCAACTTAGTGGAGTTACTCATGATTTACCAGCATTAAACTCTTTACTCATAAAACAGCAACCAGATCATTTCCGTCTAAAATATTCAGTAGGAATATTGGTTAGAAAAACACGCCTTAGGAAATTCTCTTTCATAGTAGGTAGCATGCAGCAGTAGCATATGAGGAGTACAGAATACTTACAGAGCTATATGCTGATCAATACATGTGTTACATATGTCGCTATTTCATTCTAAAGCTCATCACCAGTACAGTTTACTTGTTCAGAGAAAAGTTGTTTTAAGATTGTTCACCATCTCCCTTAGAGACATCTCTAAAAAGTCAGCATGTACAAGAACTTCCTTATACTTACTTGCTACAAACCACATTTTCAACTCATTTAAATCAGAAGTATTTTAGTACAAGATAGAACTTGAGAAGTGGAGTTCTGCAAATCTCTGTTAATTGTTACGTTCTGGAACATATGAAAACATCTCCTTGAAACCAAACCACTTACTCAAGAAGACTGCAACTCCAGTAAGAAATTCATAACTTGTAAAGAAGAAAATGGAAGATGGTGGGAACGGCATAACAAAGAGAAAGGAAGTCCACAGGACCTACACAAAAGAGTCGACAATCACGGCATTTGTACTCGTGATTGCAGCAGAGGTCAGCATATCTGCATTGGTATTGTAGCTGTGAGCTCATGGAAAAAGCAATGATGTAATGAGAGAGGCTTCAAAGTGGACTCAACTTCAAATTATATTCAAACTCTCCACCAGGCTTGTGCAGCCGATGATGGAATCTGTGCTGCTCTGTCCTCACTCTAACCAAAACATTAACATGAAAGTTAGCAGGAATAGGTTTGTCATGCTTACGTTTCTCCCCAGCCGCAATGCACACAGACTCAGTGCCTTGAGGGGGTAAGCAGGAAGAATTATTTTCCATTCACTGGGATAGAGAATGTTCAAGGGTGTATTTTGTACCCACTCAAAGCAAAAGCCATTGGCAAGAAGCTACTCCTACAACTGCAATAACATAATTAACTTCCAAATTTCACGAAACTGATCCCATTCTTTACTACAGAATCACAATATACTTGGATTAGAAAAAAAATAAGAAAAAAAAAATCAGTGTGCTCTATTTCAGCAATAAAAAGAAATCATCATATAATCATTAATTTCCCTTCCAAAGAGATTCTGTGATTGGGCCAGAACCATTCATTCTCTCCTTGCACAGACTTGCAGCGTGACTACTAGATGTCAATTTCTGCTGTCCTAAGTAACTATTCCAAATAAAGCCAAAAGCCTCATTAATATGCTTAGCAGCTGCCTGAAAAGTCTCAATATAATATTTTGTATGAGAACTCACAAGTCTGTAGCAGGATCCTACCCTACAGCATACTTTCTCATAGCACTGCACAGTCTTCCAGGTCTTAGTCCTTTACTCCCTTCACAGTTCTTTGCATAGCGCATACAACATACGTGACCTCTTTCCTAGATCTAAATCTACTCAGGAAATTGAAAAGGTTTTTAAAAATTCTCAGCATGTCCAAAGAGCATACAATGCAGTGACTGGCAGTCATCTCCATGCACTACATACTACATCTCACTAGCAACAGATTGGCAAGCTCAGATATTTATTAGCAGAGTTTCATGTAAATTAACTGTTGAGTATTTACTTTGAGTTTTGGTAAATTCTCCAGCCAGGGTTCAATGCCATACTATCACAGGTAGACTGCTAGCAATACTGGAGTCAACTAGCTCAGGACTAACTGCACATCATCTGCGCAAGCAGCAATCACAGTAGTAATAATGCAGACATGCGGAGCTCAGTCTGGCACAGAATTCAGGTCTCCTCTTGGTCTTGAGGCTTCCCCCTTTGCTCATCATTTCTCTATGTTCCAACCTTCTCAACAGCACTTCTCTTCAGCAGATTTATATGCACAAGCAATTTAACTGTAAGCAAAGGTGTCCAAGTACATCACACCTCAGAGGACTTCTTTCGTCCTTTCTCAGCAAGGAACTCCCTGTGCCTCCTGCTGAGACCTTTGCAATTCAGGTCTTACACCTCTTTTCATTAGATATGGCGTGACTGTACTTTTGAGAACTGCTTGAGTTTTGTCCTAATCCAGCACACTGTATCAGTGGGAGAAATTAGAGTTTACCCTTTGTTCTGATACAGAAATACATGTGACTCCACTAAGGCAACTTCATTACCTTTTTTTTTTTTTTTTGCACTACATTGTGTATAACTATTAACAGAATTCAATCTGTACAAAATCCTGTTGCTAAGATTTGGTCTGGCACCAGATGGAGCAACTACGTAACTACACTTGTCACTCCATTTCAATGGATGGTAGTCCATCGCATTCACCTGAACTTCTCCCATGACCTACAGAATCCTTTGGAATATTCTAACTTGATCATCTCATTTCATTCCTTTGATTTCCATCTTCCTCTGTGAACGCAGTCTGTTACTAGACGTGTTTCTCTTCTGTGCTACGCAGGGATATCAGCCATTCCACCCACGTTCACACTGAACTACAGCTGAAGAGATCCTGTTTTTTCTCTTCAGTTTTGAGCTATTTGGTGTTGTAGACTCAGTCTGTTTTTATCTATTTACACCTGTATCATTAGACTGTGGGAATTTTTTGGTAAAGGACATTAAGAAGCTTAGGCATGGCCCATCAGTTCAGCTGGTCAGCCCAATGAAAAATATTAGCTAAATGCAGAAACTTCTCTAAAGGCAGGATGATTTTGCATTGCCATTAAACTACCTCTACAGCTACAGAACAAAACAACAAAAGCGATCAACAAGAAAACAAAACCCCTCAACTTATAAGCAAACCCATCTTGAAGTCCCTCAGGAAATGAGGGGAGATATATCAAGAAAAAGAATTTTTACTCTACTTTGTCCCTTTTTTCCTCTTACGGACTGGACATGGTTAAATTAAATGCCAACTCATAAAAAATATACATAAGACACAACAAATATTCTTTGAGGTCTCACTGTAATCACCATGGTCTTGCTGAAGTCTCTGATGTCTGAGCAAGAACTCAGGCCAAAAATATCACGTACAGAAAAACACTGCAATGCTGTGATTTCATGCCTAGTGTTACCTTATGGTTTAAGTAGCTCCCTTGGCTCTTACATTTGTAGCAATTAGAATTTCCAGACAGCCCAGTGGCAGATATTCTAGGCGCTCTCTATATCACAGCACTAACTGGCAGATGGCAGTCAATTCTTACCATGAATGAATTAAATTCACTGGTATAACCCATGGCTGTAAATCTAAAGACTTTTTAAAAGCTTTCAAAGTTTTCATTCTGCCTTTTATAGTTACAAAGCAACAACAGACAGCTATGTGATGTAAGTCTCAATTTCAATCATGGGCTAAGACTTACAGTAGGATATTTAAGTCCCCATACTGCTGTTTGTGGATCTCATGAATACACTTCCACACTTTCCCTCTTGTGCTAGTTTTTTCAGCTATAAGGTTATTTAAACATAGCAGAACACTACCCACTGAAGAACAAATACATGCTTGATTAGAAGAACGGAGCATCAGACAAAGAGGGATTACCTGCCATATGTTCTTGATTTATTTGTCTAGTTGCCTGAAGCTGGAATTTTATCAGGATTGTATCCTACATCAGAGAGATGATATACTTTTCCATTACCAGGAGAGTACTTAATATCCAGATGACAAAGGTTAAACTATATGTATGTCAACTTTGACAGCTTCCCTCCTTCTTATGACCTGAAGTCCATGAGGACTGCAAGCAATTAGCACTCTAGAAAAGTCAGAGCTCTAGGCCTTCCATGGATTTTTCAGGCTGTTCTTATGACCAGATACTCATTTTGGAGTTTCAAGTTACACTGTGGCATTATTATACACTGCTGCATTAGATACCCTTCTTTTTTGCTAATGTAAATGGTGCTATTGCAATTAACTATACATTCTAACTCTCTGCCTCTGTGCAACAGTTAACTGGGCAAACAAGCAGCTGAATGCATTTTAAACACAATTAATGTGTTTGCAGATGTGTAAGGAGTTTCTGTCTATTTTTGACTATCATTCGTTGCAACCTCTAAGTTGCTCTTCTTAAGTTCAACACCCATCTATAATAAACACCTCTGATTTACAAACAACATTCAAAGATGTTTAAATATTACAGGACAAAATCAGACAATGAGGGAGGAAAGAGGAATGAAAGTACAACTTAGTAAACAAAACGGGAAATAGCTGCAGTCAAAGCCTGAGAGCTTACCACGCACTTTATTAAACTGCAATGCACTACTTTACAGTGCTGCTTTTAAAATATGTTAACACTATATCACAGTTCCCGGCAGCTCAAAGCCTTTCCAGAAAATGTGTCATCACTGTATGCAGCATATTTTATAGCCAGTATAATTTCATTTGATTATATCCAATAATATTTTTCTGAAATTCTAGGAAGTCTCCCCACAAAAGATAAGTAATGACCATATTTTAATCAGCTGGCACAAAGTCTAACCACCACACTGCAGAAAAAAGCCTTTATTACAACAAAATGTCCTCAGTTTCATTTTGCCTCTGTGGAAGAGGTCGTGAATAAAACCTGCGAGAATCTCATTCAAGTATTATGTAGCACAAAACCTTTCAACTGCGAAGTTACTTAATTCCAATACCGATCTCTACAGTTTAACTATTCTTGATAGAAGCAGCTGAATAAACTCAGAACCCTACACATTGTACTATTACTGCAAGAAAAATTGAAAATTATGTTAACAAAGCCTGCAATATATGTCATTGGTTTCCTATGCCCACAGGCATTCTGAAAAGGTGAGCTGTGCACCCAAGTAAAACAACGTAATTTTCCTTTTCTTACCAGGCTTGGACTTCTGCTTTGCGATCCGCCCATGATCGGGAAATGTTGCTGTGGAGCCTGGTGTAACTGTTCTTTCCTCTAAATCAGACTCTGGGATTGTAGTACAGCCACCTAGTTGAAAATGGAAGAACCTTAATGTGGTGTTTATGTAAGAAAACAAATTCACCGGTGCATAATTAAAAGACGTGATAAATTAGCTGACAGGAACATATAAAACTGAAACAGTCTTTACATTCACTTCACAGAAATGTTTGTTCAAGAAAACTATTACCCTTGTTTAGAAGGTTGATCACGCCTTCATGACTTCTCTCTACTACTTATGCTGGTTTGAAAAAAGTTTGAGTGTATTAAGACCACAGAAGATGTAAAATTGGTTCCACATAAAAGATAGAAATAATGCAATTTGTGTTAAAGATCAGATTACTGGGACCTACTTTTGTAATAAAAGTAATTAAATGTGAATGAAATGACTTTACAAAGTCAACAAACCTTATGAAGATTGTTAGCTCGCCACAGAGAATGACATTATGATATTTTTTGGATGGGCTATTAAATACAGACTTTTTATTACTTAGTGCTAGAAATATGGAAACATGGGGACACTTTCACTGCCCAATAACACACTGCACTGGCAGTGCCTTACTCAAGTGATTTTAGGATGCATGGCATAATAGATTCTTTGTATTTTGCAACATTGCCTTCCGAGTACTTCATTAGAGAACACAATGACTTCTAGCTTTCTCTTCAAAGATGTTTAAATGCCTATGTCTAAAATATGAAGTGAGGGATAATCTAGTTGTAGTATGACCCGAAGATAGCTGCAGTAGCTTGCAGTAGAAAAGGCTGATGTAAATTTATTTCAAAGCAGCTGTGATCAGGGTATTGGAGGATGTGTCACTATTCCACAGCAAAAACAGGGCCTTACAGTAAGTGCATTGCCAGCAACACAGCACACAGCTGAGCTGCATCTCTTTCTCACAGCCCTCCCAGGATCACCACTAGCAAGCAAAGAAATCCAAGTACATATCCATTGCATTCTGAAAGCATGTGTTTATAAACAGCAAGTCAACCCCCAGTGGAGCACACGGACTTTCCACCTTTGTCAGAATCATTCCATTTTGCAAAGCAATGTTCTACTCCAGGCCCCATAATCAACCCACAGCAACACAGGCTATTCTCTCCTTACAAACTAAACGAGTAAAACAGTTTAAACTAAGGTTGCATTCCCAAGTAGGACAGCTGCAGTTTCCCCAGCAGTTTCAGAAGCACCGGCAAAGCAACACACTATGTCCTGCGGAAACGTAGCACACTAGCTAGGGTATAGCACTGCAGCTCCAGTGAATCCTGCAAAAACACTTATTCCTATCAGACGAAGAACCAATACAGCATCCTTTGTTCCTAAGGATGAGGAAAGACACAAGCTACTATATTCCAGATATACTTTCTGTCAGGGTGTAAGATGCATCATGGGGTTTATGTTTGATTTAGAGCAAGCAGATTTTTTCAGTTAGCAAGGAGGGTTAGGAGTGAACATGTCAGCAATCTGCAGAATTATGACCCACAACAGCTTCAGATATTTAGGATACCTGCTATGAAACTGAAGGAAAAACTGGGCAATCAGAAAAAAGTCTTCATGTTTAAATACTGTAACACTGTGGCAATGTCTGACATTGCATTAAATATAAATGTACCTAAATGAAAATAAGCATCAGTAAACTAATACATCTGTTCCCATTTGCAAATTTTGACTAAAATGTAAACAATGAGATTTGACAAAATGGAAATCACTGCTTTAAAAGTCAGGTTAGATATTTTTCATTTCGTTCTTCAGATAAAATCTACCCTATTAAACAGTAATCTATAAACAGAGGATACAAAATTAAGGTTTCTTGTACAGAAGAACTATTAAAAATGGCATCATACACTTTAAAAGGTTTTATAACATTTTCTAACAGCATGAGTGAAAACTCACGATTAGCATCTATTGAGTTTCTACACGGAAGTAAAAGAACTTTCACAATGTTCATTCTAAAACCTGAAATTCAGTAACTGATGTAGCCTTGAGAACTGATGGCTTTTGATGCCAAAATACTTAATTAGTTGTCAGTACTGGTAGTAACTGAGTAAGAGTCGGAAAAGGTGTATTTGCCCTTAGGTACAACACACTACTTGCTGAAGGGAAGCAAGACTTCCTACTCTTGATTTTGATGCGGGAGATTTGTTAAGATTTACTTGTCATCTGATACTATTCAAAGTTATTAAAATTAAAACCAAAATTCACTTCTACCATAACTTTATGTTCTTGACAGAGAACAGTGAGGACTAAAATGTTACCAGTGATAGACAGACTATTTTACACAACAAGAAAATGCATGCTGAGTACACAGAGCTATAGTATCAGCATCAATATTAAGAGTAGTAATTACTTCTTACTTCTTCAAGGATATTAATAACTATTCCCTGTGAGCTATTCTTTAAACACTATTGTTTCATAAAGGCATTCCATGTGCTGGGAGCACTGTTCTCAGTGGGGCAGGATTTCACCAGGACCCTTGTGCCAATAATTGTTTAAATGAATCACCAGACAAGAGAGCAATACAACAGTGACGTTTTTACTCTTTTGAGGAAATGAGGCTTACATGACCAAGGTCTTTGTGCCCCCGCATTTCCATCTTACTCTTCTAATACCAGTATTACCTCCCAACTGAAGGAACTATTAGAATTTGCTGAACTATGTATCCCTCACCCTGTTCATATGCCTGTGGCTAGGTAGGACGACTGGACCCTCATCTACACATCAACCTGCATCAACATAAGTGGCGTGCGCTTCTTCAGTGGAACCAACGGCATATTCCATTCTCTTGCTCCAACAGGCACAGGTACCCATCCTCAAGATAACAATGGATACCCTTGACAACTTGCTACAATTCCCAACAGGAGGAAAGGAGTGGAGACCACGTTCAGACAATTGTCACACTGAAAGAACCAAAAATCTTCAAAGCATACTGTAAACTTTCACTAGGCTAAAAAAGAAGCTGGATAAGGCACAAATATACACCACTGAATATAATATTTAAACCACAGTAGACCATGATTTTGTGATTCAAAAACACTTCACAACTCCGAAGGAGAGCTATCTGAAGAAAAGAACCTTTCCTGCTAGGACTCTAAGCTCTTTTCATACTGCAGGGGTTCTACTGAGAGTATCTACTCTGTTCAAAGACTAACAGCACTTTATGTCAAAACCACCCCTTTGAATTCTTGCATATCTCTGTATACATTTCAAAAAGTATCCACTGAATGTCCATTTTAGCAAGGATTTAAAGTTTTTATGCACCTGGAATCCTAAAAGAAATCACAGCAGCAGAATAATTCACATTCATTCATAACTAGGTGAATGGTACACATCAGAAAAGTGAAATACTTAAGGAAAAAGGGGGAAGAGAAAGATAGGAATAGTAGTACATAAATCTATACACTGGAAATCATCCAAGTTGAGAAGTTCTCCAGATGTCATTTTGTAAACAGTGCTTCATAAAACGAATTTCCCCATTAATTGCTGGCAGGAATAACATCTATAACATGTTATTACATTTGACCCACTCTTTCCCCCTTTTCTCTGCAGCTAAATTCTTGTCTGACATCACAGATCTTTTATCAGTTGTGATAAATCCATGAAAGCAAGCTTTGGTGAGCAAAGCCATTTGATAGGGTACTACACACATAAAATTACACTCAAGCTAATTGTGAACTTTGTTCACCAAAGGAAATGAGACTTCTCTTGTTTATTTTCACTACATCTGTTTTTGTATCACATTCGGTTCTTAGGTTGGAAAAAGACACCCACACCCAAAGGAAACATAAACATATAATACATATTGAACAAAAATTAAGTACTGACAATTTTCCTACAGGTTCCTATCACCATGTTTTTACACATTTTAACATAGCTCTAGAAGCTGAAAAACAGGAAAACAAAAGCAGTATACATCTAAAAAATGAAAAGGTACTTTGAGGGAAAGACTATTTGGGTTTCCTCTCTCTCTTCCACTCAATCACAATCTAAACTAAGCACAAATTTTCCATTTTCCTCTGAAATTAACTCTTACAAGAGTCAACAGAAAGAAGAAAGAAAAGCTTCCTGAGCAGTCTTTGGCAGCAAGAGGGTCAACATGTGAGCAGGAAGCTCTAAATAGCAGGTTTTGTCATACATGTATATACTATTATACAATGGAGATAACCTAAACAGCAAAGTTATTTCATAGAGATTCCAGAACTATGTTCAGTTGGGTTTTCTGTGCTGACCACAATTTTTAGGGAAGTGTATACTAAAAATGCAGTCTAACACATTAGAGATTGTTCTCTCTAAAACAGAGTTAATCAGTTACTTCTACTGATTCTGCTAGCTAGATTTATTCAAGCTCTGTAAATTTTATTAGGCTCTGTCCATCAGAAAGTAGCTTGCCTGTTGAAGTAAACACTGCATGCAGGCTTTGTAGATGGTGCTATTGCTGCTTTCTAGAAGGAAGATAATACAGTAAAATCTATAGAAGAAAATAATACATATTTGAGTGTACAATGAGATCCAGGGAACATCTATTCATACACCAGGTCTGGATTAGAGTCTGTCATCTGAACAGACACATTACAGGAACACAGGTATATTTCCATTGCAGAGTATAAGGAGAAAGAACAGAGAAAGAAAAAGAAAGATTTTTTTTTTCTAAATTGGTGTCTGATAATGAACACAATTCCAATTCGCAGTAGAAAACTGTCCAGGTTTAGTTCAGATACTCACCGGTAAAATGCAGAGTCTCTAATTAATCAGATACAGATTATAAAACATAGCACTTAAGTCTAATAGTGTGGCTCAATTGTGCAGTATCAAAATTCCACTGTTTTGTGCCCGATGTAAGTAAATTTAATGAAATGATGGAAAATATTTCTGTATCCCATTCCATTAGAATAATAAATTAATGAAAAATTATACCCACGAAACATGCAGTCCAAGGTCACTGAAGATCACCAAAACATTTTCAGAGGAAGTACACACAGACACACCAGATTTGATCTGCTTTATTCTTGTTTTACTGAAATGTTTCTTAACAGAACTTCCAGTTCATAAATTCCATAGCTTGTCCCCTATTAAGTTGCCACTATTTACATTGAGAGCTATTCAGATATAATTTGCACCAATTGTGTGGCCTCTGTTTGAGCTTGTAGCCCATTCAAATATTTTCAGCATGGCTGAATTCATGAAACCTTGACTTAAGTAGTTCACGGTACTTCAGCCATATAAACTCTTCATAGAAGCAACAATGCTGTTTAAACTGTCAAATTGTCTTGGCTATTCTTCCAGGATGAGGTTCAGTGCATGGGGTATGCAAGTCGTATGAACAGCACTGAGAAACACATTGCTAAGAACGGATCTAGCAGCTGTTTTCATTAAAAAAGCTTTATTGGACATTCATCCAATAACACAACCAAAATCAACATTCAGTAGTACCCTTACTAATGCAGGACTGAATGCAATAAACTATATAACGCCATTCAGTACCTACACCAAAAGTATTTTGTTACTCACTGAACAAAGGATGAATGATGACAGTTGTGCTTCAACCATGTAAGCGCACTCTTCCATCCAACAACCTGTTCACCTGGGGGCACAGACTGGCTGAAAAACATGCTCTGTGTTCTGGCGTGTGTTGGGAAAGGTAACTGTCACTGAGTTTTGTAGTGCTTGGAGGCCTTCCATCTGTCTTTATGTAACAGCATAAAAAAAATTCAGCTTATGACAAGAACTTTTCAAGGGCAATATCAACTCTTGCAAATACTGTAACCATAAAAAAAAAAAAATCCACGGCCTCACATAACACCTGGTGGGTTTGGTTGAGTGGGTCTCACATCCTCTTCCCCATATTCAGTGTACCACGAAGTGTACCTCTCATTTAGCATAACTAGCAAAGGTTTTTTTCAAAACACTTAAATACAGCAGTAGCAGAAGTTATAGAATATACTGTCATCAACGTATTTTCAGGATAACTCTCTTCATTCAGTAACAAACTCAATTTCAAGCTATTGTTTTGGGGAGCAAGAGGAATATGCAAGGGCATTGTCATTATTACTTTTGTTTTACATATATAAATTCATTTTGTGCACAGAAATATACATATGTATTAGGACAGATATATGAAATATATGAAGAATTTCATACCAAATATTTTGTTTTCAGTAAGGCGTTCTTCCAGTTCTGCAGAGCTTATATTTATTGCAATATTTCAGTAATGCACAGCGGTAAGGAGGCTAATAGATCTTTAGGCTTTTGTACTAACTTACATCAAAAACTTAAATAGGTAATGCTCCCCTTGATAAACACTTTCCTAATTATTTTTTTCTAAAAGTGCCTTCAAATGAATTTCTGCTGTCAGTTCTTGCTTATATCTGTCAACACACCCCAAGAGAACACCTGGAAGTCAGTGATCAGAGAAGCTGCGATCTCCAGAGCATGCTTGTCAAAAAAACCCATTCACAATATTGTCTTTATGTAGTCTCTAACCTTTCTTCAGCGTACATTGAAAGGAGACAGACTAGAACTGACTGTTGTAACCTTGATACCAAAGTCTTCTGGTATTCATCCTTCTAAAAAGTTTAGACAGATGTTTCCTCCTATTCCCATTTTAAACGCTTGTATTTGCTGGAGCACATATATGAAACATTCTTCAAGCTGAAGATGCAAGCATGCAGACACATACATAGACACTACATATTGGTATGTATACATACATGCACACAAATTTTGGACTTACTAGTGAAGAAGGAGCAAGTCCTCATTCCTTGCAGTCCAAAGTTGAAGAGACAGTGTTTGTGGCTTGGTTTGCAGTTTTGTAACCTACGAGTTACAAAACTGTTCTGCCATACAACCATACCCGCAAGACTTTCAAGGTGAGTATTCTTTGACTAGTTCAGAGGAACAACCAACTATTTACCTTCAAGGAGACCAAGGCATACTGACCTAAGCAAAACACTGTTTACAAGCTCTTAACAACAAGCAGCAGCTTGGTAATGCAGGTTAGTGAAAATGGGATGTTCATCCCAGCCGTGAATGTGAAATAAAAGATAATGCAATTTGCTGCATGAGACCTTGTTATGCAAGGTCTTTTGGATGTCTGAGACAGCCTTGATGGAACAGTAGTCAGACAGAAACTGTTAATGAGGGGCTTATTCATAATCCAGGTCAGAAACTCAGTCAAATAAAAGAAAAAGCATTTGAGATATATGCTAATGCATGATTTTGGGTAAGAACACGAGAATGAAAACTACTGACATCAGATGCAATATCAGATATACTGTGGATAACAGAAGACAGTGGTCTCGTAATTGGGATTCCAACACAGATACTGCAGAATATATGTTGCTCAGAAAGGCAAGATTAAAGTGGTAGAGTAATACTTCATAGCACTGTTGTGATGGGCTACTGAAAGGGTAGTACACAGAATTGGTCAATCTGGAAAAGGATTATAAAATAGTTTAATACACTAACTGTTAAATTATAGCTACAGAATACCAAGATCGTATTTCAATAGCAACTGCAGTTACTTTAATATTATGAGAAGAATTAGTATTATCAGAAATAGTGGTGTTATGGAAACACAAAGATAAAAAATTCACAGAAATAATCACAGGATGATAAAAGAAAAAGGCTCCAGTGTGATGACCAGGAAAAAGGTGAATGCCATTCTGAAATCCACCTAACTGTTCCAATTACGGACCAAGAAAGCAGTCATACTGTTCATCAAGGTACTGGTAAGACAGCTGGAATACTGTATTCAATTCTTGTTACTATGTTTATGACATTAAATAAACCCGGAAAAATTCAGCTGAAGGTTACTAAGATCATACAGAAATCACTTGCCTTATTGACACATGGGCAATGACCAGTCTTGTTTAGCTCAGAGGACTAAAAAAGGAACAGATTGATCTTTACACCGTAATGCAATTAGGCCAGAAATCCTTAGTGTCTGGCAAAATAAAGGACACTTAGACCAAGAAGGAACTGATCATAAATTAATTTTTACTTGAAATTAGGTTTCTGACTACCAAGAGAGCACAGGTTTTGAACAGCTCCTGAACAGAAACCACGGAGGTAGACAATTGTNTTTCTGAATGGGACTGAATTACTTTATTCCAACACAGAAATGGAGTTTCTGAACCACGAATTTCTTTACTTCCTTTCCCCCTCCCTTCCCTCCAAATAGAAGATACAGGAAATACAGGACAAAACAGATACAGATTTATGTACTAGTATTCTGAAATTATCCAATTACCTGTTACCTAAGTTGTTATCTAATCATTAGGACATTAATGAATTGCTATTCTCTATTTATCTAACAGTATTTTCACAGCATTCAAACTGAACATGAGATATCACAAAAGCAGGCTACCTGGCTACCTTAACCAGCTACAGGAAATGAACCATTACTTCACAATGGAAAATAAAAAGTTTAAAGATTCTGGAACGAAAGCCTCATTGAAAATATTTCATTAAAAAAACAGCAGTGATATTGTAAACCCTTAAAAACTCTAGTTCTGACAATTTTGGTTCCCAAAGTATTTGGCAAGTAAACTTACTAAATTTACATTTGGAGAGACACTAGACTATAAAGTATAAAATGCCAAGCACTGAAATTTAATACAAGCAATCAGACATTGTATTTTTAAGAGGGTAATGAACTAGCCTCTGTTCTTCTGTATCTCCAGATACTACTTGGAAATAAGCAATTCAAGTGATGAAATAAACATGGATACAAACATCCTCTTTTAATATTACTAAAATACACCAAATAAACATCTATCTGTTGCCTTTCCAAGATAAACAGCATATAGATCCTTTGGGCACTACAGAGTCTAGGAAATCAAAGTATTCATAAGAGAATTCTCTTTTTTATAAACACAGAAGATCCCTTCCACACTTCAAAGGCAACCTCTGCTAAAAATACTTGCTTCTCTATTAATTATATCAAAGATAGCACATAGTTTTTCATGTATTATAAATTTGTACTTTTTCAACCGTACACAAATATCAGATCTGTCCATAACACATAAAACCTGAGTAACTCCATACTTATCTTGTCTATATATATATTCCACTGACCAAATAAATCCAAGTATTACATTGTGTTAGCTCAACCTTTTACAACATTAAAATCTCTGGGATTGATTTTAAGAGGAATCAAAAAAAGGCAACTTTGGCTCCATTTAGTATTGTAATGCCATTCAATTAATCTAGGTTATTTGCAGGAAATCAGCACAGAACCGCACATAATACTTTAAAACTACATCTTATCCTGCAGACAATTTTTTCCTTTGTTTAGAACAATGTCCTATTCAGCACATTTTACTCTATAATTGTATAGAATTTCATTATTTCAAGAGTACTACACTTATCTATGTATAAATTATGCAACTTCACTAACATCAATAGCATTCAACTGTTATGAAAATGACAGAATCAGAAGATAAGTGACGTTTCATTACTGGGATTACTTTGGACCTTTCTTCTGTTTAAGAATGAAGGACTTCATTTGTAGAAGCAAACATTTTGCATAGGATCTTCTACACGTATTTTCAGAAGTAGCCAGAAGACTGGTGTGCTCCACATGACAAACCTTGAAGAGAACTGATTTTACAAAACTGCCAAGTACCTTTCCACCAAACACAAGGTATCTGAAGATATGAGAAATCACACTCCCAAAACTCTCTAATAACTCAGGAGAACCTTGACACTGAACTTTTCAGAGAGGAGGGAGAGATTCAATTTGGCTAATGTCATCAGATGAATTACATCCACTAGAAGATAACGGATATTTAGGGAGAACTGTGTTCAAATCATACCTGCTTTTTTTTTTGTAAAAAGCAAGGTCTGTTTTTACAATAAGATGCTATGTCTAAAACAAAGTGGCCTTTTACATGGGAAGGCACAGGATTAACTGTTCCATTTCATCTTATTTAAAAGCTGATATTGCTGCTATATGATAAAGTACGGGACAGAGCAAAGAGAACACAGAGATGATCTCAGTCAGCCACTTTTATGCCTGATCACAGAATCACAGAATAGTAGGGGTTGGAAGGGACCTCTGTGGGTCATCTAGTCCAACCCCCCTGCCGAAGCAGGGTCACCTA
>Ga0065711_1031431_pt1 | contig 29714 bp, 22 predicted proteins | sample Hoacrofraction12_FD_59098 | JGI IMG/M metagenome (GOLD analysis project Ga0065711, IMG submission 59098) | Hoatzin crop microbial communities from Cojedes, Venezuela - Epithelial fraction 12 v2 (version 2) | ecosystem: Host-associated > Birds > Digestive system > Esophagus > Crop | place... | reverse complement strand
TTGGCAACCGCATCAGCCAGTTCCCTCAGGACTCTGGGATGCATCTCATGAGGTCCCATGGACTTCTGTATGTTTAGGTTCCTCAGGAGGTCCCGAACCTGGTCTTCACTTACAGCTGGAGGGATTTTACTCCCCTGGTCTCCTTCATGCCATCCATCGACTCGGGAGGGGTGAGGAGAGAGGTTGCCAGTGGAGACTGAGGCAAAAAATATCACGTACTTGAGAGAGCTACTACTTGGATCTGCTATGAATTCCCAAAATTTCCTAGAAGTCTGCATAGTGGTCCTGTGCCCTTGTGGGTCTGTGTATCCCCAAAAACTAGCATGAGGCCCAACTGTTAGATTTTGAGAAGTGTGGAGAAGCCAGTGCTCCAGGATCAAGGGTGTACAATCTTTTCCCTTCTGCCAGAGACAAATCCCAGGCAAGGGGGATTACATACAGAACCCAGTCAGACCAGCATGTTCTGGAGCCTTGCTGCTGCTGAGGGTTACCTTCCAGCCTCCCAGAGATCTCTTTCTTCTCAGCACACCCTCATATTGCACTATCTGGGTACTGCAGCAAAACAAAATGGTGTAGGAATCGTTTTAACCCATGCTTTTATGTCCCTTGTATAAACAGACTTCAGAAAGGGTACAAAGCTGTCTGGGCTGAAATAGTCAGATTTCTGGCATGGAGATAACAAACCCCTAGGCTCGCCCCAGTCTTTACCACACCTAGTCTACTTTAATGTTTTTAGATGTTTAAGTCTGTGTGAAACAGGAAGTTGCCTTCTCTAAACAGAGCTTTGATCTACAAGACATTTTTGGGAAATCTAGCTGGGAGCAAGGGAGGGTGAGAAAAACAGGGCAGTAGACTCCTCCTGAGAATTTCTCTTCATGCTCCCCGTAATATTAGACCAGTTGGACCTTGCTGCTGACTCTCTCAGGAACAGCTTTAGTGGAGAGGTGATATTTAATGCTAAAACCTCTGTCTAATGGATGTTATCTCACTGGTTCCTTTGCAGGAATACCAGTTATGAATAACTGTTAGCAGCAACTTCAGTCCAGCCTTGCTATTTGTAAAAAGTCAGAGTGCAGGTGGCTTTGGCAGAGATGGAGAAAGCAGTTAATCTACTTAGAAACATCCCTTCCTTACTGACTGCTTGGCTAATAGTTCAGAATGCTTTTTAATACGCTAAAAATTGTCATGTTGGGTTCTATATCTGGTAGCCATACAAACTAAAGCAATAGGGTAGAGTTTCTACATGACTACAGAGGCTGTGGTAGGAGAGGCTTCCTCTCCTGTCTCATGCAGGTACACCAGTTCTCCCTAGCTTGACCTGATGAACCTGTGAGGCAGCAGCCCATTAAGCTACAGGGAGCAATTTAGGGCCCTGATAGCCCAAACTTGGATCTCCACGGTTGCCATCTTCAGAGTCATCCTGGATAGGTGAGGAAACTGTCCTTGCTGCTAAAAGAGCCTTGGGTGGCTTCTAGGTGACCCAAAGCTGTAAGTGCTGAGTTGCTGTCCTCTGAGGGGCTAGCTGAGGAGGGAGCAAGTTCACTGTTCACAGCCTTTGTTAGAGAGGGTAGCAGTGGTTCTCCTCCTAGAAAATGGAAGTGTTCTCTTATATGTGTCGGAAATACTGTATGTGATACATAATGATGCATATATTTTCTCCTGTTGGAAACAGCCTTATACCCTAAATCCCATCTCTCCTCTTTCACTAATGAGAAAGCCAGGAGGAATTTCCCTAGCGCTTCTTTCATACCAGGCACTCTTGCAGTCTCCGTCATTGCAAGTGAACTCCGAGTCAAGGGCTTCTAGGGTATGCTTGTTTTGGATTGCCCCTTTTTGAGACTGTCATCCAAAACGAAACCAAGCCAACCTTACACTGACAACTTAAAGACTTTGAAACAAGAAAAACAAAACCCAAAACAACCCCCTCCCCTCCAAAGTTAACTAACAATACCATTGATAGATCTGTCCTTGAAAAATATAGGATCAGTATTTTACATGTAGTTTGACAAATATTAATAAAAAAAGGTAGTGAAATATACAAGAAGAATCTCCATAAATAATAACAGTGAGTGGTTCGCTTAAAACAGTATTTATTAAAATAAGGGCTGCTCTGGGAAATCTGTCACTAATACACCTTTTTATGTATTTACTAATTTACCTGTTTCCTAAACTAAATTAGAACACTTTTACATTTTTCCATTTTTAAACTACCATCTTGTAAACACCCACTTTTTCTTTGTCCTATTTCTGGAAGTAGAACTAAGTTTCTTCTGAAGACTTAAGGAAACTGAGGACAAATGACACATAATGTTTTGGCAACAAGTTCTTCACCTGTAGCAAGAAGCAATAAATCCTGCTGCTCTTGTGGTAAAAGTAGCTTGGATGATGCTGGCATAAATGGTCATGCGTTCTCGTTTTTTACCTCACTGCTAGAGTTGGTATTGGTCAATAGGTCAGGAGTCCTGAGGTATGACCTCCAGTTACACCCTTGCTGTCAGTAGCAAGAAAATTTAGAAAGTCTCTAATATATGGAGTGATATTTGTATAGATACATAGGATGGATGTGAATCTGTGGTGACACAAGCTTCAGTCACTTTATGTGTATTTTGAAGTATGTATGGTTTGAAGAGGGTTTATGTAGCTCACTTTAGGCCTGTATTTCATTGATGGCTCTTTGTGTTCTCTACTCCTCATCCCCTTTCTGGGGAAAAATATAGTGTGCAAACATGTGTATGGGAAGGTTATTGGGAGCAAGTGCTTGTGTACTCCCACCATGCCTGTAGCACCAGAAGCCCTCCAGCCTCAGTAATAAAGTGGCAAATGGGAGACATTATACATCTCTCAGCAGGGCTTTCTAGCTTGGTTGCTTCACTGTGCTTAGGTGGCTGTACAGCTTCCTCAGAGCTGGCTTTGAACCCACTGTCCTAAGCGCAAGGTAAGATCATGCAGGTCCCTACCAGCATAATACACTGTTAATGTAGCCCGTTCTATCAAAAACAGGGGTCTTAATGTAATGTGGGGGTTTTCCTTTGTAAAGAACTGTTATGATAAATCTCCAAAAATTGACAGGTTTCAAGAGACTCTACAAGTGCTTTTTTCAGGACGCTACACCTAAACACCCCAAAGCCAGGTTCATCACTGGTGTAACCCAGTGTGACTGGGAGAATTATGCTAGAGATTAATTTGGCTCCTGTGAATTCAACAGCAATTCGAGAAACAACGCTTTGGAGAGACAGCCCTGTTTCTTCAGGGTTTTTAAAATTCCTGTCTCTTATTTACATTGTGGAAATGATGAGGAAATTGCTCCTGTGCTATTATGCAAAACCTTATTTGTCAATCTCTTCAAAAAATCAGGAAACATTTCAGAAAGTCAGGAAGGAAGTTCATACCAGCTTTAGCTAATCTGCAGAAAATCCGGCCTACATGACTCCCCTGTCACTGCTGCTCCTTTCATCTATTCTTTATAAGGAATCTATTGAACTATAATTAATATGAAAAATTCAGGTTTTCATTTGATTTAAAGCTGACTGACATTATGCTGCTACTAAAAGTGGAACAAAGTCCAAGTGTGATGAAAACAACGCTGAATGCCTGGATTCAAGAGGGAATCTTGGAGCCCAGAGAAAGCATAATCTTACAAATCTGTAATGCAGTGTAACAGATAAGCAGGGGAATGCCAGCAACTCATTTATATAGATGTCTGTGATAAGGATAAGAGAGTGACACATGAAATATCTATATTATCCTCAGCCTGGAAAGTTTTCTGAGAGCTAATCTTACTTTTTCTAATCGGGTTGCAGCTAGTCAGAGGCCAGAATATGAATTAATCCTGTCTGCCTTCAGAACAGAGGAGAGAAATCCCATGGAACAGAATGAAATACTTCTGTCTTTGAGGATGAGCAGTGTGGGGAAATTTTAGAGTCTGAGGACTAAGTAAATAAAATTTTGGTGCCTGTGTTTCTAAGTGCTGCAGAGTCTATGTTTAGATGTAATGAGTTACAAAGTAAATCCCCAGATTTGGAGTTACATACATAGGCTTGCCATGCAATGAATTTGATGAGATAAACAACTTAGAAAAACAATGCTTACAATCGAACAGACAGGAAAACATTGAACATTAGAATGACCTCTTTAGAAATTAGATTTCTTAATCAGGGCTACAAAGAAGAGTCTCCACAGAGACCATGTTTGAAAGCCAGAACTGATAAAAGCTCTTCTTTCTTTTGCCCCAGATGGGTAAGCACCTCAGATTTCATTCCCTCTTCAAGCCATAAGGATTTGAACCGCCATCTCAAAAGTGACCTAGGCTTTTTCCAATAATGTTCAACAATGAAAAAATACACCCAAATCTCTTGTTGATGGCATCTTACAAGGACATCTCCAAGTGAACTTTAATCTGTCAGCTATGGCTCTCAGGAGGCACAGCTTTTCCAGCATACACACCCCACGTCTTGCAGGATTGTACATCTCACAAGAAGTCCTTGCTGCCATGGAGACACAACAAGAATGGTATTAATTTGGGTATATCTACACAGGATAGACACCCACCTCCAGATTGCAATGTAGACAGAAACAAGTACATCAAAAGACAGAATTTTTTTCTTGGATACCTGTTGGTTTCTCCCTGTATTAAGTTCCATCTACCTACTTCTACAAGGACAGCTGCTGTTATAGTAGGCTGAAGCCAGAGAGAAGTGTGTGGAAAAATAAGTGTAAAAGCAATAAATGAAAACTAGTGCTTGAAGTGAGTAACTGAAATCTACATCTAAGCTTTCCAAGAAGTAATCTGACTTTCAGTTCTGTTGTATACTTTGAACTTCACAGCTGTGTATAATTTTGTTGGGAAGAAAGTAGTATTAATTGTTCTTGTGATATCAGTGGTGGTCCCTGTAGTATTGTGATACTTCCTCTTTGAGCTACATGACCTATTTCCCTGAAATAAAGGAGGAAAAAAAAGAAAAAAAGGTTTATTTCCTCGATCTTCTTTACTTGCTAAATTCTACAGTCCTGTTAGGAACCATTAAAAAAGCATCTTCAGCCTACTTTCACTAAAAAGAGCTAAGTCTTGATCTGAATCTCTGGATGCACCATTAAAGATTTCTAGGCAAATCTCATTACTTCATTGGGGTCTGAGCATGTTTTAAAGGAAGTATTTCCTGGCATGTGCAAAGCACTTTCTTAGAGCTTTGTAATTTCAAACAAGGCTGAAACCTTCTCCCACAGCCCCCAGATTTCAGTAGCAGAGGGAAAGGTTAATAATGCTCACGTAGATCTAATGCTTGGCTTCAATCCAGTTTCATGCTAACGCCAAGAGGCTTTCCGACTCGGTGATTTATTCCGTGATTGCCCATTTGGAGCAAGATGTTAAGAGGCATCGGTCTCTCTGTTCCAAGCAAATTCAACAGTAAAGCTTCCTTATATTTGAACTTCTGCTGAATTTGGCTGAGAATTCTGAAAAAATCGCATGCTGAATTAAAAATGTAAAAATATATACAGTATAATTCCAGCACTTTGATACAGGATGACATGAAGAATAATGAAAGCCTTGGTCTGTCAATGATCAGTTCCAGGAAATATTTTCTGCACATAGAGTTCTTAAATTGGAAAATTTGTTTGGAGAATGTTACTGTCTCAGTGTTTACCACACTTGATTCATCCCTGTAATATTTGAGCAAGAACATACCTGTTTTAGATAGTGTCGTGTCCATATTTTGAAATAATTCTCAATTTTTTTTCAGTACTTTCACTTATGCCTCCAACTCTGCCAACAGAGCAAGGAACCATCCTAACAGAGAAGGTCTTTCGCTCCAAGGCCTGACATAAATGCCATATATTTGCATAGTGGCCAACATAGTTGAAAAGAGATTTAGAAGTTTTGACAGCTTTTTTTTTCCACAACAAAAAGGGAAATTTGAAGGTGAAACTACGGACAAGAAAGTAAATTTGTTATACTTAACATATGCATTCCCAAAATTGAGCAAAGTTTTTGTGTGGTTGCTTACAGGTGGACATTTAGAAAAAAAAAAAGGACTATTATTGCAGTTGAATGAGACATTCAGTCACAAAATATTTGTCTTGAAGTGTCCCACAAAAACTCTCTGCATAAAGAAAAATCAAAACAAACACAACCCCTCCCCGAAGTCTTAGCTAATTTCTCCCATATAGACCTTTTTGTTGTGAATGGGGAAAATCTATTCCAGTTGGAACCATTTTGAAAAACCGTTATGCAGACACTTTTCTCTCTGAAAGTCACAGAGTTAATTTTTTGTTTTCTACAACAGTCTGAATGAAGTTTTATAAAATATTTTACAATCAATGGAACTACTTTGAATTGGATTAGGCTAAAGAGAAGCACTGTTCTACTTGAAATTGAAAACTCATTTCTGGATTTTTACTACCGTCTGTTCCAGACACCACAATATATCAAAGTCACCATTCTGACTGTCTGTTGGCAAGTTGAGAATGGGAAAAGGCACCCCAAAAGAGCAGAGAACCAAGGTCACCTGCTGGAGGTGAAAGCCATGCACGATGACTCCTGCGCGTACCTCAGTGCAGTGATGCAAACTCTCCTTCCACATCTAAGAACACATAGACTTGGTCATGGCTGGCCTCAGCCTCTGGAATCTTCTTTCTCCATACCTCCTGCTTCAGTCCTTCTCCCTATCCCCTCTGAAGCGTGTTGGCCTTGGTCAACCTGCAATGGAACTCCTTCCTACCTTCTCGGTGTAAACTGTCACGAGGCACCACTCATGTATACTCAAGCAGGCACAAACAGGCAAAGATCTCATGCAGGTGCTGGTTTTAGATGAGGTTGGTGAAATTAGGATTTCATGCATGGTGCTTACATAAGGGGAGATGCAGGAGATTTCTCTCCAGCTTCTTCCTGCTGGAGCAAAAGGCTAGCCATTTTTAAGATAAACTCTTGCAAAGGTGACGGCAGGATGTACAACTGGTACCAGCTGAAATTCTGGGAGAGGTCAGATGATTGTGATGGTGCAGGTGTTATAATAGAAGGCCACAGTAGCACAGATGATACTTCGCAGCCCCGTAAGGTAAGGACTGATAGATTCAGCATGCTCCACAGATAAGTCCTAAATGGCATATAGGTTGTCTATGGAGGATATAAAGTTTGGGTGAGTTGGAGTTAATGTCTTCTAGGTGTCATTTGAGAGCCTCTTAGAAGAACACAGAGGATGATCCAATGACATCCTGTAGATAACACAAACAGACAGAACCAGGTCTTCAGTGCACGGCTGTGGTCCTCCTGCAAAACAATGCAAAGCAAGATAAACTACCTCGTCAGTCTTCCCTTATCAAGTTACAAAATTGCCTTCTTCTTTGCTTGCTTAAAAATGTGAGGGTCTGTGCTGTGGAGAGAAGGGTTCAAGGAACTGCAGATCTCCTTAGAGAAGCACAGAACCTACAGCACAGGGAGGATGGTGGCTAGGTCGCGGGAGAAGGATGTCTTCACATCGTACGACTACTATAGATGGGAAATAAAAGCTAATTGAGGATTTTAAAAATATTTGAGACAATTCTCCGTTGCGTTGCAGCTAGGTATCATCTTACTTCTACGCTGTGTGTTGCTAGCCACACAATGCTCAATATAGCGCTGCTAGTTTTATCAAGAATGTGAAAAGCAGTGTACAATTTCTTGGTCTTAGATTACTGTCCATATCAGTATTACACTGAATGGCTCTTGCCAAAGGTGATGCCCTACATATTAAGCGACATCTCAGCATAAATTCAGAAGATGGAGTGGAAGGTAAAACACTGCCTGCCAGGTCATCAGGAGAGCAAGGATAATAACCAGAAGTTCAATTCCCTGTCTCGTGCCTCACTTACAAGACTAGATTTCCATTGTTAAGCTTGTAACTGAATGTCATACCCAGCAAGTACACCACAAGGCTAGTTGTTGTCTTGCCAAGTCCTTTAGGATTGTTTCTTTTATCTGACAACTATGCATACATATTTTGCAAGTGTTGATGGATGCCCATGTCTGCTGTGTTTTGTAGATTTATTTAATTCACCTCTTGTTATTACTGAAAGCATGATAGGGCTGCAGCAACAATAAAACATCTGTAGTCTTTGACAGAGCAACTTAGAAAAAGAATAAAGTTTTCGAGGCATGAAACATTGCCTCGAAACATTGCCTTTCAATTAATTGGAATTAATTGAAACGGGTGGTTGCAGCTAACTGGTACTGCTTAAACTTTAGCATTTCATGGATCAGTAGGAAATTTTACCTGACCACGGTTTAGACGTGCTTCAAAAAGGCCAATCAGGGGCTTTAGTTGTAAGTCTTTGCTAGAATTTGGGAACCTGTTCATAGCTCTTTACTGATGTTTGAGCTGGCAATATGGGAAGTAATCAGACCACACAAAACCTTGCATTCTGTAACTGTGTTCAGTGCCAAAGACTGTAGCAAATTTCTCTCTGCAGTTGGTATGAATTTAGACTCCCTTCATCCATCATGATGCCTAAACTGTTACATACTTCCTTTCATGCTAAAGGCACACAGCATCTTGCTACAGGATGTGATTTCCATCTCTTTTCTTTAATTATGAGCTTTATGATGCAGGTCATAGGATGCTTGTTGCTATTACTCGGCGATATTGGATATTGCAAACTATGTGTGAAAGTAATATAAGAACAAATACATTTAAGTTAAAAAGAGATGCAAAGTTGTAACTATCAGAGGAGCCTGGTTTAGTATATAAACAACAAGAGATAGCGTAAGAAACTTAATCGGTTTGAAGATGGAGTTTAATAGATTTATGAATGAGATTATTTGACAGGGTCACCTAAAGCCATAAGGGACTGTTCTCAATGACGCAGTTTGCTGTTCTTTTTCTATTACTGCAAGGACAGCCTAGAAAGCAGTGCACAGAATAAGGCTCCAATTCATTTACTTCCAAGCATCACTCAATCTCTAGGTGCTAGAACAATCAGAAGGGACACATTAAATGAGTTACAAGATATGAGGTTATCAATTATGAAATATAAAGTAGATTTAAAAAATAGCACCAGGCAAGCTATTTAAAAATGATTAGTGTTGTTGTTACTGTCTCAGTTTTGTGTGTCCAGCTTTATTCACTAAGTGAAAATATTTGTTATCACAAAATCCCTTCTGGCCTGGACACTTAAGATCAAGCAATCAAAAATGAATGTTCATATTTGTAGTCTTCCCCTGAGCTGCAGGTGTCCTTACAATTACTCAAGAGACACATCCAGTCCTGGAAAAAAACCTAGCCGCAGCAAACTCTTAATGGCAACAAGAAGAGGAAAAAAGCTAATAATCCAGCCTTATAAACAAAGTTTCAAGCCAAATCCTCCTCTCCAGATGCCTTTGGACATATATGAGCTCTGCAGCTGCCTCAGCTATCCCAGGCCTGGGGTGTGTGCCAGAGCTCAGGCGCCAAGGGAGATGTCCTGCCAACCTTTCTCAGGCTGAAGGAGCCTGAGGAGACTCTTAATTTTAGGTGGGGAAGAGTGGCACTTGGGACTGGGCTTTAAAGGTCAGGTTAACAACGAAGGTTAAGTCCGGTGTCTTTCTGACAATCTGAGAAGCAAAAGCCTGTGTGAGAAGACAGACCTTCAGCATACCCTGGAAAGCCAGTTTCTTAGCTGATATAAGTCTGCTGAGCTGCATGGATGTCAATGGGGTTATTTCTGTCAGCTGAGCATTGGTCCCACAAGAGCAGCAAACTGCTTTGCTGGGAAGAAAGAAGTTCCTCATATGAATTGTGCTACAAACCTCCTACAATTGTCTCCTTCCTATTGAAAACTAGAGGCAGCTAGCTCAGGCAAAGTAAATCCCCAGCAAGTACAATGCACACACAGAGGCAGAGAAACGAGAATTAGGATCCAAGCCATAGCGAGACTCACACAGCTATGCAAAACTCAAGTTGAATGGGACCAGAAAGGAGCTGGAAGCAGCTGTGAGCAGAGGTAGAAAAGACTCCCTGAAAGATATATGAATGTGTCAGCAGACAGTATCATTAGGTAACAGATGTGATTTGCAAGCCACTCTGCCGCTATGCTAATCAGGCCCACACAAGTGGGACAAATAGATGAGTGGTGCAGGTCTTCGGAGTCAACCCAAAATAGAGCCCCTCATCGAGTGAAGGTGGCTGCTGCTGCAGGCGGGTGCTGAAACAAGGAGACTTTGTGTGGTTTGCCAACAGCCTTTAGAAGAGAGTTTATCCTGGAATCACAGCACTCATTTGCAGGAGGGCAAAGTTCAACTTCAATCTGCAGCATTTTCTGAATTTTAAATACACAGACATGTATCTTACATTGTTTCAGAGCAGATAATGATATGGGAATTATTTGTAAAAGAACAGGATGGACAATGCAAAATCTGGCTGAAAACATAATCTACACTTAGGGTTTTGACTTTCTTAGTGGTCATGCGGGTAAATAAACCTTTATAAATAACTGAACCAACAGCTGTCTTCCCAATTATTAACTGGTGTCTGTACAGCTGATGGCATTGCATTAGATCTTTTTTTCAAATAAAATGCAAATTTCAGATGAGAATGATCCTTTGGCTATATTTAGGGTGTTGTTTCATGGTGTGTAAGGTTGCTTTAATGCTTTTGAGGAGCTGGCTGAATTTAAAAACACTCTTCAAGGAGGGCTGATAGATAATGCAATGGTTTACTTCCACAATTTCCTGATCCAGCTGAACTCTGTTGCTACTAGAACAAGAAAAGGCAAATTAATCTAAGGAAATAAGACTATACCTGATTTGGCTCTGTATTTTTGTTTTTTTTAAGCTATTTCAGGAACAGGCTCCAAGCTTGTAAGGAAGTTCTCAACATGTCATTTTAGAAAATATGTGAGCTGTGTAATTGAATAATGTGGAATGCATTCATCATGCCTGTGTACCTGGAGACACCTAGAAAAAGCATCTGCTCCCTACGTGCTGAAAGGAAATACGTTGGGAAAAAAAAAAAAAAAAGATTGGAACCGAAACTTAATATTGTCTTTTGTGGTGCCAAATATGCATTGTGCGCTACTGGCCCCTGGAGCTATGAAAATGTAAGCTACCACCAGAATTCTGCTCAACAGCTCCAGCTGGTTCTATTCTGCCATGAATACTCCCGTTAAAGAATTTCACAGTGACAGTCACCTATTTAATACTTCATATGCCTATGTCAAAGAAGAGCTGTGAGATTTAATTAATTTTTGTGAAGCTCTTTGAGATCTTTAGATAAGAGGTACTATACTATAAAAGAGCGAAGTATTACTACATTTCTGAAGAGACTTATCGCAGAAAAGGTTAAGGTCAATTAACATTTTCTTGCCATTTGTGCTTATATTTTCAGATCACAAAAAGAAACTGGTGTCAATTTAGTTAATTTCACTTGTATCCATTTTCAAATGTGTTATTTATAATTGATTTAAGTTGAAGTCTTACAGATCATCAAAATGGCAATAAATTATACCCTGCTTATAGGCTTCTAACACCCTATGGTTTTAGGCGGCTTTGTTTTAATTGAAATGTGTTTCAATTAGATGTTATAATTAAAAAAGTTTCAGGATCAAATTGTCCATCTTTTTAAAATGGCTCAGGCAAGCTTAATTGAAGCAGCAAAAAGGCATTTTCACAAAAACTGTTGCTTTACTAAGTATCTAAAAAAGGGACATTTAATTGACTAATCCTAAAGAAATATATTCTGAAAATCATATTTAAGCACTTTGTTAAGTACACTGATGCACTCATATGTACTACTGTAACCCAAAGAATTCAGAGTAACATGTTTCACAGAATGTCAAGACTCAAATACTATAAAATTTCAGAAGTATTTGGGTAATTCTTAGAGAAAAAGTCCCAAGGTTGAAGATGCGAGACACCAAGATCAAACTAGCCACACTACAACTCACTTCTCTTACATGTGGAATATTACCCTACTCTAATGAAAACCATTTGATCTTACAATCATGTTTTAATTAAGATTTTGCTTTTCATTCTTGCCATTAAAGCTGCTCCAAAAAAAAAAAAAGAAATAACTTCGTCAAGAACATTTTCACAAATAAACACAGTTAATCAACACACTGCTTCTAGAGGGGTCGTGTTATTTGAGTATTCAGTGAGCCAGATGTCTTGCAAAAATGCTTATGAATCCTGAATGTATCAGGCACAAATGTTGCAATGGATATATATTTGCTGTTCTCTAATTTATTGTTTACTATACATTCACCCCCTTTGCAAAAATGTTTTAGGAAATTTTCATATGAGTTAGGTGACTAGCCATACATATGGATTTTCTTTAAATCACTCTCTCTCTCCCTATGTTGAATTGTAATCTCAGACAATTAATTTTGTTACTGGTTTCATGAGAGCAGGTGCTAATATTTTCTTATCTTGGAAAAATGATTGAAGTTGGTATTTACTTATGTACCACATGCATCATAAAGATGACAAAAATTTATTTAGCCCTGCAAAATGCTGGGATCCCCATATCTTCATTAGACTTACTGGAGATAACTTATCTCCGTGAGTGGACCTTCAAGTGAAACCCCCTGGATTTTACATTGATATTCAAACTGCTCTGGAATAAATGATACTAAAAATAATATTAATATTATACATGTAATAATTCCTTAATGTTGTTCTTTTGCCCAGACAACCATGCTGATGGAGGCAGATAAAATGTTCAGCTCATGCACTCTGACCCTCTGTACATCAGAAGCCATTTAATTTTGCCAGAATTGAACCATACTGCAGTTGTTTGACTACTGCAAAGATATCTAAGCTTGGCATGCTGACATCAAGAGACAGAGGAACCAAGACTTCCATTGGTAATTTGTTCCAGTGATTAACTCCTTTCACTGTTTACAGCAGGTACCTACTTTCCAGTTTGAATTTGGCTTAATTCCACATCATTCTGTTACGGCTTTCTCTGCTACATTCAAGGACCATTTAAAACCTCAGATTTTCTGCTGCTGGAGGTGCTTATCTTACCTCTCAACCTTCCTTCAAACACGGCTGTGCATGTGGAGTTGCTCTAAGGGAAGATCGTGGAGTTAATCAAGATAGGACAGCCATGCACAAATGAACCTGGGAAGCTGTCCTAAGAAAAAAGCTATCTCACTCCTGGAAGAAATTACCTTCAATTGGAAACAAACTAATATTCTCTTGGTGAGAGCGGATTTCCTATGGTTCAAGGAGTAGTGTCCTGCGGTCACAATCACATTCTCAGGGCAAACAGACTTTTAGAGGATGAACATATGTGTGGACTTAAGCAAAAGAAACACTCTAAACATTTTGAATATGAAAAAGAAAGCATTTTTTTCCAAGCATTTAAATAATTTTTGTAGCTTTGCCTGTACCCTGTCCAATTGTTATAAACTTTCTTCTTTTTTAAAAAAAGTAATAAAGCCAACAAGACCAAGCAAGGTTATTTGACTTATTAATGCCACTTAAACAAATAGTATCAATTTTTTGCTTCTCCTCAAAGAATTGCAGTTGTCCTGGCCCAATAACTTACTAGAACTTTGTATTTGGTACCTGTTACACTGCAATGCCATATAATTTTAGGGTTAGGGGTTTACCAGGATGCAACCCTCAATTCTGTAATGTTCCTGACTTTGATGTGTGTAACTAACTACACAGATGCAAATATCTCTAGAAGTTTTTCTTTGAACTGACCCTGCCTGTCAGATTTTTCTGCAGGATTTCCTTGTCACTATCGTTATCTATCATTCTGCCAGTAATTACCCATTTTTTGGCAGACGTACCATGTTTACTTCTACATCACTATGGAAACACTGAATTTTCTCAGCCCTAATATAGATTCCTGCAGAATCCTACTAGAAATACTCTCACAGAATGAAATGTTTCCTGTAAGTATTTTTTCTGATATCCAGTTTAATCTTTAATCTTTGTTTTTTAAATGATTTTCTGTGAAGCTATTCTTTTATTACAGTGTTATGTGGTACTTTTCAAAAGAATAAGCATATGGGTATTTATATGTCCATTTGAATACCCATTATGGTCTTTGTCAGAGTTTAAGCACCTGAGCGCAAAAGAGCTACTCATCCTGTTATTTAAGATAGTGGAATCACAAGCCAGCACCTTCCTTTCTATACCCTGGGAAATTCTTTTCTTTTCTGAAATACATTGTAAGTTTAAGACCTCATTTCTCTTTCTCTCAGTCATGATGGAGAACCAATCTTCTCAAACTGAGGTACTACTTTGGAGACTTTACAGTTGATGCACCAAACCTACCTCAGCTAAGGTACTTCTTTGGAGATGCTTCAGTTACACATCAAATGAACTTTGTGCTCCAAATAGATGCCCAGGGCTGATTCAGCAGCTCTCTTATGCCAAAAGAAGTCATCCTGACTTTTCATTCCACCACCCCTAGCTGGCTCCCGACCACGTGCTCCAGCTGTTTTCCATATGCAGGTTCTGACATTTGTGTGAACTCTTGATGAGTCAATTCCTTTAAAGCAGATGAAAATTAGCCCAGCAAAACAGTGAATAACTTAAAGAAGAGTTTTAAAATTGAACTAGCTCACCAGAGGGTCAGATAAACCCCACAGGCAACAGAAGGCTATGGGCTGAAATAGAAGAAGGTGGGAAAGACTACAAGAAGGACGTTGAGTTGCTGGAGGGTGTCCACAGAAGGGCTACGAGGCTGGTGAAGGGTCCAGAGAACAAGTCTTATGAGGAGCAGCTGAGGGTTGGGGCTTTTTAGTCTGGAGAAGAGGAGGCTGAGGGGAGGCCTTATTGCCCTCTACAACTGCCTGAAAGGAGGCTGTAGTGAGGCGGGGGTTGGTCTCTTCTCCCAAGTAACCAGCAATAGGACGAGAGGAAATGGCCTCAAGTTGTGTCAGGGAAGGTTTAGATAAGATATTAGGAAAAATTTCTTCCCTGAAAGAGTGGCCAGGCATTGGAATAGCCTGCCCAGGGGACTGGTTGTGTCACCATCCCTGGAGGTGTTTAAAAAACGTGTAGATGTGGCACTTCAGGACAAGGTTTATTAGGCATGGTGGTATTGGGGTGACAGTTGGACTTGATGATCTTAGAGGTCTTTTCCAACCTTAATAATTCTAAGATTTTATGATTCTAAGAGGATGAGAAGAGAGGGGAGGGAGGGTCAGTACTGTCTCTTTAGATGACAGAAAGCTGTTAGACTGATGTAGAGGTCCCGTCTGCTTGCAGCCTTCTATAGCATACTTATACAGCTCTCCTGAATCAAGTATTTTCACACTGCCTAAACCCATCAGAAGTTTTATACTAGGCAGGTGTTGTAAATCTCCATGTGAGGTCATTTTGGGCATTGTAATACCTAATTTGCATATGCAAAGTTATGTGTTTCATCTCTTAATTATCTCTAAGCAACTCATAATCTCATCAAATGTGACATTCAAATTTGTAAAATATATTTTTGCACTAATAATTACTGTCTGATATTTCATTCTTTGAATTTCCATCAACTTCATTCCTATTTCTTTTTTACGTATTTTCCGTAACTTCATGTCACTCTGACAACCATGAAGATTACCAGATGATTCCATGCATCTTTTCTGAATATTATCACATTAGTGCTTTTTGCAGCCTTCAGGATTTTTTCTGGTATTCCAGAATCTATTAAGAATATCTTAGCAACTGAGTCATATTTCATTGAATAACTCTCAAAGAACTGTAACCTGCAAGTTGTCTGAGTCTGTTGGTATAAAAAGTAGTATATCTGTTAGGTGTTATTTTATATACTCTTCAGTTTTTAATGAATTAAGAAATGTTTCATCTTCCTCAAACTGAATCTCCTCTTCCATCATAACATCTTTCATTTCCCTAAACAACTGCCTGTTCTTCTGAATGAATTCCAGTCTGGTTTTAAGACCTTGAAAACTTTATCCTGGGGGAGAATACAAACAAACCTTCAAAACATTCTCACAACTGAGAGGGAATGGCATTTCTCTCGGGTTTCTGTGTGATGAAAAAAATAGTGATGGGAAATCAGAACATCTCTTGTTGTTATCCTAGACCTTACAGAAACGATTTTACTTTGAAGGAAGACTTACACTGCATCAGGTCTACAAAGCATGAAAAAGATTGTTGCAACAAGGAAAAAACTGGGGTAGGATTAGACCATGAGTAATACTATATTGCACAATATTTCCAAGTTAAGTCATATTACAGCGTGTTGAACTTTTCAGGTCATTGATTTTCTGTTCGTTCTTGTTAGGATAGCATAATAGCTGGTCAGAAAGCCTCAACACAGAAAAAAATGAAAGCAACAAAAGTAACTTAAAAGTGTTGCAATAATTACAGCAATCAGTGGCCCAAAGAGCTACAAAACACTTTCATCTCCCTGTGTTTTTGAGAGATTCACTACTTCAGATTAGTAGTAAAAGATGGGTGCAAACAATAGTGCAGTTTTGTTGAAAAGATCATACAGCAGAATTTTGAATGACCAGCAGCAGGAAAGCTGGTTATCATAATTTGCAAACCATAATTTTTTTGCGAAAGAACAGTTACATTTAAATACAGAGACTTAAACAAGAATATTGGTTTCAAAGGCAAGAAAGTACAAGGGTATCCTTATAGTCCTTGGAGAACTTCAAGCATTACTTCTAAGCCTTCCCTCCCTTTCTACATTCTATCATAGTACAGGAATTCCACAATGATCTATAAAAGGATGGTTTTCAAAGGCACATATGGGAGTCAGGTGTCCGAGTTCCATTGACTCAGGCACCCAACTCCCATTTGTATTTTCAGAAAATCCTCCCTTAGAGACATGAAGTATAAAATAGTAAAGTAACTTGTATTCTCAGGCCAGGACCATTTGCCTTAATTTTTTACATACAGTTTGGTTTCTTTTGATTTGATATCAAAGCAAATAGAATTCTGCATTTTAAGAAAGAAAGATTGGATGATCTAATATCTTTGACACTGCTGGTTTCTGTGGTTCTGTCATGCACACAGTGGGATGTTGAATATGAAACCCAGTAATTTAAAGACAATTCTCTCCTTTCAATCTGCCCTGTTATTTTGGCTTTTTTAAACAAATGTATAGTTTAAAAGGCATGTAAAACAAACCTGCTGACATAATTTGGAGTCGGCTTCAGGAAAATATGCAGACTAAGAGAATTGATAACTTGGCCAAAGATCTAGCAAATATAAATGACAGTTCTATTCTACAGATTTTAGGAACTTCAGGGTTTTGTTGTTGTTGTTGTATTTTTGTTTTCATAACAAGGAAAATATGCTAAAATTATTTTATTCTGAATTAAATACCAATTTTTTAATTAAAAAAAATCTGGTTTGTGTTAACCATGTTTAACAAAGCACACACAGTTCAGAGCCTGTAAAAAAATGGAAAATGAAAATAAAAATCAAGTGAAAGTACTTTTACCAGTTCCCTTCCTTTTTTTAAGAATTCTGCCAAATGGAGTCAAGTGTAGTATATCTAGGTCCAGAGGAGGATTTCAGCAGTTCTCTCACGCAGTCAAAGAAGGTTCAAAAATCACACTATTTTTTCTGAGATGTGTCTTCTTTAACAAGTGGTACACCAAAAATCCACTAAGAACACAATGTTCAGACAGGCCTCCTCTTCGCCTTTGCTTTTTCCAAACAATTATTTTTCCTGCAAAACTGTTTAACAGGAGAACACAAACCAAAATAGATGCAAAGGTTGGTAGAGTGATTTTATGCCCACATTACCCTCTGGTCTTGGTCCCCAAATCATTCTGCATCCATTCATTCATGTCTGGGTTTCCCCTTTGGAAGGAACATGCTGCCTCCCTCCCAGGTGACACCAGGATGTAATTCAGACGATACATCTTTCCAAAGATCATGCCCTGCAGGTAATATGGATGAAATCACACCTTATTTTATTTCCCCTCCCTGCACAGTCCTTCAATATTGCTTCAGCAGGCTTATACCTCCCTTATGGCTCTCATGCCATATTCATGGCATACAACATATACTCCTTGGATCACTTTACAGAAACACCTCTCTGATGCACAGTTAAATAGTTGTTTCATTATTTCAGGCATTCTGAACTGAAAAAAATCCCAAACTCCTCACAAACAAATCAATAATAACTCCCTAGGCCACAGGTCTTCCGTGTTTTTCCCAGACAACATCCAGACCAAGAGGGTTCTGGACATGGGAAGACTTTATGTCTTGGTCCGTGTGGCTGTATGACACTGGGATAAGGACCAGAAGTTGCTCCCAGGACCAGGTGACTAGCCATGTGGATATAGCCTGAAAGGAGGAGGCAGTTTATGTAGCTGGTTTAACTGGTTCACTAACAGGTATAATTCTCCACCCTAAATGGCTGATCTTTATTTGCCCAACATTACTATGTAATCCTTCATTTTTTTATTTTTTTTTTCTTCTGTCAGAGAATACAGAAAGGATGCTTTTCTTTTTACAGTACAGTAACATGAGTCATTCCTACAATGAAGGATCCGCAAGCGGAGAAATCTGGTGCAAACAGTCTTTGCTGGGCAAATCAATCATATCATCAATTTAAACAAATGTGATTAGTTTGCGTGGGTCTAAAAAGCGTAGGGAATCCACTCTGGGAGTGAGGAAGAGTCAAGATAATGAACATATCTACCTCCGAAACAGTCTTGATGCTTAGAAACCCTGTGTATGTATTTAGTCATCTCCTCTCTTACTTGGTTCCTCTAAGGGATGCAGAGGCTACATTTAAAAGAAGACTCTAAACAAAATGCAGCTGTGGTGCTTGACAAAAGTGTATTTTACCTTTGAAATGTCAGACAAACAATTGTATTTGTCACCCAGAAGCCCACTGAGTTTGAAAGGAGATGAAGTGCAAAATCATGTGTCTTACCAACTCTTTTGTATGTGATAAAAGTGCCAGCGGAATAGAAACTTGCTTTAATTCAGGCAAAGAGAGGCATCAACAAGAACAAGATCAAGACAAGAAATCCCAGTGCTAAAGGTTGAAAGTCCTGAACACGAGGGAATAAACCATTAGATTCAGAAGTATGTTTTAAAAGGAGAAAAGATGTTAACTATCTCCCCCAAAACAAATTGAAATCAATAAGTGTGTCAGACAAAGGATGCAATGGAAGTTATGGTGTTTTATATATTACATTAAAACAGCAACAAAATCTTAATTCTTAATCCTTTTACAGAATAACAGAGAAATTGATTTTTTGTAAGGAAAAACAAGGAAAAAAAAACCCACCAGCTGTTCCCTGGACAAGGAAACAACAGGGGCTCTTACTCTGTAGTGCAGTAAATGGCTAACTTCCCAGGGTAGTTGAAGTCCCCTGCAGCCTGCAGTGTCAGCAGAGTTGGTCATTTACGAATCAGTGGGGTTTTGTTAGAAGTTTATTTATCCTTCAATGAAACCACCCGCCTTGCAGTTGAATTGTTTGAGCTATAAATAGAGGAGCAGTGCATCAAAATCTTTCAGAATGAAACACAAAAATATGAGTAGCGGGAAGGGTGAGAAAAAGAAGGTGCAGGTCATCTTACTGACGATGAGAGAGAAAGATTGGGAAATATTCTCTTTGTTTTTGTGTTGTGAAATGTGGAACAGGCACACATCCAAACAAGCGTTCCTCACCCACCCTGTGTAAGGCCATGTTCAAACGATGGGAACTCTGAAGAACCTGACCTCCTTCCTTTACTCCTTTCCTTCCTTCCATATTAATGACTTGGCCCGAACAGTAAAGGGTAATTCTATTGAGTCTGTTGAAAATATAAGTATTTGAATTCTTCCAAAGTGAGTGTGTTGCCATCTATATAAAGTGCCTGACAGTATCAGTATTTTAAACTCTACAAAAAAATCCTTTGTTTCTAACAAGGCAATGAGTTCTACTGGCCAATCATTCTTTCTGCTTGTTTATTTAAACAAGAGTGCTTCTTTCCGTTCGTTCCACACTGCTTGTCTTTCAATTTCACAGTGCCTTCTAGTTCAGTTTGTAAAGTGCCACTGAGGAACCCTGCTCTAAGTCTTTCCATGGAAAGACAACAGGAAATGTTCACAGAATTCACACTCTTTTCCCACTGCAACATATCCTGGCAGATGTGTTAGTTACCATAGCAACAATTAAGACCAGCTCTTTTTTTTTTTTTTTTTTGATAATAAGAACAATCAGTGGTGGCTGAAATACTTTCATATGGATTTATGTCTCAGATTTAAATTCTGAAATGTAAAAATCTTCCTGAATATGTGTGCTTGCTAATATTTGAAAGGGTGTAAGATAAGTGACAGTTATCTGTGCGATTTGGGCGATTATACCTTTTTGTTCTCCCTCGGGGGATTACACGACATTGGCCTGTTTCTGTGGATGTAAAGTAGGAGAGCTGGAAAGGGAGCAGGCTGATCCCATATACAGAAATAAGAAAAAAAAGTAGCCCTTCAGTGTGAATACCCTAGAGCATTTAAATAAGGTTCAAAAACTCAAGAGCTGTTCTCCGGGTTGGAAAGGTGGATATATCCATATAGAGGATACAGAGTGTACCTAAAACTTCATCTTTCCCCATAAAACTTCATCTATCCCCACAACCATCTTTAAAAGTCTTCATGCTGTAAAGCTTTTGAACCACACATCAATGACAGCAATGTAAATTTAGATCAATACATCGGTCTCTGTGAAGTTATTTCAGATTTATACTACTGTAAGTAGGAGAAGAATTGAAAGTAATTTTAGTAAAAGTTACTGTTCTGGAAAGAGACAATGCTGATCAATTAAGAAAAAATAATTTAAAAAGGAAAGACTAGAAGCTGAATCAATAGACCAGACAGGAATCAATGCCTGCTACAGTAATGCAGATACCGAGTAACTCTACTCAGGTCACAGATCACAGACTCACTCAGGGTGGAGGGGACCCAGGGAGGTCTCCAGTCCTACCACATCCCAGTTACTCCCACAGTGCTTGTACCCACATCCACAGCCTGATTCCTCCTGACTGTTTCCCTGTCTGCCTTAATCTGTGTATGGGCATTCAAGGTGGCCCCTTTTGATGGGGTTTGTCCTCCACTTCCCTATCAGCCCAAACTAAAGTACTTATCATGATCCCCTCCCATACCCGATTTAAGGCCATCTCCAGCAGTTTGGCAAGCCGTTTGTCAGCGATGCTCTTACCTCAGTAGTCAGATAGGTCCTGTCTTCTGCTAGCTCTCCTCATTCCTCAAAGAAGTCCAGGCATTGCAATTAAGGAAAAGCTTATTCTCATTTCTTCATTCTACTGCTTTTCTTAAAATTAAAGAGAGTGACTTGGTAAAACTGTTTCTTGCATTGCAGCAGAACTATTGAGAACAACCATAGAGCAAATGTATTTGGACAATCCTGTAAGCACCTGCATAAATGGGAATACGAATCTGTACTGGGATTGTGATGGAGAAGCACAGTCATCAATTAGATGCCACAATTCTTTAGTGGCAGGAAGAACAAGCCATTACTGAATCTGAAGTGATCCTCGTATTTCCTGCAATAACACCTAGTGGCTGAAATAGTCTGCTTGTATCCAACTAATAGCTTCTGAAAAAAGAAACTACATAATTTTTAACCTTTCCAAAACACAGTCGCTAACATACTCTAATGCTTCAAAGTATATAAGGTCACCTGCAACAGCAGCCTTTACATTTAAAACAGATGTGGCTATATACAGCAGTGAAGGAATGTACTGCTTCGAGTTTTGTGTAACAAGCATCGCTGCTTTCCAACCCTTTGCCATTTTGACATTGCAGCTTATCCATAGTACTGCTTTAGAGTCAGATATTCATCATGTATTCATAGACACGATTAAAAAAAAATTACTTTACACACAGCTGTCAGCAAAGGATGGTGCATAAAGATAACCACCCTAGACACATTACGCTTCTCAGTCTTTGTTCCCCCCATTTCCTTGCTCATTTGCACTGGAGCAGACAAACTGAAGTTTCCAGTGCAGCAATACCACCCTTAGATTGCCAGCTCATCACTACTGGGTCAGCTGTACTATGCAGTAAGCGGAGAAATAGAGTTATTCCCCAGCCTCTTCTCACCCATGTGCTGTGCTAGACTGAGGTTAAGTAGGCACTTGGCTTCTTTTATTATGTGTGCCTGAACCTAGTGTTTGAATAGCCACAGAAGAGACATACAGAGGAAAACCAAGTTACAATAAAAGCCTTCAGCCTCTTGGAACAGTAATCCACAACATATTGAAATTTCCCAAAATGCAATAAAGGGACCATGTCTTCTCTTTGTATAGCACCAGAAGAGGACATTTTCAAACCTTTCCAAAATTATGGTCACACCACCATCTTCCACAGTGATGGTGAAAGATCTGTCCTGCCTATTCTCGGTGTGTTTGCATCAGGAAAAGAGTAGGGTTCTAGCCTTGGGGGTTCTGTAGAACTGTCTTATCATGGAGGCAGTCCTCTGAACAGGCACAGCTGCTCCTCTCTTTGCCAGTTATAGCGGCACTTCCTCCCACCTGTGCATCCGTGACTCCATCCAGTCACTCAGTTTGGTGTGTGTCTGATGATACCAACCCATGAATTCACACTGGTGCTCAGAGTGATGTAACCTTCTCTGGAACCACATAGAAAGGCTCAGATCAGCTCTTTGGCAGATCAGAAGTAAAAGGAGATATCCACACTGAAAACCTGGAGAGAGTTATTCTTCAAGGCACTTTACTTCACATAGCAAAGTAAGACCCACGAGATTAGCTTGGGGCGCCAAATCTGCCAAAGACCAAAGGTCAGTCATGAAAATTGGACAGTCGTGTTGCCCTTCCTACACAGCTTCTAGCAGCCAATTGAACAGTATATGGAAAATCTGCAGACTGCATACCTTTAATATCTTGTATAGGGTATTCGAGCACAAATTGCTGTCTCCTCGGAACCAAATCTGTCCTCTTTCTCTGAGGTGGCCTGGAAGTGACAGCTAAAGTTTACAGCACAGAGACTCAGTTCTGGCTGCTTTATCAATGCCAGAGGAACTAATTTTGTGTTTAAAGTTAACTAAGTCTGTTTGGATTTCTTGTGCAGCTTTTGAGCTTAATCCATAGAAATGAAGATGAGCAGAATAGTGCAAGAGAGAAGAACAATTAAATATGCTGGGACAAGGTGAGGATGAAAATGAAATGAAATATTTGTTAGATACTTCTTAAAAGATTTTAGGGAAAAGAAAGAAATAATGAAGGCAAGAAAGCAAAGAAGAGCAAGGGGAGACATGGGGGCTGGACATCACTTTTTCTCTGTCAAGCTGTTACTGTCTCTCTGTGGCAGAAGGACTGAAAGAATGAGTAAATGTCAGATCAGTTATGCTGATTTCTGTCTATCGCAGGTATTTTTCTGGTCTTCATTACCATAGTATCATAACACTTTCATGTCTAACTATTTATCCTCACGACACCTCGCCGAGGTAAGGCACTTCCGTTATTTCTATTATACAGCGGGAGTGAGGCTCAGGTAATGAAGCAGATTCTTAGCTAGCATAAATTGTCACAGCTCCATTAACTCCAGTATAAGAGGATGTTGATGGAGTTTAGGATCTGCCACTAAATAAACCTCCCTTTTCCCTGGAAGTCAGAGGCAGAGAGGGGAAGCAAGCCCCCAGGTTTTCCAAGCTCTTAACTACTGCTCTACCCAGAAAAATGTCCTGCCTCTGTTTAGATAATCTATGATTTTTGGGCCAAGCCATGCTGGCTTTATTCCTGCAAGAAAAGTCAATGAAGTCTACACAGTATTATTCACATACAGCCTACAGGACACAGCTTGTTGGGTGGTACATATTATACATTACAGAAAGGCTGAAAGTATAGGTACACACCGTGCACGCCTACATATCTGATGTTAGAGAATTAAAAGAATGAAGCTTGCATGGAGCTGTCAAGCAGCAGTCGGTGTGGGATGGAAAATATAAGGAGCACAAAGAAGTGCGCAAACACACAGAGACTCTGATGTGGAATTAAAACACTATGTACTCAGAAAGTTTGAATAACAGCATACAAATTATTTACTTTCCTCTAGCCTAATTCAAATAAATCAACAAGACAAGAAAATTGAAAGGAGAAGAGGTAGTAAGCTGTGTTTCTCACAATACAGGTGTCTCAACTCTAATGAGTCTACAGAATTCGAGCTGGTATCATGAATATCACCGGGAGTGATTATAGCTTGTAAAAGCAGACCAGAAAGAGACATGCCTGTGTGTGTCTTGGGCTGTAATTAAAGCCATAAGCCATGGGTAACAAAAAGGCCAGCTGCAGTATTTCAAACCTTTCCTACCCTTAGCATTAAAAATAGATAGTGGCACAATGATAATAAAAAAATGTGTACCCAAAATAATTCCAATAAAAAAAATTTGCACATTTGATTACTATAATTGATTTCTCTTCTAGATATGAATAAATGACCCAGGCTAAATGCCAGTTCCTTGCAAAGAATTTCATTTAAGCTTCAGTGAATTGAAAGGCTCAACCAGACTCAACATTTCCAACTTCCTAGCAAGTAGCAGAAAATCTACCTGACAGTTGCCATGGAAACACGAACAGGAAGAGCTAACCACCAGCCTATAAATCCACAGAGAAACCTTTCTTAATTGGAAGGCCTTTAACCCACACATTTTTCTCATAGCTGCAGAGCTTCTTTCTAAAGAGATTATTAAATTCCTCAATTGACTTATGAAGGATGCTTCCCACTATATTACTGTGCTCTGGGTTGCTCATTCTTTATATCTGTTTCCAAAATTACAAAGCAGAGCAAGGATGATAAAAGTTAACACAGATGTTTCAATGAAAAATCCATATGATGTTCTGAAAATAACTTCAGTGGCAATGTTCTACTAAAAAAAAAACCCAACAAAAAAAATCCCCATCAAAAAAACCCACACCAGGTCAAGAATTCGCATGTTTTTAAAGAGATCAGATACCTCAACAGTTGCTGCTTTGGGTTCTAGGAAAGATTTTTTTTTTTTAAACGGAGGACTTTCAGTGAAGACTTGTAACTGAAACTATCTGCAGTATTATTGCTTAAGTCTATGAGTGTTAAGCATATGAGTCCACGCACACATGAACACATGTGTTCTCAGACTAGCAGTACATGTGCAATATACTCTATATAGAAAGGAACTGAGATTTGCTTGTGCTTACTTTTTCTTAAACATTTTGAAGATGTCATCAAAGTTTTGGTGGAGAAACTGATTTTAAGAAATTTTTTTCCACATTAGGTAATTTCTGTGCCTTTGCTTCCTGCATTGCCATTTTCCTAAGCAGGGGTGGCTGAACTGTTTCAAAGGCTGGCAGTTACTTTGGGGATAAAATTTTGCTTCGTGGTGTGCACAAAATCTTCCACTGTGCAGCCCAACAAGTACCACCATGGAGAGCTTCATCAAGTGCCTGCCTGTCCACAGTGTGCAGCTCCCCGTGCTCAGCCTCATGATTTTCCCCTTTGAGTGAATACTGTTGTGCAAGAAGCAACCATGATTGAAGCACCCACAGACAACCCTGGCTTTGCTTTTGATCAGCCAGCCCGGGTACAGTGAAGCTGTCTTGTTAGAGAGCTCAGAGCAAATTAAATGTCCATGCACGTACCCAATGCCATGACCGAGTTAATACTGTGTACTGTGAATTACAGGCTGCTGGGGTCTGGCATATGAGTAAGGCAGTTGAAAGTAAGTGTGGATTTGCTTGGACACACACTTGGCATGGCCACAGTCAGTATTTCAGTACAAGCATTCTGTAATCAATCTCCATTTTAACATCAACACCACTTTCAAGAAGTTCAGCAGCCTCATGCAGTAAAATGCATTTCACTTCTCCCATCCTATCCTTACCAGACAGAGAATGATCAGATGTAGTTCCAGACAGACTTATTTGTTGGGTTTTTTTTTCAGGTAGTCAAAGATTTGTTTTATCTGCTTAGGTAGGCAGTTCCCTCATTTCTCCTGAAATATGCCACATTTTGATTTTTTTATTCCTCATCTCCAAATTCTGAGGAGAACAGGAAAAAATTATCGTATGTTTTATGAACAAAGGAGTACTTCTTATTGCAGTCAATCAAATCAAATCAGCAGTTGATTCCTGCTGATTTCAGTGGAATTAGGATTCTGCTCGGTTCCTGCTTGGAAACAGAGGGCAGCAGAGAGAAGGAGAAAAGCCATCCTTTATTTTTTTTCCTTTTTTCCTTTTTTCTTTGTAAAGCCTGTCTAGAATTTGGAAGAATTATCTAGCCCTTGCTCCTCCAGTAGTGTGCATCTGTCTGAAAAGCTGAAGGTCTATCGGGCAGGGCTAGCAGTCATGGATGCTCTTCCAAGGTAGATCTCACGTTGAAAGTACTAGAGTAGCAGTGTGGGATGGGATGAAGCACAATGTCGGAGAAAGATGTAGATGTTCACCACCTCCAACATGCCCTGGCTCCCCATACAAACAGAACTCCACTTTGAAGACTGACATTCTGGAAGGTCTGGAAGGAAGAGGAAGTAGGTGAGGTCAGCCCTGGAGTAAACCTGTTCCCTTTCACTGGGTGAACTCCACTTTCAATAAGATTTCTTCACTTCGGGTGATCCTCATGTAACTCCCACATTTGACTAGCTTATCTGGTGCAGCCCTTCTTGGGCAAACTCTCTGCTTTACGAGAGTCTTATTACTCCAAGGGGTGGCTTACATCCTCATACTGCTGAGCCTCTACACGGCATGTCAGCACCTATATAGGGGAGAAACGTGGATGCTTCAAAGAAGTTTAAAACAACAGTAGACTCTCACTTCCCTGTGCCCTCTGAGATAGTCCCAGAAGAAAATGTGAGTTATCCAGATATCATGCAGGGAACTTGGAGGCTGGAGGTTATCGACAGAGCAGAATCTCCCCCAAAGAGGGTCAGATAAGAGATATACAAAGTATTTAACAGTCGCAGGGCAAAACACTACCACTAATGTGTTTCCTCACCTCCTTGTCAAGTCATCTCAGTTTTAACCTGCCCTGTCTTCCTCCACATACCTTTTTCTAGCCCTGAGATTCTCCTGAATGAATACAGCTGATCATAAGAAATAATATTTGCCAGTAGTTTGTACAGTGAGTAAACAGTGAAATAGGGCTGCTTGATGGAAAAAAAATGCCATTTACTTTCACTTGTGGCATTCAGGGTTTTTAATGTAGGTTTTACGGGATGAAGGATTAAAACATTACCCTGTTTCCCTGTCTACCGCAAATTAAACCCTGGATACTTCACATGATGTTACCGTATTCTATAAATGAAAGAGACCAGCTGAATTTCATTTCTTAGTGCCAAGTAACACTGCATAAATGCTTTGGAGTAAATTAACATAATGAGCACTATATTCTATTGCCTGAATTATTGTTTTCCTCCCCTCCCTATATCATTATTATTATTAGAATTGTTATCTGACTATGAGAGAATGTCCCGAGGGACAAGCTAGCTTTACTTAACAACCGCTTCTCCAAGTCCATCAGGCTGGCAAATGCAAGCCTACGATTAGCTTAATAAAAGCTAAGAGAAAATGATAAAGTGAATGGAAAATATTAAAGGTGCTGTGAAACAAAACCATAACTGGCTAGCTGTACTCCAGTGATGACAGCTGGAAAGCATCTGCTCCCTGCAGCATCCTAAAGTGTTTAGAAAGTCTGCAGAAATCTACAGAAAAATCCACAGCTTTGTAGTCTCCATGCCTACAGGGATTTGCAATACACTGGAGAGTTTTTACAGGATTTTTAAAGTGACTTAACTTATTTATATGGCTCTTTTTTTTTTCTCCTAGCTGTCTGTCTTTTTCTCAAACCTGGGTGGCATGTGCAGCAGATTGCTGTTTTCTACTGCTTTCCGCACACCTGTTTTCTGTTACATAGGATACAAGGACTTCTCAAACCTTAAAGAAGACAAGATTTCTGCTCCAAAGAGCTTCCCCACAAAGGGCCAGACTTTCAGGCCATCTGAAACCCTGGAAGGCTTCATTCCATCTATGCAAGCAACAGGAATGTCTTGATATTTCCTAGGCTATTTGCTAGCCACAAAATACAGTGAATTTCTTATTTTGCAGATGTTTTTGAAAGAAAAGAATGCCCATACACTCTTTTTGACCACATATGGTTTCTTGTCTTACATCCACCTCTGCAGCACTCGTGCTATCAAGATCTTTGTGGACTGTTTTAAGAAAATTTAGTTTGCCAGTCAATTTCTGATGGTAATCTCTATTTTGCCCCAGATAAGTAAGGAAGTCCAAGCAGCTTCATATTTTCACTATAAATCTGACAAATGAAAATCCTGTGTTAGATGCTGTTTGATGACAGGGGCTGAAATTTCAGTGTTTGCTTTCCTTTTTTACCTCTAGCCCTGAGCCGCTAGCAGAAATTTCTTCAAAGCAGAGGAATATCGGGTACATGATAAGCAGACACCAGAGCCTTGGAGATCTCTAAAACTGGCTCAGAACCCTTCACAGAATAATTTGAGAGGGGAATTCCACTGATTTTTCAGGATTAGGCAGTTTATGAGTTCTTGATGGTAGGTGCACTGGCCATTAGCCCTCAGGAAAGGATGGGACTCGGTCAGGCTACACCACCTGAGCTGTATGACTGGATCATTAACTCTCCCTAAACCCTCACCTAACAGAAATTATTGCAGTTCTAAGTCTCTTTAATTCATCTACTGAGAAGAGAAGCAGTGGAGCACTGGAAGACCATGCTGTACTGTCTACACTTTCATCCTTCCCTCCAAACATCCTGTACTACAGGAGTGTGGAGCAGCTCACAGCATCCTACATCAACAGAAAAAATCTTCTACAAGAAGGTAACCTTCCCCTGAATATTTCCACATGAAATTTAGTCATGTGTCATATTTCCATAACACCAAGCAGATGGAATAGAATTCATATTCTTGCCTGCAAATAAGAACATGGAAAAGGATTACAGCAGCAATTGTTAAAGCAGTGAAGAAAAAGTTCAAAAATAAGAAGATAGAAGAGTAACATGATGTACATAGTGCAAATTGTTTATGATACTTTTGGTTTCCTACTGTTAAATATTTGGCTGGATCACTATCACTTCTTGCACAGAAAAGAGGTTGTTATCTACTGGCATTAATTATAATAATTTTCTTCCAGGCTACTGTTTGAATTGGAGTCCCAGATAATCTCATTTGTATTACCTGACAGGTGACTTCCACAATCAGTTTGCACTTCGCTTCTCCTCAACTACAGTTCAACTTTGATATTTTCAGTGCCATTTAATGCATCCTGCTTCAGATTCTAACCAACCACAGAAAGGTTTCTGCACTCAGGCTTTCCCTCCCATCAACAAGGTCAGACTGAAGGCTCAAGGAAAGAACTTGCAAGGAGGCAAAGGAATTTTACAAGTGTAAATTTTTAGTTCACAATAGGATAATTTAGAAGCTGATATTATGAAAAAACATTAGATATTAAAGAGAAAATAGTCAAGACAGAGCAGATGGACTATGAGAACAGAAATTATAGAATCATAGAATCATAGAATCATAGAAAGTTTTGGGTCGAAAGGGACCCCTAGAGGTCATCTAGTCCAACCCCCCTGCAGTGAGCAAGGACGCCGCTAACTAGATCAGGTTGCTCAGAGCCCTGTCCAACCTGGTCTTGAATGTTTCCAGGGATGGGGCCTCCACTACCTCTCTGGGCAACCGGTTCCAGTGTTTCACAACCCTCATTGTAAAGAATTTCTTCCTTATATCTAGCCTAAACCTACCCTGTTTTAGTTTAAAACCATTACCCCTCGTCCTGTCACTGCTGTCTCTACTAAAAC
>Ga0065711_1031430_pt1 | contig 29715 bp, 31 predicted proteins | sample Hoacrofraction12_FD_59098 | JGI IMG/M metagenome (GOLD analysis project Ga0065711, IMG submission 59098) | Hoatzin crop microbial communities from Cojedes, Venezuela - Epithelial fraction 12 v2 (version 2) | ecosystem: Host-associated > Birds > Digestive system > Esophagus > Crop | place... | reverse complement strand
CCCCCCCCAATCTATTTTTTGGAGCTGGCAGATTAAAGAAACGATGCTGATGAGGGTATAGAGGAAGAGCTTTGCTCTGGGTAGTGGGGCTGGTCCCTGCAGGGCTTTGCTTAGATAAGCAACTTGATAGGGAGGACACCTGAAGCTTTGGGCTGTTAATGCTGGATTTACTCCTAGTGTAGGTCAAAAAGAAGATAATTGTGTTTGTGTCTCATTACCCAGCAGTTTTGTCCAGTGGCTCCATAGTAAAGGAAGAGCCTGAACAAACAAGTGGCAAAGCAGTGAAATGCTTAGATTGTGGCGGCTGCCTGGTGAGGAAGTGTGTGCTTGCTTTTAATCAGTGATATTTGCTGTGTGGGGCTGTTCGGGGCTCAAGCCTGGCCTTGTCAGCCAGCTAATGCTGCCTGCTGCTGGGCTGGTCAGGAAGCAAGATTTGGAAGCAAAAAAGTGAGAGATACATATGCATATCTCAATCTTTTTTAATAGGTATTTTATGTGTTAAAAAGGCCACTGCCCTGGCTTTCCTCATGCTCTGGCACTTCGTTAAGGGGAGTGATGTGGCTTAGACCGAGGCTTCCTGGGCTTTGGGTGATGCCCCTCTTCTCTGACCTTTAGCAGACGGGAAAGGACATTAGCCTGGCGTGGGTGGGAACCCAGGGCAGGTAATCATCACTGTTGGCATCACCACCAGCTGCGGGGTGGAGGGAAGAGAGGGCATCCCTCCTTGCCTGCTGGTCCCCAGGACACCCACTGCTTCTTCGGGACTGCTCTGGTCTCGGGGGAAGCTCCCACAGGTTTGGGAAGAGGTCCCACAACTTGTTCCTACCACAGAAATCTCTCTGACCCAGCAGAAATAAAAACAAAGAACTCTTCTTCACTGTTTACTTTTATTTTTAGAAGACAATAAGCAAGCGGATTGAGCTGCAGGCGGAAATGGTGTCTCTGAAGTCCAGGCTCACCCTCCACCCTCATCAGGAAGTGCATGCTGCACGTGTGGCCGGCTGGGATGTTTGTAGACAAAGAGTTTCTTGATGCTTTTTTTCTCTCCCCCCTACAGTTCCCTTGCCCATAGGCAAAGAGGATTTGCTTGCTGACATGCTGGAGTCTTGCAGAGCTGGGCTCTGTGTGCTGGGGGAGCCCAGCTGTGCCAAGCTGCTTCTATTAGCAGCCATTTGCCTTTGGGGGAGGAAGCTCCCTGATTTTTCTTTTTTCTTGGATCAGGGAATTAAATCATCGCTGACGTGCTGGTGGTGGTGGTGAGAACGGGGGGCTGAGGTGGCTCACCGGTCCCTCCATCGGGCTGTCCTTCCTCTGTGCGACTGACTTGGACGGAGCTTGTGCTTCCCGGCTCTGCTGCAGCCTGGCTCGACAGCCCGCGGGTCCCCCGGTGCAGGATGAGTACGTAGCTCTGTTTCTTTTGCTCCTTTGCTGTGTGCCCCTTGGCGTGCTGGGATGTCCCCATGAGCTGCAGGGCTGTGCCACAGTGTGTCGTGGCGGTGGGCGTTGGTGTGTGGCTCATTTGTACCTGCTCTGGCCAGAAATCACTGCCTGCTGCTACCCCTTTTCTGCTTTCACCAGAAAGGAATCCTGTAACACACCAAGATGAAAACCAAGGCGTTTTCTTCTCCTGGTTGAGCCAGCAAAAGGGGCTGTGGTTGGACGTGGGTTTGTGCTTGTCGCCAGGCAAAGAGCCCAGCCGGCTCTGCCAGGACCATGTGCTCTGTTGGTGAGCTGTGCTCTGCCCTGGGACAGGGCTTCCTGGGTGCCTTGTTCAGGGCTGTGAGTTACCGTGCTTGCTTTCCTTGGAGGTTGTAGTTTTCTCTGTCTGGGGTGTCTCTTCTGTTTCTTTGGCAAAGGAACCCAATTAGAAGCAAACCCCAGGCTGTGGGCAGGTTTGCGATGCCAGATGCCCCTTGCAGCAGCTGTGACCGAGCACAGGGGCCGTGTCCTGACGTGGTGCTGGGGACAGGGCTGTTGCCAGGGCCATGGCCAGGAAGTGGACAGAGAGAATTCCTGTTTGTGCACAAAACAGCATGCAAAGGCTCTTTCATACAGTCCGTGACTGTCGTAGTGTGGCACGGTCCCTGCTCTTCCATGCTCCAGTCCCCCTGCAGACTGCTGGAGCCGGCAGTCGAAAGGAAAGGGCTGTCTGCCTTTGTGAGGGGCAGGTGGGCATCACTGCCAGCTGGGAACAAAATGGAATTGCTGCTGCTGTTTTGGGGAGGCGGTGATGCAGCCCAGCCTGCCTGCATCTGCCCGGGGTGCAACCGACAGCACAGCTCCCCATCCCAACAGGATGCTGGATGCTCGGGATGGCCCGCTCCTTCCCTGCCCTGTGTGGGGAGCAACTGTATCTTGCTTTTAATGAGTTTCCTCCTGTCTCCTCGAGTTGGCAAGGAAGGGAGTAGCTTGTCCCTGAGCGCTTGCCAATCCTAATAGAGTGTTTTGCATGGACTTTGTGGCAATCCCAGCTCCTGCTGGGTGACAGCGTGGAGGGGAGACTGGAGAAGAGCAGGGCTGTGTCCTCCCTGTCATGGCAGGGCTGGAGGGTGCCAGGAAGCCTTTGCCTGCTGCAGACCCTGACTACCAGCTCCTGCCTCTGAGCTCCCCAAAATGCCTTTGCCTGTGACGAAAGTGGGGTTAATTCCTCTTCTTGTTCTGTGGTCCCGTGAATAGTTGTCTGTGTCCCTCCCTACGGACAAGTGCATCTCTGCTTCCTCTCTGGGCTGGGGGAGACTACATAACTGGCAGCAGTCCTCATCTGCCAGGTCCTTACCTTGAGCTGGCCTGTGGCTGTGGTTAGAGTTTATAGCATTGCTCTTAATCCATGTGACGTGCTCGTCCAAAAGTTTCTCCTTACTTTGCTTTCATCCTTGTCTTTCCCAGCTGCCTGCTATTGGAAAGGGTAAGGGGATGTGGCAGTTTGGGCAGCCCCTTCAAGGGCTGCAGGGCTGTGCAGTGCATGGGACATCAGCGCTGTCCCGGCCCGGGGACATGGGAGCACCCCTGGCTCTGTAGCATGGGGGACAGGCTTTTCCCTCGTGCCTGTTGTGGTGTGAACCTTTCCCTGCTTACGTGGCATCCATGCACCAGCAAAGGGGCGGCTGGGGGGTGGGCGGGGAGAACTTGGCCAGTGTGCTGCTGGGGATGGAAAGTCCTGCCCTGTGCCAGCTCCTGCCAGCTGGTCCAGGGCAGGCTGGCTGCAGAGCTTGGCATGGCTGTTTCTTCCTTTGAGAGTCGGCATGCAACTGCCGTAGCAGTGAATGCATAGCTCCCGCTTCCTCCTCATTAAGGTGCCAGGTTCGTGGCAAATTCAATAGTTAAGAGCACAAAACTCTTTCAGTGACTATGAATTAAAAGCAAGAGCAGACAAACAAAACCAAACCAAGCTCCCAGGAATTCCTGAATGGTCTGTGTTTGTCCTTGGCAAAAGGGGATTTTCCTTCCTTTTCTTTGAAGGAACCTCCTGAAGCTGTTTATTTCCGCACTCTTCTTGACTGTGACCACTTTGTGTAAAGAAGTCAAAATCATTAGTGTAAAAATTGGCGGTTGCCAGGTCAATGATCCTCACTCTGCAAATATCGCACAAGATTTGACTAAAAATGTGTTGACTTGGATCTCTCTGAGCTAAACTCTATTTTGAGAAAAGTGTGACTGTTTCTGTAAGGGGTTGTGTGTGGGCTGCTGGGTGGGTTTGTGTCCCTGGTCATTGGTGCTAACATCCTGGTGTAGGAAATAAATTCCCTTCTGAGAAGCAGCTGCTGCAAGACCACCAGACCAAACCTGCAGTGAGCGTCGTTTTGCTCCTGTGTGTGCCTGGAATGTTTTACCTTGTCTGATCAAACGATTTCCCAGCTCCTGTGACAGCATTGGGAAAGTGGAAAGGGTAATCCAGATTTTGTTGTACTGGAGTTTCACGGCTGTTTGGCTCTTTCCCACAGTGGCAGTGGACTGGCAGCAAAAGGGAGCATTTCCCAAGGTCAGTTTGTGCTCAAGCACCCTCTATGTGGAGGGGAGAAGCCAGCTGGCTCTCGGGAGTCAGAAGTGTGAGGGCTCATAATTCCTGGGATGCACACTTCATGCTTGTGGAGGAAGAGAAGGGTTGTCTCTTGGCCTCAGGGACCACAGCTGCTCACCGGGCTGTGCCTGAATGAGCTCCTGAGAGCAAACCCACAGCCAGAGGTGCTGAAGCACACTCTTAGCAGAATGAGAAGCAGCATCCCACCATGAGCTCCTTCTGGGTCTGGCCATAAAGGGGAAATGAGCTTTTTCTTTCCGTTCAGTGAGAATTTCAATTGCATTGTCCTGGCAGTGGAGGAGATGTGTTGCCGTGATAAAACCTGGCTTTGCATGGGCTGGGGAGGAGGGCCGGGAACCTCTCCTTCCAGCCCCTGGGCGATGTGTGCTACAGTTCCCTATCCACAGCCATACGTCGGTTTTGAAGCATTCAGCGCCCACAGAAGCCTGGTACGTAGGTGTGGTGTCAGCTCCTCGCGCTGTGGCAGTGAGCTGTGTTGGCATGTGTGGGGCAATAAGAAGGGTTTTATCCTCGGACACACGCTTCTTGGAGTGCCCAGGGACAGAACAGTGGTAATGGGTGCAAATTAAAACACAGGGAATTGCACTTAAACAGCAGAAAAGCTCTTCTACTGTGAGGATGTTTGAACACTGGACTAGACTGCCCAGAGAGGTGATGGAGATTCCAGCCTTGGAAGTAGTCAGAACTCCAGTAGACACCATCCTGGGCAGCCTGCTGTTTCTGGCCCTGCTTGAGCAGGGAATTGGACTGGGTGATCTCCAGAGGTCCCTGTCACCCTCAGCTGTACAGTGATCTTCATTCCTGAAACACTAGATGGATGCTGTTTCTTTGGCTGCTGCTGTTTAAGGAACGTCTCCAGCTGCATCTGCTCTTCTTTGCCTTTTGCTCTTCATTCATTGCCAAAGGTGGGAAGGAGATGAAGTGAGGCTGTAATGGCTCAGCAGCCAAGGTCCTGCATGTCTGCTGTAGTTGGTGCATGGGGCAGAGGCGGTGATGTGGTGGGAAACCTTCCTCTGTTGTGAGCTGGTGGCTAGACAAAGCACTGCCTGGAGGAGCCCGGAAATGGAAGGGACTCTCATGGGGTGGCCAGTTCCCCTTCAGTGTTGCCCTCTGCCTGCAGCAAACCTCCCTCCCTGGCTGTAAGAGCAGCACAGATGGAAGAGCGGAGCAGCTAGGAGAGTAGTAATGAATAATCTCTTTGGTTGTCCTCAGGATGCCTTTAACAGCACTGGGAGTTACATGAGTACTCTCATCCTATTTGCTGCACTCTTTGCCTACATTTTCCCTTTTAGATTCTCTTTGCAATTTGCTTGGCTTCAGTACACAGAAGCTTTCTTCCAGACCTCCTCCTTTGTCAAAAAATTGCTGCTTCTCCTGTACCTCTCAAGCCTGAGGATGTCCCAGCTTTGCTTTAGCTTTCCAGGCAAACCAGGGAAGAGTATACCTTGGCTGAGAGGTGTTAGTTTAGAAAGCGAGGAGGAGAAAAACAGTTTTGTAATTAAATGCCTAACACAGTCCTGCATTCTGCAGGTTAATCATAGTGCTGCTGTATTGTGAGGATGACCGGGAGGGGCACGTGTAACATTTTCTTCCTTTAGTAGGTCATTTTAAGGTAAATCAAAGAGCTACTCTGCAGGCTTGACTTTCCAATACCTAATTTGTCCAAGTGAATCTTAACGTTGGGTAATGAGCTGGAAGATTTGTCCAGTGCTTAAGGGCAAACCCCATTAGCTGTGTCATAAGTAAAATTTCCCTGGCATCTTTCTCCATGTCAGACACAGTGATTAGAGCCTTAACTGCTTGGCTGAGGTTGCAGTCTCCAATTTACAAGCAGAAAAATATTTCTAGCTGGAACTGGGATTTCCAGGCTTCCACCTGACAATTGTTGTGGATTTTGCAAGATTTTCTGAGGGTAAATAACTTTTGGCCAAATGCTTTCTGTTGCTTTAGCAGCCACAGCTGGAACAGGAGCAAGGGAAAGCAGTTCCCTTGGTTGTGTGCCTTAATGCAAATTCAGAGGCGCAGTCCTGGCTCAGTGAGAGCAGGTTTCCTGATTAGGAGGTGTGACTGAGGATGTGGTTCAAGTGTTTCTTTTGCATCCATGTCCAGCTCTAGTGAAGCAAAATAATGATTTGCAAATAATGTTTTGTTGTGGTTTTTTCCCCCCAACAAATTTGCCTTGAATATAAATGCTGAAGCAGGCAGCAGTTACACAGTGGAGACTGAATCCAGGCAGATATTTGTCTGAATTTCAGTAATGCTGAAGACTGGCAGCCGCCTTTTTCTGTCTGTCACAGGGTAAATCTGCAACAGGCAGCTTGGTGATATGTGCATTAGGGTTTGGAGGCTAAAAGCAAAGGCGCTCTGAGCTGAAACAGATGAAAATGAAGCAGTGTTGTGATACGGCAGAAAAAGCACCGAGATGCCTCTTTTTAGTGAGGGAGTTTTTCCTCTATTATTGCTAGTGGAGGAAGACTTCATGCTGAAGCTTTTTTTCCTGATAGCTTTTTGCACATCCCTGTCCTCCCTGTTTCGCTATCAGTATGGCTGTGGACAGCAGCAGTGAGTGTCCTCCCAGGCCTGGTGGGTGCTGGGCTTGTAGCCTGCGTCGTGCCATGAGAGAGGCTGAGGGCTGCTGCGGGAGGGGGTCGTGGCTCGTGTGTGCCGTGGGTCCCCTTGGACAGCAAAGGCTTCACCCAACAATGGTGACTGCTGATGGTCTTACTCCATTTTCCTTCCCATCTCCATGTTCTTCTCTGTAGTGGCAGGTTAGCCCAGAGCCAGGAGAGCCTATATGTGTGGTGGTGGGTTTTTACCCCACAGAGTGACTGATCCACACCAGTTCACTGCTCCGGGTGGAGGGTTTCTCTTTCCCACTTCTGCTCTGGCTTCTGAATGGGGCATCTCATCTCTCTTACCATACTCAGCTGCAGGCTAATGAGAATGTGTCCATGTAGTAATAAATGAATGTCAGTGTGGCAGTGGGTGAATGCATTGTGCGTTCTTGCCAAGCGATGCATATTTACCAAGGTCAGTAGAAAGCACTGATATATTTTGGCTGCTAGTGCCAAATAGAGGGGAAGGAAGGATATATGAAAGTAAAAGCCTGTAGTTCTTGCTCACCCATCTACATTTTACTACTGAATAAGAAATTTATGTAATCCATTAGCTGATGTAATCCATTATCAATCTAGCAACAGATAATCATCTAGAAAGAGGACAGCACATCCCAGTTTAATGTCAGAGGTACCAAGCAAATGGACGGTTTGCATCCTCACAGAGAGTGTGCTCTTACACCAGTGTGCCCAGGCTCATGGCTGTGGGGATCCCTTAAACTGAGCTCATTTCTCGGGCCTGAGGGCTGGGATGAGCCAAAGCCACTGGCTGGGACTGTGCTGGACCAGATCCCTTGTCGGTTCTTGGCTACATTTGGGTGGGAAGCGTGTCCCCTCTGGGCGTGTGGTTGTCCTCCTCTGCAGGGCTCAAGGCCTCGCTTAGTCTCGATTATGTGCTGACGATGTGCTGGGCCCCATCTGCCTCACTAACGGGCAGGGTCTCCATCTCTCTCTCCCTTCCAGCAGCACAGGGTGGCTAGCGATGGTGGAGCACAGAGGTCTGCATTGTGGCGCACAATCTCTCGGCCACCGGGAGCTCGGGAGGAGCTGCTGTGGACCCTGAGGCGAGGGGCGGGATGGACCTTGTCAAAGGGTGAGTCGGGGCTGTGCCATGCTCCGTGTCTTTCACTCGCTGATCGTTTGTAGAGGAAGAGGCGTGCTGGTGTTAGTGGAAGCCGAGCCGATGCCTGGCCCTCCAACGTAAGCGTTCAGCATGCATAATGCCTTTGTTTCATTTTCATATTGCAAAGCAAGCCTCTGCCCACAAGGGAGAGGTTGTGTCTTGCCACATGGATGAGCAGTAAATGCCACAACTGAGGGCTTGCAGCATTTTTCCACCTTTCACCATTTTCATACAGCCTGACAAATACCAACCGGTACCACAGCCGGGCACACCACTCGCGTGTGGCGGTGGCAGCTGTGGGCAGTGCTGGGCAAGTGTTTTATTTTTGAACTGGGGTAATGCAACATGAACTAGCTGTGACTGAGGAAGGTGTGAATGACAGGCTTTGTACCAGCAGTGAAAACCTGGTATGTACTGTCAAACCTGGTGGTTTCACTGCAGCAGTGTTTAAATACATATATTTAATCTCAGTCCATTATGTTGGCTTTCCAGAGTGAATGCTGTGTAAAGAAAAAAATTCTTCCTGATTCCATTTGTATCTGGTCTTGTTTTTCTGATTAAGTTGTGGGGAGGATTTGCCTTTTCAGGGAGGTTCCCCTGGGAAGAGTGTGCTGGGCTGGGCTGTCCTGGCTGTCCAGAAGCGGTTAGTGGCCACTGTTAAATGCTTCCCACCTGAGAGTGATTGCGCGGCTATGGAGTTAAGCACAGCGCACGTGCTGGTCTGTGCTGCAGGCAGGAGTGAGGATAGGCGGGCGCTGGCTCGCTGCAGGCAGAAGGGCTGCTCTCGTCCTGGACCTGGGGAAGGGAGGAAATGGAAGAAAACCTGTTGTCCCTGGGGGTTTGTTTTTCTGCATATGGAAATCATTGCTGGCATGGACATGAAGTTCAAGCACTGGGAAGGGACAGGATGGGCCAGGTCCGAGGGCGGAAGTGCAGACCCTGCTTGGCTTACCCCTGGGAGGGAATGCTTTTGAGCCCCCAGCGCTCTGCTGGTCAGGAGGCAAAAGGAGAACGCGGGTGATAAATGGATTTAAGCTGGGACGGGTCAAACCCCTCTTGGCTCAGTCTTCCTGTTGCTTCAAGTGTGTTTGTTGACTGGTGCTGTGCGCTGAAGGTCCTTGCACGAGGGAGGATCTGTGGTGGGACCACCAGCTCATCTCGTGAGTGGGACAGACAAGAGAAAGGGAGTGCAGGAGACTTCTGCCGTCATCTGCACGTGGATTAGAAACCTCCAAGTGAAAAGCAGCCAAAGCACAGACTCCAGTCATTGAGCTATCTAGTCATTTCCCCAAAGCTAACTTTGCCGTCACAGATACAAAGGCCAGTTTGTCTCCCCCGCCTTGGCAGGGCTCGCCACTGGCTAATGTTGTCTTTGTCCGCCACAGGCTCCCGGAGCCGCAGATGGGCTTGGGTGAGCGGCTTCTCAATGCTGGGATTGTTCGCGGCCGCCCCCTCCTCTCTCTGGGGGACAGGCAGGGTGTGCTTGCCATGTACTGTCCTGTCCCCCCCCGCCTTGCTGCTGCCTCGGGCTGCGCTGGGTCCCCAGCATCCCCATGAGCCGAGCAATGCTACAGAGCTGTTGTGCCGAGTCCTCCAGTCCTGCTGCCCGTCTGTCCCCAGTGGTCCCCTTGCTCACACAGGAAGCGGTCTCCTGAGTGTCCACCTTCTCAGAGCAGGGAGGAGGATTCATCCAAAGGGCACGTGGTCCTGGTTGGATGGAGATGGACTAGCTTCAGTCTTTGCCATGTGAGTGAGAGAAAGGGGTGCTGGATATCCCCACCCCAGGAAGGCTTTGGTGCTCTTGCCATGGGACAGAGGGATGGAGCCCCTCGGGGGATGTGTAGTCCACCAGGTGGAGGGACCAACCCTGCGCACTGCTGCTCCCTAACTCCCTGGCCTTCTGTGGGCTCCATTTGTCTATGTCTGTCTTAAAGCGCAGAAGAAGTAGTTGGGAAAAACAACCTGTGAGGAGTGAAGGAATGAGCTGGAGGTGCCAAAGCTGGGATGGGAGCTCAGTGGTGGACGTTATAACTGTGTACATTCTGTCCTCCGAGTGCAAGTATGGGCTGCAGGGTGCCTAGCAGGTTAAACCGAAGGGAGAAAGAAGGTATGATGTTAGGAAGAGCTGCTGAGCAGGCTGCCTGTGGAGCATGTGGTCTTGTTACTGGTGCAAAAAGAGTTCGCACAAAGCAGTGGAGTAGGAGGTGGGTGCAGCATGAGCTGTTTTCCCTGTCAGGTTCCTGCAACCCTCCCTCTCTGGTCTGCTTGTGAACACCTCCCTGGGGCTGGACCTGTTGCCCAGAGGTTGCAGTAATGGTGGTCAGGGTTGTTTTAACATGTGTGAGCAAAGGGGAGGACAGGATTCTGTGGGGTCCCTCCACCCCAGGCTCTTGGTAGGAGTCTGGTCCCTCTATGTTTCCCTCCTGAGCATCCCAGCTGCATGGGGATGGCTGAAGGCAGTCTGGTAGCCATCACTAGAGTCATCTGCCCCCTCTCCCATGCTCCCACAATGGAATTTCTGGCTGAACCTTTTCAATGAGAGGTGGGAAACTGCAAGCGCTGACCCTGTCTCTGATCCCACACACGGCCTCCCTTGCTTCCCAGGTGGGGAGGAAAGGAGGGCGATGTGGTGGGGAATAGCCGGAGCGGGAGGCTGGGGCTGTTGCCAGGGTGGGTCCCTGCAGGACTGTGGGTAGAGTCAGGTGGGCGCGGGAGGACCATGTTTGAGAGGGCAGCCCAGCACCGCATGGCTCCGTCACCTGCAGGAGTGGGGTGCGCAGCCGGACCCCCCACCTGTGCCGCTCGACCTTCCCACCCTGTCCTTGCACCCCAGCTCTGTGTGCTCTTCACACAGTCCAAGATCTTTTTGGGTGGCCAAATACCTACATTAATCTTGGGGAAGATCAATCTTAAGCAAATAATTACATACTCATTTTCACAAGGGTTGTCTGCCTGGGAGGACAGACCTAGTGCTTTTTGAGCATCGGATGCAGCTGTCGCCCGGCGCCTTGCGGTTGCTGCTGCTGCCTCTTGGCAGGGCACCGCAGCTGGAAACCTGCCTGCCCCTGGTGCTGTCGGCACAGCCGTGGGTGGTACCGCATGAGGGGGCTGAGAGGGGCTTCATGGGGGGCTGCTCTTGCTCACTGGTGCTGTGAAATATGATGCTCCTGGGGCTTCTGCACACTTCACCCCTGGCTTACAGCTTTGGGAAGAGGGGAAAAAAACCCTCTGCAGAAGATGGTGGTTAAGACATCAAAGGCATTAAAGTGGGAGGGAGACAGCAAATATAACTGTCATAAGATGCTTTCCTCTCTGCTTTGGAAAATAAACTATGTGAGATGGAGAGAGATGCCTTGCACAAAAATTTGCTCCTTGGCGATGTCAGAAGGCAGCTGTGGTGTCAGCCCTCGCCAGGATGACAAGGTGTGATTCTCATCGGAGCTCTTGCTTTGGAGGTGCTGGCCCTGGCTGGGCAAGGCAGAGCAGGGTGCTAATCCCTTGGAAGTGAGCAGGAGACAGAGCCCTAAGGCTCTTTTTTCTTTCATTGTTCCCCTCGACACCCTCCTCTTAGTTCTGACCTAGAAATTCCTCACTCCATTTGCTGAGCTGGCGTAGTTAAAGACTTGACTAATTTCTGGAGGATTAATTATTCAGCGAGTGCAGGGAGGGAGGGTAATGCCTGCTTCTGACTCTGCAGGCAAGCTGGGTGCTGGCCCTTCCCCAGGGACACCCTGCCGCAGTGCTTACCCTGGGCTGGGCACGTCTGCTGCGCAGGTACGTATCAGGCAGCACGTTGTGGTGTTTCTGTGTGTCCTTTTCTTGTTTTCACTCTGTTAAAGCAGGAAATAAAATTCTGGCCTTGTGGTCTTCAGTGACACTTTTTCAGCCCGTGCTACTGTTCTTCCTCCCTGGAAGTCCCTGTGACTGATGTCCCCGAGGCCCTGCATCCGCCGCACCGTTGCTCAGCCTCCCTGCTCAGGGTGTGTACCTCCCCCTCGGCCAGGGCTTGCACAGAGGGCCTTGGCCACAGGGGTCTTCGGGGTCCCCCGGAGCAGGGCTGTCAGCAGCAGAGCTGCAGAGATCTGGTGATAGTGCTGGGGCTTGGGGGATCCTCGGCCTCTGTCCATGTGGGGCTGATGCTGCTGGCCCTCCCTGCAGCCGTGCCTGCATCTCGCTCACTGGCCTGTCTGGGGCCATTTCAGAGGGAGCGTGCAACAAGCTGCAGTTTGGGTAGTACTTGTTCCTTTAAAGACATGCTGTGGTGCTCAGGATAGTTCCTCAGATGTGCAGTGACAGCAACTATTTTTCAGGTTGCAAATAGCTATGTGCCCTGGGGAGTGTATAAGGGAATGTATTTCCTTGATCTCCACAGGCTCTTGATGTACTGATGAAAGCGGATTCCTTGTTTAACAGCAAAGTAAGGGCAGGTTGGCAGTTTCTTTCCTTCATGTGCTCCTCTGCTTTCCTTATGATGTTTTGGGAGGAAACACGCTTAAGAGGCTGTCAGCAGCAGCAGTGCGTGTGTGTGAGACAGTGCGGTTGGTGTTTTGGAGCCAAACTGCATCGCAGTGGGTGTTTACTTGGATGCTTGGCCCATCGTTGCATTCGTGGGAAGGTGGGGGTGCAACTCCCAACCTTACTGGGTCGGCTGCAGCTCTACCATAAAGCACCTGGAGTGAATGTGTTTTCCTCGGGAGAGGGCTTATGTGGAGTGGTTTTGCTGCTGTATGTTCCTCTGCATGAGGGTTTTTGGCAGGAGGCAGCATTTGTCCTGGACACCTTCGTACCTGTGACAGGCACAGCTGTGCCAGGAGGAGTTTGGGCTGCCGACAGGGTCCTGTAAACCCGATTTTTAGAAGGCAAGACCTGAAACTTTTGTTTTCCTGACCTGTTGTGAACTGGCAGGTTTGCTGGTAGTGACTGTAATGCTTTTTGCTAGTGTTTTGGCAGAATCATTGCAATAAACAGTAAATTACTTCATTAATAACCTGTAAATAGCTGCTCACCAGCTGAGCCGTGGGATCTGTCTGTGCGCTCGCTCCTAGACTGAAGCGAGCTGCCAAAAAGCTCCAATGTTGAAATACCGTGGGCAGAACAGAAGCGTGCAGCTGCTGGCGCTGGCTTGCTGGGCTTCAGTGACCCGGCTGCTGAAACTCACCCCCAATATCATCTGTTTTCGTGGGGCGTGTGGGCAGAATGTTGCACCGTGGGGCAAGCACCATGGCTTTGGAGAGGGAGTTTCTCTGCTGGAACCGTGGCTGGTGCTCGTAGCAGAAAAAACACGAGAGCTAAGGAGTGCTTTGCCTGCAGCAGCCCCCTGTGAACTTTGCAGGAGCTGGGTGGGGAAACCAGGGGATGTTGGTAAGCCACTGCTGTCACCCTGCTCCTGAAAAGGTCCAGCTCAAGTGCGGTGCCACGCGGTCTGCCCGTGTCTCCTGCACGGACTGCAAGAGTTGGCGTTTCACACAATCGTAGAATGGTAGGGGTTGGAAGGGACCTCTGGGGATCTTCTAGTCCAACCCCCCTGCCAAAACAGGGTCACCCAGAGTAGGCTGCACAGGACCTTGTCCAGGTGGCTCTTGAATATCTCCAGAGAAGGAGACTCCACAACCTCCCTGGGCAGCCTGTTCTAGTGTTCTGCCACCCTCAAAGTGAAGAAGTTCTTCATGTTCAGATGGAACTTTCTGTGCTTCAGTTTGTGCCCATTGCCCCTTGTCGTGTTGCTGGGCAGCACTGGAAAGAGTCTGGCCCCATCCTCTTGACACCCACCCTTAAGATCTTTATAGGCATTTCTAAGGTCCCCTCTCAGCCTTCTCTTCTCCAGGCTAAACAAGCCCAGCTCCGTCAGCCTTTCCTCATGGGAGAGATGCTCCAGTCCCCCAGTCATCTTTGTAGCCCTCCACTGGACTCTCTCCAGTAGTTCCTTGCCTTTCTTGAGCTGGGGAGCCCAGAACTGGACACAGTACTGCAGATGGGGCCTCACTAGGGCAGAGTAGAGGGGGAGGAGAACCTCCCTCGACCTGCTGGCCACACTCCTCTTAATACATCCCAGGATCCCATTGGCCTTCTTGGCAACCAGGGCCTGCTGCTGGTTCGTGGTCAACTTGTTGTCCACCCGGACTCCCAGGTGCTCTTCCACAGAGCTGCTTTCCAGCAGGTCAATCCTGAGCATGTGCTGGTTATGGGCTGCATGGGGTCATTCCTTCCCAAGTGCAGGACCCTGCACTTGCCATTGTTGAACTTCATCAGGTTTCAAACCAAGATGTCTTCTCAGGTGATCCACAGGCATATCTGTTTTCCAATTCGTCTAGCTTTTCTCACCATTGGAGTTTGGAAATCTGTAGGCATCCTTGCTTTGATCAGAGCAACTATGAATTTTAGCTTTTGTTTCCTTCTGTAAGTCCACCTTCAGCTGGGCTCTGCAGGAGCTTCTATACAAGGTCCTGAGCAGTGAGGGGCTTAAAGGCGATGAGGAAGGGTTGGGAGAGCGTGTGTGGGGCTCAGCTTTACCCTGCAATGGGATGCTGGGAAGACCTGGAACAGGACAGCGGGGGGAAAATGAGTGAAGGACAGTCTATGGAGCAGGGTCGTATTGGTGCAACCCCTCTGTTCTAGGTCAGCACACAGAACTGTCATGGAGACTTTTCTGATTTAATGCACAGTTGTGTCTAATTTATAATGCATGTGCCAGGCTGCTGGGCTGTGTTCATGGAATTGAGCCCAGCCCCATGGCAGACAACGGGGACTGGCACTGCAGAGTTGCGCTTGGCTACATGGGATGTTCCCAGAGCCAGGCTGATGCTGTTGAATGACCTCTCCAGAGAGCGAGGCACCATGGCGGTGAAGGTGCTGGGGACAGTTGCTTCAAGGAGCTTTCTTTGGGATGCAGGCATGGCAAGCAAACTCCACCAAAGAGGTGTTATCCCACGTGTGTCCGTGCTTGCTGGGAGGAGGGTGGGGGAGCCCTGCAGAGACATGCCGGTCGCCTGTCCTGTGTTTGTGAAGGCGCCTGGATCTCTGCGGCGTGGAGCCTGGCACAGCATCCAAACCAACGGGTTCCCTCAGAAAGGCAGCGGTGAGTCTGGAGAGCAGCGCAGCAGTGCCAGGCGTGCAGGTGGCTGCCCTTTCATGGCTAACGCTGTGGGTTATGCTCAGGACCTGGGAACTCTCCGTGCATCTGTGGTCCATGCTGAACGAGTTCCAGGGTCTCAGCTCAGGTTCCCTGGGAATATTATCTCCAGGTGCATCTTGCTGCGTGGATGGTTTTGCTATACAAAAGGGCTTTGTGCATGCTAATGCGAGTTCTTTCCCTGTGTCTGTTTCCTTTGGTCAAGTCTAATGTTTTACTGACCAGGCTTTGCTGTGGTGAAGCTGCTGAACTTTCTGAGGGGATGTCGGAGCTGAATTTAGTGTACCCAGTGCTGCTGTCTGCAGCACAACACTGCTGCTTAGAAGGAAGGCGCTTGCTGTACACTCAATAATGCTATATTGAACTGCGGCTATCCCCAAAAGTAGTAAGATGCTTTAGCATATGGTGTTCCTGTTGGTGTGGCAGCCAGTGCTCCTCCAGTCCCGTTGGCCCTGGGTGAGGGAGCCAGGGTTTATTCCTGCTTGTGTACTAGGAGAAGTACTAGCTAATACTTTGGATTCCCAAAGTGCCAAGGTGCTGCCACCTCGAGGGGGACTGACATGTCCCTTGCTCTCTTCTGGAAAGCCCATGAGGTGTCAAAAGGTCTCCTGCTTCTCCCAGCCCTGGGCTGTTTGCCCTGCTCCAGCAGCCTTGCGAGCCCCTGGATGCTGGTGGGAAACGGTGAGTGATTGCTGCTGAGTGTTGTTTTACTTCTTCCCTTGGAAGCAGGGACTGTCTTGCTCTCTGCAGGCACGGTATGGTTGTGTCTGCACGTTTGCTTTACTGCTAATAGAGCTGCTGCTTTACCCATTGGTTCCTCTATCCAGAAGGGGCTTACGAGAGCAACTGCAGCTTTCCCTTTGCTCTACAGAGCCTATTTAGTTTGCACGTATTGCTGCAATGATTGCTGGATTTCATCAGATGAGAGGCGCATCTTTCTTAATAGCCTGTGTAATTTCTTCCAGAGGGACACATTGCATTAAATCTTTAATCCAGCAAGCTGCTAAGGGAGCACGCTCAGGCTCTGTGCGTTTGCTATTGATCTCTTACACAGCCCTAATGCTACCCCGGAGGCTTTACCCTTCGGAGTGGCTGGAGCTGGCGCAGTCAAAGCCTTTGGAGGGGAGCCGGGGTGGCAAAGGGCTACGTTCCTCCTCTGCTTCCTCCCTGTCCTTTGCTGTAATGTCACATCTGTTGTGTGCCAGGGAAGGCAGGATCTTCTCCGTGCTGTGTGTGTTCGGGTCACATCAGCTGGGGTCTGTGCAGCGTGAAATAAACTGTGTAGGCATTGAAAAGTGGTGTTTCAGGATTGCTGTGAACAGCCCTGTTCTGGCAGGTCACTTCTGCCTTCGATTTCTTTTCTTCCCATCCTCAAAATCCCTGCTTGCCCCATTTTTTTGAGAGTTTCAGGGTAGCTGACTGTCTTTTTGGATAGCTTTTTTTAATAAAAGGCCTTTTGAAAACCAGCTGGTGCGTTGTTGAGCCTGATGCTGCCTGCACTGCTCCCTGGGCAGAGCCTAGCCGTGCTGGGGCAGGGGAGGGAGAGGGCTGCACCAGTCCAGCTCACACTGCCCCATCCTACTTTTGCTGAATTGACTTTTGTGTTGCTTTCTGCTGCATGCCATTGCTTGCTCTGACTTTTTCTTCCTTCTCCTCCCCTGCTTTCTGTCCTCACAGCCCTCTCTGCAAGGCAAGAGTAATTTGGGAGGAAAGCCTCGTTCATTTTTCATGCTCAACCACCGGTGCAGCTGTTGACTGTGCTGACAATTTGCCTTTGATACACAATTTACAGAGACAGTGACCTGTAAAAGAGTAAATCAAAGACTTGAAGCTAGTGCCTGGGGTGTACCTTAATATGGTATAATGTCCCCTTCTATTCCTCTGCAGACAGCAGGCAGATAACAAAGACACATCTGTAGATCGGGCAGAGTTCAGCCACGGAATGCAGCTTACCTGGCAAGAGCTGGCTGAGGATGGCTGGGACATCTGCGGACTTGGGAGGCTGGAAGAAGATATGTTAAGCCTGGACTAGCACAGCTTAGCTCCTGTAGTTCTCTATGAGGCTTATCTGTTGATGGAGAAGATGGTTTGCATCTTTGTTTTATATAGTTGGGTTTTTTTGTTTCAATTTTTGTTACCTACCTTTGTTTACATCTTAGTGCCTTGAAAAGGTCTTAGATCTCAGCATCTCTGTGTGTTTTTGTGGCTGGGCTCTTGGAATGCCAGGACCTAGTCTGAGGCCAGAAGGCCCCTGTCCCTTGTCCCGCTCCAGGGCTGAACTCGCTGCGCACTTCTCAAGGTGATTCAGAGAGATCTGGGCCATGACCATATCTCACAAACAGTGGTACCCAGTGCAGCAGATCCGCCCCATCGGTGATACTTGGTGTAGACGTTGACACTCCAGCCCTCTGAGCTGATGAAGTGACTGTAACGTGAAAGCTGCTCAAATTGCTGGAGCTGCCCTATTATCAGTTAATCTTATTCCTGAGCCCTGTGGGGCTTATTGTGCTGTTCCAAGTGCATTCATCCATGAGGCTTTCACAGGTCTGGCTGCTCTGATCGCAGCTCACATCTCCTGTATCTTGGCCAATATTGGCCTGCCAGCGGATGTGTGCGGTGAAAATGTGGCCTATTTGATGTCCTCTGGTGTTTACCACCTTCACTGCTTGTTTCAGACTTTTCCTGCTCCATGTACTAGATTCAGCATGATGTTTTAAAATGTGTTTTCCTGGATGTATGTAAGGATCTTGCCTGATTTTTTTTTTTCCTTCCTAAAAGCATATGTGGAGTGCCTGCTCTGTATCCCTAGAGGTGGCAGGAGAGATGCCAAGCCATTTGCAGCGTGCTGGGGAGGGCATGGGTCACACAGACTTGGTGATTCTCCCTCCTGCAGGGCGAGAGGATCCTTCCCTGGTGCATCATTCCTGCTTTAACCTGTTGGCGTGAGGACCAGGAGGATGGCCCCACTCAGCAGAATTGCTGCCTGGTCACCCCATGGGCTGTATGCAGCATCACCAAAACCTGCCCAGGCAGGCAGGGAGATCTTTCGCAGCAGCTGCTGCAAGAACCAAGCAAAAAATCAGCCCTTGACCTCTTCTGCCCCATCCCACTCTGTCTGTGACCAAATCTCTCTGCCAGCAAGGAGGCCCAGGGCATGGCTTGCCACACACCACCGCCTGGTCCTGCCGTGGCCCCTGTAGCAGAGGGGAGCATGTATTTCACTGCAGATGGAGGAAAAACTTCGCTATGTTTGGAAAATGAATGGCTGCAAAGACACAGCTTAGTTCAATACATCACCCAGCTTGGGCAGAGCCTGGGGGTATTAGAGTGAAATAGTAGCAGTTTGTTTCTTGCAGCTTGAATGCTACGGAGCAACACGGTGTGGCCTGTGGCCACTGTGGGTGCTGGTCACCCGTGCTGCATGGCCCTCCTCTGCTTATGCTCTGCAGCAGCTGATGGAAAGAAACCCCATGGGTTTGCTGAGCATCCCGAAACTGCTGTGTCAGGCGTCCCATGGGGATGCTGCCCGGACCTGAGCAGAGCTGTTGTGGGACCAGTGGAGATGAGCCACGTCAGGCCATGCTGCGCTAGGGAAACTCAGCAACGTTTGCTTTTAAACTGTTCTACCCAAGTCCAATTTTTGCTTTTTATGTGTTGGCAAAGGGCTGCCATGGTTAGACTCCAGGTGCTTTAGGAAGACTCTGAAGAAAATGATGAGGGCTCCTGGTTTTGGTGGAGTCATGATTTCTTTTTCCAGAAAAAGACTTTCTTTTTCTTTTGGGGGATTTTGGGAGTGAGGTGTTTTGCCTGCGTGCCCCAGGCACCAGCTGACATGTTTGTGGACAGCAGGCTGGGGGCTCACAGAGGTGCTTGCTCCTTCCACCGGAAGTGGAGGCTGAGGTGGGTTTGAGGGTCTGACAGCAGATGTGACGGTGCTGTGACAAAAGGATTGGTTCAGAGGCCAGAGAGCTGCTGCCAGTGAGCTGGGAAACAAAGCAGAGACATCCAGCACAGGGACGGCATGGAAAAGGATACAATCTTCCTTTCTTTTTCTTGTTTTCCTTCTTTTCTCGATGAGGTGTCACAGCTGGGGAAACCTCTCCTGTGCCCCCAAAGCAGGGACAGCCTGCCATGCAGGTGGGGAGCAGCCCTTTGTGAGGGGAGCTCCTGGGGCCTAGCTTAACCGTGCAGAAGAGAAATAGCCTAAAAGACCTTCTTAATCCCCTTCTGGGAGGGAGAGCAGCACCCTGAGTTCTGCCTCCAGGCCTATGGGAGGGGGTGTATCCCACTTTTAATCGTTTGGGGATTGCACAATGGTGAGCTGCACCACTGAGCTCTGCCTGCCTCCCGCTGCCCGGCAGTGATGACGTCTGAGGCAATTCCCTAGGGCCGAGGGACTGGTCTCTGCCCCAGGTAGTTCATCTGCAGTTCTGTGCCGTCTGAGGCTGGGGGACATTCACCTGAGAAGGAAACATGGAGCTTGGGTCTGCCGTTGTGCTATCGCGATGCTTGCTGTGACTCCCACCTATTGCTTTCACAAACGTCGGGCGATGAGAGACCCTGTGGCCGTGCTCAGGGTGAAGCAGACACGTCAGCTGGGGTCGTCAGTGTTTGGGAGGCCATGATGGGGCTCGCCGACCTGCTGGAGGTACCAGCAGAGGCTTCCTGGCTGCTGCCAGTTGCTGCATGGGATGGTGAAGCTGTCCAGCCCTGCAGGTAACGTGCTGCTGTGTCCTGCCCTCTGCGCTGAGAGACGTGGCTGAGGTGTGACGGTGCTGGTGGCATCTCTGCTTGTGCGGAGGTGCACATCATGGCTGGGATAAGGTTCACAGAAATGTGATGAACAGACCTCTGTGTGGTGTGTTTCAAACTTTTTTGCTCTCTTTGGGGTGCGAAGGGATGTGCTGCTCTGAGTGCTGCTTGGTGTTTTAGTTTATGACAACCTGTGTCTGTGCGTGTGTAGATGCGCAGCAGTACTACATGTAGGTGTACTAAGTAGCCTGTTCTGTCGGACACCTTTATGATGCTGGCTTTAGGTATTTGACATGAAGAACCATTGACTTCAGTGCCTTGTGCCCCACCATCTCTTCTCCCATGGTGACAGGTAACTGGTGAAGAAGTTTCGATTTCCAAATTGCTTTATCTTTTAAGTGAAAGGTCTATTTCCTACCTGCTGGTTGTTTCCCAGCAGGGGCTGTGCGGAGCAATTGCTGTGAGTTATTTTTCTTACCATGTTGGTGTCATGGGGCTTTGCTGCTGCGAAGCATGGCTGCGGTGCTGGACCTTCTGCCTCCACGCCGCAAGCAGCCTGCTCTGCTCACCAGCTTCCCCCTGTGCTACCTCTGTGGTGAAACACAGCTGGACAGACCCCGGTGGGGTGTTCATAAAAAGGTGTTGCTTTACAGTCTCTATGGGGAGGATGTTCAATTATGGCAGAAATCCAGTGGATCCCTGACCCTGACTGTTTGGCAGAAACACCCTTGGCTGAACCTTGAGGCCAATTAGCCCTTAAATGTGTGGGTTTTTTTGACATGCTTCGTTATCCAGCCATCCTGGATACACAGTAGTTATGCTGCCTTTCCTCTTGGGGTCCAGGCTCTGGCAGGATCCTAGGATGCTTTGCAGGGGCTGGCGTGGTGTCCCCCCACAGCTTGTCAGGGCACAGCTTCACACTGCACGTCATCTCCCTCGGACCCCCGTGCCGAGCCACCTCCCTCCGCCGCCCTTGTGTTGGGCCCAGCAGCAGTGTGGCCCTGGGATGAGTCAGCTCACTCCAGCACTGAGTGCCCAGGTAGTGTGGGTGGACTGGGCTGTTTTTTGGTTTGTGCCAGACCAGCTCAACTGACTCATCCCAGGGCCACATGGCACCTTTCTGCTGATCGTGTTTGGAGTGTTCTGCTCCAAAGGTTACAATTCCTGTTCCCAGGTGAGTGACTGTCCAGACACCTTCCCAGGGCTTCGTTTACCTCTGCCAGCAGCATGGCAGCAGCAGCAAGGTGAAGGTAGGAACAGGGCGTCAGCTGGGAAGAGCTGATGTGGGCAGAGCATGTGGGATGCCAGCAGGGTCTCCCTCCCTCTTTTCCTCGTTTTTACGCAGCATTAGAAATCTTGGTCACACCATGCAAGGCTGCAGTGTTGGATTTGGACTATGTATTCACAGAATGAGCATAACTTGTGTGAAAGAGAGGTCTGGAAGCAGTGAGGTTCCTCAGGGCTCGTGCAGGCTGACCTGCAGTGCAGTGGCTTGTGCTGCAAGACCAGGGGACTTCCCGGGAGCCTGGTGTGCAGCTGCCCCATGAGGCCACAGCTAATCCCACCAACTTCCAGGGACTGCAGGTACTATCGAGGTCCCAGGGCTTGAAGAGCTGATGTGTGTTCCCTAAGCAGCCCTTTGATTTGGAGGGCTTTCATGACTAACTATATGCTGAGGATCTGAGCAGGGGAAGCAAGGACTTGGAGCTGTCTGGCAGTGGAGATCATCTCAGGTGAGGAGTCTCGGTATGCAACTTCTCATTTTGGTGGCGTTGACCATCTGTGTAATTGTCTTTGTTCTGCCCGATGGGGGCTTTAAATATTTTTTCTTATATTGTGAAGGGTACGGTGTGATCTGGTTTGGCAGTCTTTTTATTTTACTGAAATAAGTTGAAGTATTTGTTTTCCCTTGGGTGTTATTTGGGTCTGTACTCTGTTTGGCAGTCCTAGAGGTTTTAATTTTACAACTAGCATTTTGGAAGTTTTAGAGGTTTGTTTTTACTTTGTTTTAATTAAATTGCTATAACCTGGGGGAAATCTTTCGACTTAATTTAAACGGAAAGCCTTATGCTGAGTAAATCCAACATCCCTGTCTGTCTGATGATTGTGCTGTTCAGAGTTTTGACATGAAAAGTTAAAATTTGACTCCAGGCTTGAAAGTTTGCAACTGACTGCAACAGGCATGGCCAGCTCTGTGTCGTAAGAGGATTACGTTAATCTATTGTTGGGGAAAGAAGCTGAGATTTTAATAGACTCTGTTTTGACGCAGAAATGAGATGATTACTGGGTGAGAGGAGAGAAGAAAAAGGTTGGCAACAGCAATGTCCTTCCCTGGTGCATGTGGGTGTCTGTCATTGGACCCTCGGGCTGTGCTGCTCAGGATGACTGTGCCCCCCAGGGGCAAGCACCTGGCCTCGGTGGCCCCATGCTCCCCTGAGGGTGCAGCATTTATCTGGGGAGTAGAGAGGGTGCAAATTCCGCTGGGACCTGAGCCCTGGGTCCTCCTGGGCAGCGCTGGGGCTGGGCAGCTTCTCCACCACGCAGACCCCCGCGTGCCAGGCTGGGTCTGCTGCTGGTTCCCAAGGGTCCAGGCCCGTTTGGGTCATGAAGACCTGAGAAGGCAAGCTGCTTGGGACCGTGCTGCCGTGTCTCTAGGATCAGCGGAAGGACTTCATACAAGTCGGAGGGAAGCTTGAGGTCATGGATGAGTAATTTCCCAAAGGCGTTGTTGCATTTATCCGTAATTCACTTCAAAGCAGGCCACGCAGAGTGCTTGAAGGGAGCAGGTTGGAGGCTCATCTGGCTTATTCTAGTGTGTATGAAGGTGACCTCCCTTGCTTGGCAGTTAATTGCATTTTGGCCAGCTCCCTCTCCAGCCCATGGCTGCTGCGTGCTACCTGCTCACCTCAGCGAGCCCCGGGAGGGCTCACCCTGCAGCCTGGCTTTGACTCGGGCAGTATCCATCAGTCACAGACATTTTAGGAAGCTGCAAGCAGGGTGGCCGGGGTGAAGGAAGCAGCAGCGGTATGCTGAGCAGCCACCCTGGTGTATACGGGGTCAGGAGTGGGGCGAGTACGACACGAAGTGAAAGCCGCGCAGCCGGGCTGTCTTTGCACCATGGGCTGGCAGCTGGGCACAACCTTTCCACCCCTTTTCTGCCTCTTCTGGGCTCTCTTACTCTGACCAGACCACTGCAAGTCCTCGTACCTTTTGGGAAGGGAAAAGGAGATGGGGTGCCTTGGGGGTTGCGTGCTCGCTAAGGAAACACTTGTAACAACACCCGTAAGTCTGACGGCGGGGAGAGTGACTGCTTGTGGGGAGTCGGGCATGGGAGGGGGCTGCTCTGTATCAGAGATGCAGATAGGCACAAATAGCTGTTTATGAAAGCCGGCAGCAGTATTGATTGTAGTCCTGTGACTCTCCCAGCCTGGAGACTGCTTGCTCCATATTGATTATTATGTTTTCTAAAGGCCGACGAAGTTTGCTGGGTTGTAATTGCAAGAATTATTCTCCTTTTCATATTCTGAAGCTCTTGATCATGTTAATGCATTTTCCAGTTTTTGCTTAGGGTTTTGCTGGTGCTGGTTTTTAGGGGAGGAAAAGAACAACTGATGCGTGCTGAGCTGTGTCTGTTCCCAGGCTGGCTGAGGATGTGGGGATGGGGACGGCACATGCCCTGTTTGTCCCACTTGGGAGACAAAAGTCTGGGGTTTTGCCTGAAAGAATCGAGCGAGTTTTGGGTGGATCTGCAGCAGCGGTGGGGACAGAGCCAAGGTGCCCGTGCATGGGCATGGTATGGCAGAGGCAGCACCCCTTGCCCGTGAGATAGCCCCACCAGCTCCAAATGTCCTCGGATTATTCTGCCTTTTGTTTCTCCTTTTGCTGTGTTTCCTCCTGTCATGTCACTGTTGATATTTCATACTTTCTTCAGTCCTTTTGAACTCAATGAACTATTTTTTTAGGAGGGACTAACCAATTTTCTCTCTCTATTTTTTTTCCTCTTAGCAAACCCTCTGACACCTTCAGCTGGCTGTGCTTTTTCCTGCCCTTATCTTTCCCTGCAAGCATGAGCCAGGTTTTTATGCTGCCATGAAGAAGCAGGCACTGGGGATGCCCCTGCTTTGGGAGGTGATAGTCCCTGTGTGTGCTGTGATTTAACTGCACAGTGTTGCATGCAGGGAGAACCTTTTGAAGTGGGATGAAATAACTTGGCAATTCCCATCAATCTGGGGAGTTAAAAAGGGAACTGGAGTTCAGGAGCGCGCAGGTCCCATGCTGCTTGAAGAAGGGACAGATGCTGATGAGCCGCTGCAGGCAGGTGACTGGATCAGCCTCAGCGGCTCTGTGGTGTGGGCTGCGGCTACCTCCGCGCTGCTGAACCGACGGGCTTTTGGTGGTGGTTACATCTCTGCTTCCCGGGTGCTTCTCTGTGAAGGCGAATTTTGAGCCAAACTCACATAAATACTGACTTGCACCAGAGTGCTTTGAACCCTACGTGCCCCACCCTGTGGTGCCAGAAGTTGGGTGCTGATATCCCTGCTTTTTCAGGACAGAGGGAGGGATTTTGGCAGGCTGGAAGCAGGGTGCCACCAGCCAGGCTCCAGCACCCAGGGCTTTATTTAGATGTTCGATACTACTGTGCAACTTAACTCTTTAATGTGGGTAATGCCTGCCCTTCTCTGTGTTTGTGCACAGGAGAGTGTCCCAGATTACAAAAAGAATGTGCCTTTGAAGTCTCTCTCTAAGTAATTCAATGCTGTTGCCAAGAATGAGGATATTTCAACTGTAACTTGGGCAGCACATCTGGATTTGCTGCTGGAATTAGAGTAATTGTGCTAAATGAGTTCTAATGCAGCGATACGCCAGGCAAATTGGTAAAATGATGTGACTGGTTTATGCTAGGTATCAGCACTGAAATTTCTGTGTAATGCAATATAACTGGTAATTCAAGCAAAGTGCCTAGTTGGACTGAAATTATAGAGCCTCTCCTGTACTCTTCTTTTTGTTACGGCTGTATTAAAATGTCGCACTTCCATGGGGTCTCACAGCTCTGCCAGTGAGTGGGTGTTAGTCCCAGGGCCGCACTGTTTCAAGGAGCTGGCCTCCAGAAGTCAGGCTGTGTTTCTCCAGGGCTGCGGGCAACAGCAAGGACCTGCCGTTTGCTGTGCCACTGCGGGCTCGCCCTTGCACATAGCACAGGTATATTCGTTTGACTCGTGCTTCAGGGGTGGTGCAAAAGCAAATCAGTCTGACATTTGCAAGTATTAGTCATCTTGAAAAGTTCTCTGCCCCAAAACTGGTTTTAGCAGAGATATGTGTGTGTGTGTGTCTTCTGTTTGACGCTCTTCTCTTCCCTCCATTCCCTGAGGCTCTTTGGTGTTGCTGTGCACACTGAGATTGGCTGTGAGGATGCTCTGGGAGGCTGAGCTCCGGGGAAGCTGAGGAGGGACTCGTAGCGTGCCCTGGCCAGGGTCCCTGCAGGCAGAGCAGGGATGGGCTTGCCAGCTCTCGTGCTGCATCCCGTTATTTAGCTGGGATAGGTTTGAGGCTTCGCCAGCACCCAAGAAGCCAAGTGCAAGTGCTGTGCAACCAACGTGTAGCACGAGGAGGGGAGCACAGTGCCACGCACCTGAGCGCGGGCCACCTGAGCTGTCACTGCACTTGTGTCAAGTGCTGCCAGTGCCCGGGAGGGACCGTAGCACCCGGGTGTGCTGCTGCCGTGGCTGCTTCCAGGAGGGGGGCTGCCTCCGCACCGTGCAGCTTCACCAGAATGCATACAGTAGTGCTGGGCAAGCTTCCCGAGAGGTGACTCCAGGCTCAAGTTTGTTTTTCAGTAAGTACAGCAGCTCTGCGGCTGCATCTCTGCGTGACCCCCTTAGCCCAAGGGCTGCAGGTGCAGGGTGCTGCAGCGGGGCTGGGAGTGGAGGAGAGGGGCTGAGCTGGGGGAGCATCTCTGGAGGGGACGGAGGGAGCAGCTGGAGTGGGGGAAGCATCCTGCCCGTGCTTAGCCTGTACCCGGGCGCTGCGGTGGCTGCATTGGGCTGGATCCGAGGCAGAGGTGGCCTGACACCCCTTGCTCCCACTGCACGTTTCTTAAATGGAAGCTTTTGGGTAGGGAGTGCCTTGCACAGCGGTGTGCTGGTTTCTGTGCCTTTGTCCCTTGAAAAAGGGGTCACTGATGGGGTTTTATATTTTCATTTTACATGATCTCTGCTTGATGCCCAATGTCGCACTGATACTGTCTGCTGGTCCAGCTACATATAGGATGCTTGCAGAATTATTTGAACCTCCTAATGACTTGGGACCTTGTAGCTCTTGTATAACTTTGCAATGCAATGTTTTAATAGGGGGGGTGCGTGTGCCTTTTTTTGGCCTTTTGGGACATTGAAAAGTTGCTGGTATTCTCTTGTGCATCTGTTTCTTAAATCAGTTCATACTTGCATTTAACATGTTTCTTTGTGTGCACATGGTGATAATTGGCTTTGCTCATCCTGTGAAATAATGTATTCCAATTTTATTTTTATAACTATCCTGCAATATTTGATGGCACTCTGGTACACTGGGTTATCTGATTGTGAAAAATGGGGGCTCAGTCAGGTGTATTTAAAAACAGACTGGAAGAATTTTGTTTGCTAAACCTCAAGAGCTAATGCTCGGAATTTACCTTGCCCTCCAAAAAAATGGTGATTATCAAAATTCTTCGTTATTGGCTCCGTGCATTCATGTGAGGCCTGATAGGGAGCTGATGTCTGATGTCAGTGACCAATTTTCAGCAGTTTGGAAAATTCTTGCCAAAAAAATCCTTTGAAGTTCCCATGGTGCTTTCAGCTGACTTCCCATGTAACTTGGAGAAGCGGGTTCCTCCCCAGCTGGCACTGAAAGAAGGCTCATGAGAAATCGTCTCCAACCTGACCTGAAGGCACAGCTGTTTCCTGGGGGATTAGGAAGCTTCCCCTCACTCAGTTTTTGGGATCTCAGCAGATGTTTTTTCCCCTCTGTGGGAGGGGAGCTCTGACCACAACAGATGGGAACTGAGGTACCTGGACCCACACAGTCTTCCCCCCGGCCCCGAGCAGTGGCTTTAGGAAAGCTTGCCCTTTGACCACGGGACATCTTGGGATGAGCAGGCAGAGGTGCCTCCTGCTCCAGGCTCTGTCCCTGATCAGCTGCTCAGGCTTTGGCTCTACCTTTGGCTTTTCTAGACTGTTCTGCAGTTGTCACTGCTTTAACTTCAAACCTGCTGTTTGGGGGTCCACTTATGCATCCTGCTGGACTCCATCCTCCACGTTGCTTGAGGACCTCAAAAGAAGCAGCAGTTGCTGCTCTCCAGGTATCAGCCAGACTGGGAAAGAGCCACATGGAAAAGGAGCCTTCAAACAGCCAAGGTTTTGTCATTTTTGTAGAAATGGGGTGGCTACTCCCAATATGGCTTAAGTCTGTCTTACCTGCTTCCCCTGGACACTGGGAGGTCAGGTGCTTGTGAGCATCACCTGTGCTGTCCTGGGGGGAGGGATGAGCTGCTAAAAGCAATGCTGAAGGAAGAGCAGCACTAGGCTCTGCATCAGCTGATGAGTGGCTCCTAGGGATGCAGCTCCCTAGAGGAGCCAGGGGCTGGGAGAGTGGCTGTGTTTAACTTGCATTGAGTGGTCTTGGCGTGGAGGAGTGAAACTGAAACCCTGGAGAAACAGGGCTGGAGTCCTCCGGCACTGTAGGAATGGACAGAGAAGCTGTCAGCTCTGAAGACCACCATTTTCCTCCTTCCCTGCTTCTGTCTAGCCACACTTGAGAAGTGTAATCAGAATAAAAGCTGCCTGGGAAAGTCACAAAGATGCAACACAATACAGTGTGCTCACCCAGGGCTCAGGAGAGGTGGCTGGAGCTGCGAGGAGTCTCCCAGGGATGGTGCAAGGGCCACTTTCCAGTGCTGTCCAGCTTGTCTCGACATGCTGGCTGGGCAGGGGACCTGGCAGAGATGCTTTCCAGTCCGCTACTCTTGGGTAGCCCTAGGACTTATGGTGTTTGAGGTTACTGTGAGGTAGCTGTTATGATTTCTGCCTGAAAAAGTGTTGTGGGTGGTTGTGAACTCAGACTAGTGCTGGTTCCCATGGCTGCGATGGCTTCACTGTATTTGGAGAGTTTTGAAATGGGAAATGCTGGTCTCTATGGCCCAAACAAGCATACATACAGGAATGTGTGAGATGGACCTAGACAGCCACATAGTTGTGTTTATGGCTTGGGTTTTTGCCTCCAAAATGTCTGCAGACAAAGGTGTGAGATGCTTGTACAAATGTCTTGGTGATGGTTGCGCAGGGGTGGCGATGTGTGTGACAGTGCTCTGCGTTACCCCAACACAGAAAGTCCCAGTGCTGTGTGAATTTTGATTTCTTTACCAGTCTCCTCCACAGCTCCGCTTAAACATCAGTTTGTCTCTTGCAAATTAAACTATCGTTTCACTTGTAAAGTGTTTTGTTCTACTATGAAGTGAATGTAGGAAGCTGACTTTCGCATCACTGAGTCCATGGCTGCAAACCCCAGCACAGCAGATTGTTAATGTGAAATTAGAGATATTTCAGCAATATCTCAACAGATTGCTGCTTAATGAACTCTTCTGGGAGAGAGACTCCTGTGACAGTCTGATCTTGAAGGGCTGACCACATCATTCCTTAAGCAAGGGAGGGCCTGAGGGCTGTTCCTTTGCCTTGGAGGAAAGGAGACAACCTTTCCCTTGCTCCACGTCACCAGAGGACAACCAGAGACTAAAATACAGAGGAGAAACATGGGAGCTTGTGTTGCTTCTGCCCCAGCACTGGTTGTGCTTCCAGCCAGATGGGTGCCTGGTGAGCCTGGTCCAGGGGACTGGGATGCACTGGGAAGGCTGTGGGGCAGCAGTCTTCTCTGGAATATCACTTTTTGATCACAGATGGAGGTGTTTATAGAATTGTCTGAGCTTTTGGGCATTGCACCTGGAATCCCACTGTCACTAGCTACCCAGACATGGGGTTTCATAGAGGCACAGGCTCCTCCCGCTTGTTTTCCCGGCGCCGACACTGTTGGGCTCCCAGAGTAGGCTTTGCAGCCTTGCAGGAGGCCTGACTCTCCCGCAACGAGCTGTGGCTCCTGCCTAACTGCCTAGAAGGGGATTCCTGGCCATAGCAGTGTTCCCCCGGAGTGGGGGGTGCTGGGGAAGGCTGGCTTGCTCCGTGGAGTGTGTCCATCAGTCTGTCTAATCCTCCGGCTGCTTTGTCTGCAGTCTTCCAAATTGCCCTGTTGTCCCCAGACAATGCTGCTTTGCAAATGCCAAAGGAGGACCCTGGGGCAGCACTGCTGTTCCTCTGCCCTCCCGTCAGGTGGTCTGGAGGAGAAGAGAGGGATTCAAATTAACCCTGCTCGTCCTCTCCACTCCTGCTGCCCAGCTGCTCTCCTGTTGCCTTTATGTAGCCCGGGAGCAGATAACATCGTCTCTGCCAGGTAACCGCTGCTGTCCTCCTCTGAAGGCATGTGGGTGCCTTCACCCAGCTGCCTCTGAAGGAGCCGGCGTTACACCTGTCCTCTGCAGCGGGGAACCAAGAGTTGTCTCCTCCTGCCTCCCGCTTGCCTGGTATCCCCCTCGGCTGCTTTTCTGGTGCCTCCCGGCACCCCCTCCGCTCTGCTCCGGCTCCCTGACCTCCTTTGCCGCGTTGCGTTTCACCGCTGCTGGTTAACGTGGAGCCGATAGCGATAAGAGGGGTGACAGTGTTACCTGCTCACGCTGCGCCCAACAGCCAGCGAGCGGGCACGCTGCCTCCGCCCGCTGCCCGCAAACCAGCCCGTCTTGGGAAGCGCCCCGGACCCCTCCCCGGCAGCGTTGGAGCCCATCGGAGGGAGAAGGTGGGAGACAGAGCGGGCAGCGGTGCGGAGCAGCGGGTAGACAGCTTTATTTTTTCCTTGGCTTAGGAGGGAAGCGAGCTCCAGCTCTCCCCTCCCCATGTATGAACAGGAGGGAGAAGCTGCTTGGAGGACTGTGTACCTGCCCGGCAGAGGGGCTGGCAGGGTCCCCCATGGCCACTGCCCCCCCCCC